>Ga0233428_1003115_pt1 | contig 14603 bp, 12 predicted proteins | sample SI_118_April2016_4_FD_179890 | JGI IMG/M metagenome (GOLD analysis project Ga0233428, IMG submission 179890) | Seawater microbial communities from Saanich Inlet, British Columbia, Canada - SI_118_April2016_120_MG | ecosystem: Environmental > Aquatic > Marine > Inlet | place: Canada: British... | reverse complement strand
ACTGGGCATTGCAGCCGGAGATTTTCTTCAAAATCGTCCAGAAAAAGAATATTTCCCTGTATTTTCCCTGTTAAGCAGGGAATTTGGTGGAGACAGGTTCACTGCAGACTGCGTCCACCACCATTCACTCCCTGAAATCAGCCGGAAACTTGGTACTTTCCCTCATGGCGCACGGAAATTGAGTGCAAGTCATCTACGGTATCACAGCCCAATTGCCCGAGTGTTGCACTGAGTTCGTCGTGAACCAGCTTAATCAAATGAGACGGCCCGTCTCCCCCCATCGCTCCAAGGCTCCACAAAAAGGCTTTACCTGAAAATGCCGCCTGCGCACCGAGGGCGACGGCGCGTGCCACATCAACGCCCGAGCGAATACCGCTATCCAATATAAGCGTCGCCTTGTCGCCAACAACGCTCGCGATTTCGGGCAAGGTGTCGATGGATGCGGGCAAAGCTTCGATCTGACGGCCACCGTGGTTGGTGACCATGATGCCATCAATTCCTAATTTAACAGCCTGCTCCGCATCTTCGGGGTGTTGAACGCCTTTGATAATGAGGGGGCGCTGCCATTTGTCGCGATAGCGTGCCATTTCTTCCCATGTGAAGGCTCCTTGTCCTTCTGCTTGCATAAACTTGCCGACGGTCTCGGCCGTTGCAGGCCCGTTCATGTAAGCCTGTAGATTAACAATACGTGGCATTTTTTGCCCGAGCAGCGCCCTCAACCAAAAGGGTGAACTTAAAGCATCAAGGCGCAGGCGATTGGTCAGGCGAAAAGGGTTGGTGATGCCGCTTCGAACTTCACGCGGCCGCCGAGTTCTGACGGGTGTATCACATGTCAGAACCAAAGCATTTATACCGGCAGCCTCGGCGCGCGCCACCAAGTCAAATCCAATTTGATGGTCATTGTTGGCAAATCGAAAAAGTTGCAACCAGAGCACATCAGGGGCGAGCGATATGGCTTGCTCTAATGTAATCGCTGACAGAATTCCAAGCGTGTAGGGAATATTCGCTGCTTGGGCTGCTTCGGCGAGAAACTTTTCCGCGCCAGGAAAAACTGTTCCAGGGCTACCGACCGGCGAAATCCCAAAGGGTGCGGAATATTGCCTGCCAAACAGTTTTGCGTCCGTTGGCGGCGGCAACACCGTTTTTCCGTAGCGTGGCATCAATTCAACAGCGTCAAGCGCCTGCCAATTTCGCTTTATGCCATTATCTTCACCAGCGCCACCATCCAAATACTCGAAAGCAAAGCGCGGTAATCTGCGACGCGCTTTCTCCCGTAGATTCAAGGCAGTGGGATATTTCTGAATATTTTTAAGCTGTTTCGGCATCATTTGGACCCAGTTTAATACTACGATTAGCGGATAACAATGAGTTGAATTGCGATCTGATTTTACTCAAACTATAGTAAAAATGATCATGATCATATATTTTGATTATGCCAACAATAAATTAATTAGATAAATTCAGGGAGTTATTAAATGCGTACTTTGAGATCGATATTTATGCCATCCCTTTTTGCGGTGGCGATAATACTGTTTAGTGGCCCGAGTTTTGCGGCTTATTACACGGGCAAAACAATTGCCGTATTGGTGGGTTTCCCACCCGGTAGCTCAGCGACTTTGGTGGTGAGAAATTTCATCCCTTTTTGGTCCAAACACACGCCTGGAAATCCGCAATTTGTTGTCAAAAACAAGCCGGGCGCTGGCGGTCAAAACGCCGTAAATCTCATTTATGAAAAAGGCGATAAGAAAGGCCTCACGATCTTATTCTCACCGTCAAAAATTGCCGGCGAGGTTATGAATGCCCGCGGCCAGCGTGCAGTGCACAATAATTTTGAAATTTTGGGTTTGGTCTATGACAAGCATATGACCTTCTCACTAACAAAAGTGGGCCCTGGTCTGAAAAAACCGGCCGATATTGTTAAAGCGAATGGCATTAAAATGGCTGCCAGGAGCCCGTCCAGTACGCTAGATGTTACCGGCAAAGCGGCGCTCGATTTGCTTGGTGTCAAATATAAGTTTGTGTGCTGCTACCGCGGCGCGGCGAAAATGTATGCGGCCATGCTGACCAATGAAGCCCATCTCGGGAACGTCGGTATCTCTGGTTATCGGTCGCGCTATGAGCCAAACTTGGTCAAAAAAGGTCAAGCAATTGGATTGTACTATTTGCCGACCTTGACGCCAAAAGGTGACGTCATCACGCAAGATCCTGAATTTCCAGATATGCCTGCTTTGTCTGAGCTCTACAAAGAGTTAAATGGCAAGGAACCTTCCGGCACATTGTGGGAAGGAATTAAGTGGCTGAGAATGGCGAGCCCTCGTATGGCTGTTGCTGCTCCGGGTACCAACAAGCAAGCCGTTGCAGATTTGCGCAAAGGATTTATCGCAGCGCAAAAGGATCCTGAATTTATTGCGGCACACGAAAAGCGATTTGGCTCTAAATGGATCTATTTTTCAGGTGAAGAAGGCGCCGGTGTTTTCAACAAAATCAAAAATGCCGATCCTGCAGTCGTAAAACTTCTTTCAACCAAATATTTTGTCAGTAAAGCTAAGGGCAAAAAGGGGAAGAAGAAATAATACCTTGTGAAGGCTATTTTCTAATAACTGGCGGGCGGCTATAATTTCGCCCGCCAGCAAATATTTACCAGTAAATTTCCAAAAGGCTATGACAATTGATTGCCGAGCAACTCCAACAAAATAAAACCGGTCTGCGCGAACGCAATAAGCAAGATAAGTTGCATCGCATCAAATCGGCTGCTCGGGAATTGTTTATTGAAAAGGGCTTTGACCAAGCAACCGTCAGACAAATTTCAACACGCGCCGGTGTCGCGTTTGGAACCGTTTTTCGCTACGCCAGCAATAAAAGAGATTTGTTGTTTCTCATTTATAACGATGAACTGGATGAATTGTCAGACACCGCCTTTTTAAACATTGATCCCAGTCTATCCTTCCTTGATCAACTCATCTCAATTTTCAGAAAGTTCTACCAGTTTTTTGCCGAGCGCCCCGAATTAGCGCGTGACGTGTTACGCGAAATGAACTTTTATGAAGAGGGTTCTCAGGCCAATAGATTTAAAGACGGCATTCGACGGATCGAAATACAAATGGAAGACTTTGTCGGCGAAAATCGGGCGCAAAATCGTATATCTACTGATGCAGATAAACGAATTATCGCACTGCTGTTGTTCGGTGTCTATCGAACGGAAGTTCGCCGCTGGTTAAGTCGTTCAGAACTGGATGTTGACAAAGGGATGGAGAGATTGCGGCCTTACCTTGAAGTCGTCATCGCTGGGCTCGGTCCAGGTAAGAACGCTTTGTAAGAGAATTTATGAGGGGATTTAATTTTAAAGTGGCTGATACACCAGAAGACTTTAGCAAATACATCGGCGCCAACATGATTTCAGAAGACGTGGTCACTGTTGCCAGCGTTCACAAGCTAACAGCAACACTGAACCGGCGCGACGCCATTCCAAAAATTGGTGATCCGATGCCGCCCGGATGGCACCACGCACTTTTCCCCCGCTATCCGTTGACCGAAGATTTAGGCCAAGACGGCATGGTGCCGGAGATCGATAATGGTCCAGAGGATCCTTTACCACTGCGCATGTTCGCTGGCAGTCGCGCCCGCTTTCATCAGCCAATTAAAATCGGTGATGCAGTGCAACAGGAGCGCAAACTGGTTTCGATGGTGGCGAAGGAAGGTAAATCCGGCAAGCTGGTATTTGCGACTTATGCGCATACGATTACCGGGCCCAACGGATTATGCACCGAAGATGATTGGGATTTGGTGTTTATGGAAGACGATAAATCCGGTACGCGAAAGCCGCCGCCTCCCAAAGCAGGGCCAGAGGATTTTGATTGGGACCGCAGCATTAATATCAATGAAACTATGCTGTTCAGGTTTTCGGCCTGCATCTTTAATCCGCATCGCATCCATTATGACTATCCTTATACAAATGAAGTCGAAGACTACCCAGGCCTCGTAGTTCATGGACCCTTTACCGCCATTTGGTTGCTCGAACTGGCCCGCGACAATGCGGGCGGCAAAACCATGACCGGCTTTGAGATGCGCGCCGTTGCGCCGCTTTACGCAAATCAGGATATTCGCTTAATTGGGAAACCATCCGAAAATGGCCTAACATGTGAATTATGGGCTTTAACACCAGAAGGAAATGTGGCCATGCAAGCTTCCGCCACATTTGAAGGGTGATCCAATGAGTTATGAAACCATATTGTATGAAGTTGACGATCGCGTTGCCCATATCACGCTCAATCAGCCCGAAAAGAGAAACGCCCTTAATTGGCAAATGCTGAGTGAGTTGAGCGACGCTCTGAAAAAAGCCGAAATAGACAAGAGTGCGCGCGTTATTGTTATCAAAGGGGCCGGCGCCTGCTTTTGTTCCGGTCATAACGTTGCCGAAATGGGCGAGGCGCCGAAACACATTGATGAGCGCAAATGGTCTGAAATCGCCATGAGCGGTGAGGGCGACGATCTTGGCTTAAGCGTTTGGGATAGCCGGGCTCAAGTTCAGGGTCATATCGAAATTCCGTTGGAGATTTGGAACAATTGGAAGCCGGTGATTGCTCAAGTCCATGCCCATTGTCTGGGCGGCGGGTCCGGTATTGCACTCGCCTGCGATTTATTGATTGCCTCGGAAGACGCGCGCATTGGTTATCCGCCAGCGCGTAGCATGGCGCCAGGCGAGGAAATTTCAATGTTTGCCTGGCATGTCGGCATTAAAAAAGCCAAAGAGCTCGCCCTCACAGGGGATAGTCTGACGGCACCGGAAATGCTGGATTACGGCATCGCAAACTACGTCTTCCCGATGGGCGATCTGGACAAAGAGACGCAAACCATAGCCCGACGCATCGCGAATGTAGAATCCGAACTACTGATGTTATCCAAAACCTCGATGAACCGAATTTTTGACCATCAGGGCTTCAGCCAGACCGTTAGAAATGCTGGTGAATATGTCAGCTTGGCCCATTACCGAAAAGCCATCGCCAAGTTCAATAAAACGATTAAAGAAAAAGGTATTAAGACTGCGCTAGAGGAACGAGATAAGCCGTTTGGCGGCATCGATGGTCGTTATCCACCGGTCGATAAATAACCAAATACCATGACTTCACCCATGACTTCAGCCAGGCAGAAAATCAGAGGCATTGATGACATACGGGCGCTTGAGCAGGTTCCGTATGAAGATCGAAACTGCGAAAAAACCATTTTTGAATTGGTTAAAGACGGTGCCTTACGCGATCCAGAAAAGGTGGCGTTCTACAATCTGCCAACCGGCGATCCAAAAGAAGATGCGGAAATCATTCTCTTTAGCGAATTGCTCGAACAAATCCATCAGGCAGCAAATCTATTCAACGAACTTGGTGTTGGCAAAAATGATGTTGTAGCCGTGCTGCTTCCCATCGTTCCGCAATATGTTGTTTCCATGATTGCCGCCGCAACCATCGGCATTCTTTGTCCGATAAACTGGATGCTTAAAGCAGATCATATTGCCGGCATTTTAAACGCGGTTGAAGCCAAGGTATTAATCGCTTTGGCGCCCACGGAAGGCTACGAGATTTGGTCAAAAGTAGAAGCGATTGAACCTCAAGTTGGTTCCCTAAAGCATGTTCTTCAAGTCGCCCTGCCAGGAAATGAAGTTGAGTCTGATGTTAGCTTTGACCATCTGCTCAAATCTCAGCCGGGAGATCGTCTCAATTTCAAATACGATCGAACGCCCGATGATATCGCAATCTATGCGCATACCGGGGGCACCACCGGCGTTCCAAAGGTGGCGCAATTGCGAAATGGGGCCTTTGCCTATAAGAGCTGGGCCTATTCGGAAATCCTCAGCTGTAAACCAGAGCATGTTGTTTTTGCCGGCAGTCCGTTATTTCACATTGGCGGCATCGTCTATCACACCATCAATACCCTGTCGCATGGCTCGACCAGCCTGATGGTTGGGCCTATGGGATTTCGCAGCAAGAACATCATCGATAATTATTGGTATCTCGTGGAGAAATATAAAATCACGGATTTTTTCGGTGTACCGACAACACTTTCGGCCTTGGCAAACATACCGCCCGGCACAGCAGATATTTCGACGCTGCGGCCTTATTGTATGACAGGATCCGCCGGGCTGCCGATTGAGATTTCGCGCTACTTTGAGAACGAAATCGGCGTGCGTATTTTGTGTAATTATGGCATGACCGAAAACACCGCGACTATTGCCCTGCCACCGCGGGATGGTGATCCGCGTTATGGCTCAAGTGGCATCCGGTTGCCCTACACACAGATTAGAATTGTAAAGTTGGATGGTGACAAAAATATCCAGCGCGATTGCGATGCAAATGAAATCGGCGATATTATTGTCAAAGGACCCGGTATCACTCCCGGATATCTTGATGATCAGTTCAATGCCGATCTTTTTCTTGAGGGTGGCTGGTTGCTTACCGGTGATCTTGGGCGGCTCGATGAAGATGAGTATCTGTGGGTCACTGGTAGAGCGAAAGATGTCATCATTCGCGGCGGTAATAATATTGATCCACTGGTCATCGAAGATGCCATAAGAAAACACCAAGATGTGGCCCTTGTTGGTGCTGTCGGCCAACCCGATGCCTATGCGGGCGAGTTGCCGGTGGCTTATGTTCAGCTGAAACCTTCAAAACACGTCGACACCGACGAGTTGATGAAAGTCGCCGAGGCTAATATTTCCGAACGCTCGGCCCTACCGAAAAAAATTACGATTGTTGATCAATTACCCTTAACCGCCGTCGGAAAAATTTTTAAGCCCGAACTTCGAAAATTGGCCGCCACTCAAACATTTACGGAACTATTGGCCCCTTTAAGCCGGCTTGGCGGGGCATGTTCCGTTGAAATTCTGGACCACGCGGTTTACGGCAGCTTGTGCCAGATTTCGGTCGCACTGAGGGATGAAAGCGATAAGCCTGAAATAGAGGCGCAGATCGCGAAAGTGATGGGCGAATTTACCATGCAGTTTGAAATTGAATGGCGCGACTAGGAGAGGTTTCGATGGCGAAAATAACAACGGCCCGCGCTATTACCCAATGCCTAATTGAGAAAGGCGTTGATACTGCTTTCGGCATTCCCGGCGTCCAATTGGACGAAATGTTCAATGCTTTATATGAAACCCGCGACGAAATCCGATTGATCAATCCCCGTCATGAGCAGGCCTCGGCCTATATGGCGATGGGCTATGCCCAATCAACAGGAAAAGTAGGAACCTGTCTTGCTGTGCCTGGACCGGGCGTCCTAAACACCAGCGCGGCTTTGGCGACAGCCTACGGCAATAATGCGCCGGTGTTATGTCTGGCGGGCCAAATTCCATCAAAGTTAATCGACAAAGGATTTGGTATTCTCCATGAGATTAAAGATCAGCCCGGCACCTTGTCAGCTGTAACAAAATGGCAGGGGCGCATAAATGAATTTGCCGAAACACCCGAGGTGATGGCGGAAGCGTTCAATCAGCTCAGCACTGGCAGGCGCCGGCCCGTATTGGTGGAGGCCTCGCCTGATATTTTGGCGGAGGAGGGCGAAAGCGCCCGAGGTGCCTCTACTGGAAGCGTTCCATCACATGCCATTGACCAAGACGCCATCAATGAAGCGGCAAAACTTCTTGGCTCAGCAAAAAACCCGGCGATATTAGTCGGCGGTGGTGCCATGGACGCGTCGGCAGAGATCGCCGTGCTATCCGAAATGTTGCAGGCCCCGGTGATTATGTCCCAAGACGGCCTCGGGGTGATGGACTACCGCAAACCAATGGCGTTGAATATGCTCGCAGGTGCAGAATATTGGCTAAAGATTGATGTTGCCATTGCGATTGGCACGCGTTTTGTCATGCCAATGATGGATTGGGGGTTCGATGATGATATCAAACAAATTCGAATTGATATTGACGGCGGGCAGTCCCTAATGCCTTGGGCGCCGGATGTTCATCTCGTTGCTGATGCCGCTCTTGCTACATCGGCTCTTTGTGACGCATTGGCGGACCACAACCCTTCTCGTGAGGATCGAACGGAAGAATTTCTCAACCTAAAAACTGCGACAGATAAAAACTTGGGCGAGAAAATGCAGGCGAGCCAGGAGCTCAACGATGCCGTTCGCCGCGGCCTTCCAGAAGATGGATTTGTTTGTTTTGATATAACGCAGCTTGGTTATCATTCCTGGTGGGGGTTTCCGGTGTATCATCCACGCACGATGATACAGCAAGGCTACCAAGGGACTCTCGGTTATAGTTTTCCGACAGCCCTTGGTGCGAAAGCCGCTAACCCGGACAATCCAGTGGTTTGTGTTACAGGTGATGGCGGGTTTATGTTCAGCATTCAGGAACTGGCCACTGCCGTGCAGCATAAAATTAATGTCGTGGTGGTCGTGATGAATGATAACGGCTATGGCAATGTCCGGCGCTACCAAAAAGAAAACTATGGCGGAAATTTTATCGCCTCAGATTTACATCAACCGGATTTTCAAAAGCTAGCCGACAGCTTTGGTATGTTTTCCTGCATAGCAAACGGGCCACAGGAGCTTGAAACGGCGATCAAAGCAGGGATAGACCGTGAGGAACCTGTGTTGATAGAGGTGCCGGTCGGTGAATTGCCATCCTGGCAGGCTATGGGTGTTCGGCGCCCAAGAAGAGGAGGAGTCTAACCATGGGACCGGAAGAACAATATCAAGCCCATCTCGCTGAGGGCGATATCAAATTACAGCGTTGCGATAATTGCCACGCCACCATTTTTTATCCCCGGGTTTTATGTCCTGACTGCGGCTCGACTGACTTGGAATGGCAAACTATTTCGGGCCACGGAGAAGTTTATTCAACAACGACTACCCGCCGACGTCCGGATCGCGGCGGAGATTTTAATATCTCACTGGTCGAGCTTTCTGAAGGTCCGCGCCTGCTTAGCCATGTTGAAAACATTGAGCCTGACCGTGTTGAAATCGGCATGAAAGTTCAGGCCCGGATTTCAGGCGGTGAAGAGGAAGGTTATCGCTTGGTCTTCGATCCAATGGAAGGTGCGGATCATGGGTGAGTCGTTGCGCGCACAAACGGCGATCGCCGGAATTGGCCTGTCCGAGTTTGGTGAAGTCGCAGGTTGGAGCCATTTGGAACTGATGGCGCAGTCGGTAGTTCGCGCCCTTGATGACTGTGGCCTTAAAAAATCCGACATTGATGGGGTGTTCGCAATGATCGAACCCACTTCTTTGCCGGTTCCTGCTGTTTGCGAGTATCTCAGACTCCAGCCCAAAGTAATGGAAGGCACCATGCTCGGCGGTTCTTCCTTTGTAAACTTTCTGCAATGGGCTGCTCTATCAATCACTGCCGGGCTTTGCGAAGTGGCGCTGATTACCTATGGCAGCAACGCCCGAAGTAGCAAGGTGCGGCCCGGCGGGTTTGCCGCAATTCCTTACGAAACTGAATATGGTGCCAGGCTGGTGACGTCATACGCCTTGGCGGCGGCGCGGCACATGCATGAATACGGCACGACCCGGGAACATCTGGCGGAAGTCGCTGTCGCGGCGCGCGGCTGGGCGCAGAAAAACCCGAAAGCTTTTGTGCAAGATCCGCTCACCATCGAAGATGCGCTTTCGGCCCGCATGATTTCGGACCCGCTTGGCTTAAACGATTGTTGCTTAATCACGGATGGCGCCGGGGCGGTGATCATGGTCTCTGCCGAGCGCGCAATAAATTTGCCCCAACAACCGACTTATCTATTAGGTGTTGCGGCTGAGCATTCCCACCAACAAATTGCTCAGATGGCTGATCTGACGGTGACAGCGGCGGCTCGGTCTGGACCACGCGCTTTTGAAATGGCGGGGATTTCGCCAAAGGATGTGGATGTTCTGGAACTCTATGATGCTTTCACGATTAACACCTTGCTGTTCCTGGAAGATCTTGGATTTTGTAAAAAAGGGGAAGGCGGACCCTTTCTATCTGGCGGCAGAATTGCACCCGGTGGCGACCTGCCGGTAAATACCAACGGCGGTGGCCTCTCCTGCATGCATCCAGGGATGTATGGCATTTTCACGATTATCGAGGCCGTCGAGCAGCTAAGAGGTGCCGCCGGTGATCGCCAGGTCGCAAACGCAAATATCGCTATCGCCCATGGTAATGGCGGCACGCTCTCCATTCAAGTGACCAGTGTGTTGGGTGGACCGGATACGGTTTAAGTAAAGCTGGCCTTTACTGTGCCAAAGGGTTCAAAACGGGCTTCAATTTCTATCGGTGCCTCAAAACGGTATTGTTTTGTAAATGAGCCTGTCATCACCGACATGCCGGCTTCCAGTGTTAAATCAAATTCCGATAATTTTCCCGCCAACCAAGTCAGCGAGGCAATCGGGCTTGATTCCATGACTTCGACACCGAAAGCCTGCTCTTTAAATTCACCGTTCACATAAAGGTCGCAAGATGTCGTTGCGAGGTCATGAATAGCTGGATCGTAAACTGTTTCTTCACCAACAACGAAAGCCTTTTGCTGGCCATTGTCGGCCGCTGACAGGGGAGGCGTTCCATTTCCGGGAGGTGGACGATGCTCAATAATTTCAAAAGCCGGGGCGATTGTTGCGACAGCTTCCCGCGCTTCTTCTTCGCTTACATTCGGGCCACTGATGGTTTTTCCCATTGTCAGACACAGTTCGTTTTCCCATCCAGGGCGTATCAAATCTTGATAAGGATAGGAGACGCCGCTTGGCCATTTTCCCTTTGAAAACAAGACCGCGAAGGCAGGGCTTTTCGCGCCCACTTGTTCCCGAATGGCTTTCGCCGTCAGCCCAACTTTCCAGCCAAGTTGTGGATCACCGTGTTCTGTATGTCGGTCAATCAGCTTGAGGCAAATTTGATGGGCTGTCGGCATATCAAGCGTCTCTTTCCATTGAACGGGAAAATCTCCGCCTTGTCGTGCCTGCCAGAAGTCGTCCATTGCTTGGTCAAAATCGATCATTTATTCCCCATTTTTCTATTTTTTATTAGTCACGCGTTCAGGAAAAATATCAAAATTTTCCTGTTCAATGCTTACGTCCAGCAGCACACGCTTGCCTTCAGAAACAGACTTTGCCGCCTGCTGGAAGGATTGTTCAAGCGAATTGTGATCCATCAGGGGGCCTTCTGCGTCAAAGCCGAGTGAGCGGGCCAAATTCACAATATCAGGCTGAGGCTCGTCGATGCTAATGCCGATGGTTTTGTTTTCGACCGGCCTGCCGCGTTGTTCCGCGACTTTTTCCTGCAACACCTCATCGGCAAAATAAGTGTGGTTGTTCGCAATCAAGATCAGTAAGGGAAGGTCATATTTTGCAGCTGTCCACAAGGCGTTAGACGCCATCATAAAATCACCATCGCCTAAAATCGCAATCGGAAGCCGCTCGGGAAAATGATCGCGCAAGGCCAAAGCCGCGCCGACAGCGATGCCCGGTCCGGCACCTAATCCGCCGCCGCCATTGTCGCCCAAATAGGAAAGCGGGTGATCAAAGTTATTGCTGTTGGTCGGCCAACGAATGGGCCGGTTAATCAAACAGGTTTTATAGTCCTCAGCGATTTGATTGAAACAGGAAACAATGTTCGCCATGCGCAATGGACCCTCTTCCAACCCGGTCGCTATGCCAGATTGCGAGCTAAGCTCGTAGCCTTCTTTCGTGCTTTCTCCCGTTTCAGGGAGCTTTTCTAAAAGTGCTTCAACCAGCGTATCGGCTGTGGTCGCGACATGAATATCAGCGGGGGCGAGACTGTAATAATCCATACTCCAGCCATTCGCTATTTGGTGGTCCATAGAGCAGTTGATTACCTGAGGGAGATTTTCTCCCGTCGGCCATTCTGTTTTTAGCGTGCCGCCAAGATCGCGCCATTCTAATCCAATGATCAGGTCGGCCGCTTCAATGATCGGGCGCGTGCTTTCAGAAAAGGCGAAGCCGATTTCATCTGCATGGAGAGCATGATTGGTCGGAAAACTGGCACCAACTCCTACCGATGTGAAGACGCGAGCGCCAATTCGCTCGGCAAAGTCGATGCGATTTTGCCAGGACGTGTCCGTTCGGGAAAGCCGGCCAGATAAAATAACGGGCGCTTTGGCTTGTTCTATCATTGAGACAAGAGACCGAATATCAGCGGTAGAAGGTATTGTTGGTGCAGGCACGGCGTATCGGCTGGGCGCCGGCAATTCAGGTGCGGCGTCAATTTCGTTCTCTTGCAAAGAGGTATCAAAGTTGATCATAACCGGTGCGGTTGGCTGAGTTCGAGTGACAATGGCAGCCCGCCGGATGGCTTCAATTGCTGCCGGAATAGAGGCTGGCTGGTCATCCCACTTTGTATAATTTCGCACCATTGCGCCATGATCGGCTGAGGTATGAATCCAGTCGATCCAGGGACGTCTCTCGGCAGCATCAACCGGCCCATTTGCGCTGATCAGAATAAGCGGTATGCGGCCGCACCAGGCGTTAAAGACAGCCATTGAGGCATGCATGATACCGACATTGCTGTGCACCGCAACGGCAAGTGGCTCGCCTGTCACCATGGCATAACCATGGGCGATGGAGGCAGCATATTCTTCATGGAGGCACATAATCAGTTGCGGTGATTGATTGCCGAGATAATTCACCACGCTATCGTGGAGGCCGCGATAACTGCCGCCGGGATTGATAACCAAATAAGGTACACCTGTTTCCCGCAAGGCTGATGCGAGCACGTCACTTCCCCAAGTTTTATTGTGATTTTTGGTCATAAATTCGCTCTAAAAGCCTTTAAAAAATTGACAGGACACAGCCGCAAGAGCTGACGTCATTACGTATAATGATTATGAATATGATCATTTTTTATGATCTAAATGTCAAATGGGATGTAGCTGTTAAAAGCAGACAAGATTAAGGTGAAAATAATACCAACCTAAGCGTGGAATGATAAATCTCATGGCGTGATGGCTTTGGCCCGGCCCTAGAGCCGGTTTGGCTAATTGGTCTGAGTGTCTATAATGCGTAAATGCCTATCTCAATTTGTCACTGGACCTGGGAGTAAACAGCCATGGATGGCGTTCGAAATTCTTCACCTTATATCCGCCAAGCTTTGAAAGAGGCTCCCAATAAAGTTGATCCGCCAACCGATGGGGTGCTGCGCTATCAGGGCTTGGATACGTCAAAGATTCTTAATCTGGGATTGAACGAATGTTGCTACCCGCCGTCACCTAAAGTGATTGAGGCGATGCAGCAGAATTTGAGCGCGGTAAATCTCTACCCTGATGCTCAATGCCCCCATCTTACCGATATTATTACCGAGCGCACGGGCATAGAAAGGGATCGTATTGTCTGGGGCAATGGCAGTGAAGAGCTGCTCAAAGGCGCGGTCGATTTATCGCTTTCGCCGGGCCAAGGCGTTGTTCTGCCGGTGCCGACTTTCTGGGGCTATAAATCCATGATTGCCGCGTTTGAGGCGAATGTGGCGGAGGTTGAAAATCTTGCCGATGGGCAAACCGATATAGACGGTGTTCTGGCGGCAATTCACGAAGACACTAAAATTGTTTTCTTGATTACCCCCAACAATCCAAGTGGCCGAATGATTGATCAAGAGGGATTAGAGAAAATTGTCAAAGGTGTGCCGGAAGACATCTTGCTGTGTGTCGATGAGGCTTATTACGATTTTGGTCTTCATGCCGGCGGCCCTAACGTCTTGGATATATTGAAGACGCGAAGGGGGCCTTGGATCACGGTTTTCACCTTCTCCAAAGCTTATGCTATGGCGGGTATGCGGATTGGCTATGCCATTTGCAGCGACCCGGAATTAGCCCAGGCTCTGCAAAAGACTACATGTGTTTTTAATGTGCCGATCCTGGCTCAACACGCCGGAGAAGCAGCTTTATTGGATCTTGAGTATCTCGATTTCATATTGACTGAGATCGCGGCAGGCCGGGATCAACTTTATGACGGATTGGTAAAGCTCGGTCTCAAGCCATTTCCCTCGGTCACCAATTTTGTCTCAACGCCGGTTTCGATGAACGGTCGCGATTGCATGAAAGCCATGCTCGACAAAGGTGTGCAAATCAACGCCTGGGCTGATCCGGGATATGAAAACTACATTCGGATTACAGTTGGCACCCAGGCGGACAATGCCACTTGTTTGGCGGCATTAAAGGAAGTGCTTAGTTAAGGGCATCGTAAATATACTCCACCGCGCCCTAGGTTTTCTAACATGTCCTCGGAAAGTATTTAAGTTAATGCCGACAATTCAGCCAGCATTCGGTCATTATCTGCTGGTTTGCCAATGGTAATCCGTAGCACGCCTTCAGAACCACGTCCTTTTTGCGGCTTGATGAAAACGCCAGCGCTTTGCATATCCGAGGCTATCTGCTGCGCCTGGCCCAGGCTCTGCAGTGAAACACATACAAAGTTGCCGGCGGAATTAAACAAGCGAAGTCCCAGCGATCTCAATGCTTCCTCGACGCGTTTTTTCTCGCTCGAGACAGCGGCAAGATATTTTGCCAAATGATCCCGATCTGCTAGAGCGGCAGAGGCCGCCTTCAGGGTCAGTACGCCCACATTAAAAACGGTGTTTGAGGCTTTGAACAAGGCGGCAAAATCGGCGTGATAACAAATGCCATAGCCAATTCTCATCCCCG
>Ga0233428_1003112_pt1 | contig 14609 bp, 15 predicted proteins | sample SI_118_April2016_4_FD_179890 | JGI IMG/M metagenome (GOLD analysis project Ga0233428, IMG submission 179890) | Seawater microbial communities from Saanich Inlet, British Columbia, Canada - SI_118_April2016_120_MG | ecosystem: Environmental > Aquatic > Marine > Inlet | place: Canada: British... | reverse complement strand
AAAATCCGAAGATGATCGACACCTTGGCCAGGAAATCCATTTCCGCCGGATGAATGACGCCGTCAGCCAGCGCAATATGAAACAAGCCGCCGATTAATTCCTCAAGCACAGCCGGTTCGTGTGCAAACATCTGGGCGACTTGTTCGGCGTAGGGCTCAAAACCGCTGGCGTCCTTGCGGGCTTCGTCAAACAATTTGCCGACGCTGGCCATTTCATCAGACGGAATATGGAAAATCTGTTTAAAGGCCAAGACCTCTTCGCGGCTGACGACACCGTCGGCCTTGGCCATTTTCGCACTCAGTACAATCACCGCCATGGTGAAAGCGACCTGCCGGGATTGCTGGTCATAACCGCCGGGGCCAACCCTTGCCCCTTCACCGGTGCGAGCCTGATCCATTTTATGACCGGCGTAAGCACCGATCAACGCGCCCAGCGGCCCGCCAAGAGCAAAACCGGCGACGCCGCCAATCACTTTTCCCCAAATGCTCATGTGCTCTGTCCAGCCATCAGGTAAATTGAATCTCGCCGCCCGGCAGCAGATAGAGCACCAGCGCCTCGCCATCGGAAACTGTCGGACTGTGGGCCGATCCCGGCTCATTGACACACCAGCCAGCGCCATGACCATCAAACCTGGCCGTCGCCGTCACCGGCATGGTCATACACACTTCACCGGTCGGATGGCTGTGATGGGGGCCAACGATGTCCGTCAACTGGACCACATCGACGCTTAAGTCATGGGTTTCTGGCGATGGCTTGATAACCCGTCCAAAACGCCGTCCTTCATCACCATGGGCGCACATCCAGCCCGCCTTGATGGCGTCGTGACAGGCTGCGTCTATGGCCTTGAAGATTTCACTATCAGCGGGGAAGTCACGGTTCAGATCTGCGGCCATTTGCTGGTCAACAGGTTTACCCGAAATGGCGTCCATGACCGGTTGTATCAATACCTGGAATTGATCCTGATTCATTGTTCATCCTCAACGATTGAATTTAAAGCATTGTCCCGATAAGCGGCCCGATAGGCAAGAATTCGTTGCCGGAACTGATCGGATATTTCCCAACAGATCAATCTGTTGACGATGATCTAAATAAGTATTATAGTACCGAATTATTGATTAAGCTCTAAAATCCGAGCAACACAAACACTATCCGATAAGGCGAGAGCTTCTAATGAGCGGAAAAAAAACTGTCACTATCCGGCCCCTGAGCCCGGACGATCTGGAACGAGTTGTGGAAATCGACAGCCGGATTATGGGACGACCAAGGCGCAAGTTCTTTGAAAAAAGATTGCAAGCGGCGCTTGCCGATGCCCACGGATTTGTCGCCCTTGCCCTGACAGACCCATCAGACGCACTGCAAGGCTTCGCCATTGCCCGCATTCAAAATGGCGAATACGGCGATGATAAACGCGCCGCCGTTCTTGATGTTCTCGGCGTCGATCCCGACGCCCGCCATGATGGCGGTGGACATGCCCTGCTTAATGGCCTGACCGATATTTTGAAAAAACTGGAGATTACCGAATTACGAACCCAGGTTGACTGGCAGGATTTGGGGCTATCCCGATTCTTCGCCTCCACCGGCTTTCAATTGGCTCCGGAACAAATTCTTGAACGTCCGGTTTCGCGCAATCTTTAGGTAAGTAGGCAGACTCTAGCATGAACAATCCAACAGAAAGTGATGTCAACCGGCAACCAATGGACGCCGGGGTGCCTGATTACAGCGAACACAACGGTGACGATTTTGAATCCCTGCCTCGTGACCGCACAAGGGTCCGTTCCATGCAGCAGGAAGACCTGGGCAGTGTGGTGCGCATCGACGCCAAATTGACGGGCCATCAGCGCCCGAATTATTTCGCCGCAAAATTACAGGAAATGATGAGCGAGACCGGGGTTCGTGTCTCCCTGATTGCCGAAGTCGACGGCCTTGCCGCCGGCTTCATCATGGCGCGGGTTGATTTTGGTGAATTTGGTCACGCCGAGGCCGCCGCCCATATCGACACCATCGGTGTAAACCCCGATTACGCCCACGCGGGCATTGCCACGGCCCTGTTATCCCAGTTACTGATTAATCTGGAAGCCTTGCACGTGGAAACCGTCGGCACCCGTGTCGGCTGGAACGATTTGAACCTGCTGGGCTTTCTTAGCGCCAAGGGCTTTCAACCGGCCCAGCAGTTGTCGCTGGTTAAAACTATTTAACGACTTTGTTTCGTATCCAGCTTGAACAACGGTAGCGCGGATCATCGTAGACCGCCGCCATATTATCGAGCACCCCTTCAACCACCCCAAAACCGATAGCCCGGGCCCAGTGCAACGGACCGGCAGGATAATTAACGCCGTAGCACATCGCTATATCGACGGCCTGTTCAGTGCAAACCCGATTGTCGACGGCGTCGGCCCCTTCATTGGCGAGCATACAGACGGTTCGCATCACCACCATCCCGGCAAGGTCAGGGATCACCGAGACTGACTTGCCAAGAGCCTGAAAGAGGCCAATGACCGAGGCCAGTGCCGCCGGATCACAGGTTGCCGCCGGGGCAAGACCGATACGGGTGGCTTGTTCGTAATCAAGGGCCAGATCAAAGGCGATGGCATTCTCGTCGTGACTTGCAGCCAAACCACCATCACATAAATACAAATGCGCCGAACCCACTTCCAGATATCCGTGGTCGCTATCAGCCGCTTCATGCTGAACGGAGATACCAGCCTTTTCAATCAAATCAGTCAACACCGAAGCAACGCCTAAATCGCCCCGGGTGGTTACGCTATCAGGTGGCGGGATGGCAGCGCTGGTGGTCGCCTGAGCAGGCATCGCCCCTTCATGATAATCGTAGAAACCGCAGCCGCTCTTGCGTCCCAGTTTTCCTGATGCGACCAGTTCTTGCTGACAGGGTGAAGGCTTGAAGCGGGGAGCTTGCTCGAAAGCATTATAGACGGAGGTGGTCACCGCCAGATTGATGTCATTGCCGATCAGGTCCATCAATTCAAACGGCCCCATACGAAAGCCGCCGCTTTCGCGCATGATGGCATCGAAGGTGGCGACGTCTACAGCCTCTACCTCGAGCACCCTGAGGGCTTCGCCGTAAAAAGGCCGGGCCACCCGGTTGACGATAAAGCCCGGGGTCGAGGCGGCATGGACCGGTTTTTTCCCCCACGCTTCAGCGGTCGCAAAAACGCTGTCGGCGACACCGGGCGCGCTCCCCGAACCGCTGATCACTTCGACCAGTTTCATCACTTGTGCGGGATTGAAAAAATGCAGCCCGACAAAGTTTTCTGGCCGTGCGAGACATTCGCCGATGGTGGTGATCGACAGGGACGAGGTGTTGCTGGCCAGGATCGTGTCAACCTTGCAAATGTTTTCAAGATTTGTGAACAACTCTTGCTTGATGGCAAGGTCTTCGATGATCGCTTCAATCACCAATCCGGCCGGGGACAAATCCTCAAGCCCCGCCACGGATTTAAGTCTCGAAATTGTAGCAGCAACATCTTCGGCGCTAAACTTCCCCCGCACGACCAGACGCTCAAGCCCTTCGGCGACTTTTGCGATGGCCTTTTCAGCGCTGCCGGGTGCGGCGTCATAGAGCAATACCGAATGCCCCGCCTGGGCCGCGACCTGGGCGATGCCAGCACCCATGGTGCCCGCCCCAATAACGGCGACAACCTGCTCTGTTGACAGTGCGCCCACGTTATCGACCCCTGAAGGCGGGTTTTCGTTTTTCAAGGAAGGCATTGACCCCTTCGCTGTAATCTTCAGTTTGGCAGGCGATCCGTTGCAAATCGCGCTCAAGATCCAGTTGCTGGTCAAGGGTATTGCCGTGACTTTCGTTAATCGCCTTTTTGATCAGGCCAAGACCGACTGTCGGTTGGCTCGCCAGTGTCCCGGCCAGGGCGTGAGCTTCATCCATCAGCGCTTCATCGTCGATGCATTTCCAGATCAGGCCCCACTGTTCGGCTTGTTGCGCAGACAGATCGCCACCCAGCATTGCCATGCCCATTGACCGGGCGCGGCCAACCAGACGCGGCAGCGACCATGTTCCCCCGGCGTCAGGCACCAGTCCTAAGCGAACGAAGGGTTGAATGAAACGCGCCGATTTTGCTGCCAGCACCAGATCACAGGCCAGCGCCATGTTGGCGGCGGCCCCGGCGGCGACACCGTTTACGGCGCAGATCACAGGCTTGTCCATGCCCCGTATCTGACGGACGATGGGATTATAGCGTTTGTCCAGAGACTCCCCCAGATCAGGCGGCGGATCGCCGGGCTTGACGTCCCGTTCGGATAAATCCTGGCCGGCGCCGAAAGCCCGCCCGTTACCGCTGAGCAACACCGCGCGCACGTTTGCATCCCCTGCGGCATCGCCTAAAGCAGTGGCGATTTCTTCCAACATGACGGTCGTAAAGCTGTTGAGTTTTTCAGGACGGTTGAGCATCAAAATGCCGACGCCATCCTTGATATCATAATCTATGAATTGATAAGTCACAGTTGTCATCGTCCCTTAAAGGCGGGTTTTCGTTTTTCAAGAAAGGCGGCGATACCTTCCTTTCGGTCTTCGCTGGCCGCCAGGATCGTGAACGAGCGGCGTTCAAAATCAAGGCCATTGGCAAGCGATGTCTCGAAGGTCTTGAGCACGGATTGTTTTGCCATCTCAAGGGCGAGCGGGGATTTTTCGGCGATCTTGCAGGCTAGCGCGCAAGCCCGCGCGATGGTTTCACCTGCCGGCGTCACCTCTGCCACCAACTCCGCCTCCAGGGCCTGGACGGCATCGATGAATTCACCGCTGAGGATCATTTTCATGGCCAGTGACTTGCCGACAGCGCGGGTCAGGCGCTGGGTGCCGCCAGCCCCCGGAATCAGCCCCAAATTAATTTCCGGCAAGCCGAACTGGGCGGTCTCGCCGGCGATGATGATATCGGACTGCATGGCCAGTTCGCAGCCACCGCCCAGCGCGTACCCGTTAACGGCGGCGATCAGCGGTTTGGGAAAAGCGGCAATAGCCCGCCAATGGCCGGACCGGGCATCGCGGTGGATGCCGATGGCATCAAGGTCCGCCATTTCCTTGACATCGGCCCCGGCAGCAAAAACCTTTTCGCCGCCGCTAAGCACCACGGCATTAATGTCGTCCTTTGCCGAAAGACGCTCTAGAGCCTGGGCAAGCGCTTCGAGCACCGCCGTGTTCAGGGCGTTGTGAACCTCGGGTCGGTTCAGGGTCAGCACAGCGATGGCATCGTCCGGTCGCTCGTCAATGATCAGGATGCTCATGATTTTAAGTAAAGGCGTTGAAGGTAATGATTGTTTGCGTATCCTTGATGCCGGAAATCGCGTGCACCTGCTCGTTCACGAAATGGCCGATGTCGCTGTCATTGGGTATGTAGAATTTGGCCATCAGGTCAAACTCGCCGGAAACCGAATACACTTCCGAGGTCTGCTCGACTTTCTCGATCAGCGCATTGGCGACCGTATATGCACAGCCGAGTTCACATTTTACAAAAACGAAGACCGCTTGCATGTTTCTCTCCTTGCGTTGTTGCCCAAGAGATTACTCTGGACTTCAAGGCGGCGCAATCAGTGGCGTGTCGGTTTTATTGACATCCGTCAAATACAATCTTCCCCGACCCTCTTAAGGTACCTTGATGGTACCAAATGGAAAAGAAACGACGCCGGAAGCGTGCCCTGTTCTGCCCTCCGCAGATGGCACAAGGACCGCACAAACAAGCCCATCGATTTCCATAGAAGGGGCCGAGACACGTATTGATGTGCGCGGCCTGGAATCGCCACAGCCGTTGATCGGTATTTTGACCTTGCTTGAAAGCCCGAATGTGACCGATACGGTTATTGTTATCCATGACCGTGACCCGCTTCTGCTGTACCCGGAACTTGAAGAGCGCGGCTGGGCCTGGAGCCCGTTACCCGCACCGACAGGGCAGTTACATCTTCGCCTGACCCGGATTCCACGGGCGGAAGGTTGATTTCATGCAATTAGCAGGAACGATCATCGCTGGTGCCGGTGCACGCTTGCTGCCGCCGTCCATCCCTTACCGGTTTTTCTTCGCTTCGGGTTTCTATCACCTTCTGGGTTGGGTCCTGCTCTTTATGGCGGCGGTTCAAGTTCCCGTGTTTCAGGGGGGGTCGGGATATACACTGGCTTCACTACACGCCCTGACCTTGGGAGTTTTTGTCATGACGGCCATGGGCGCATCACTACAAATTTTCCCGGTGGTAACAGGCCAGTCCCTGAAAACCCTGTGGCCGATCCGTGTGGCATCATGGTTATTTATACCAGGTGTAGGCATCCTGATCGTAGGCTTTGGTGAAGGACATACCGGCGCCATGACTGCCGGTGGACTTTCCCTTGCCGTCGGTCTGGCCTTGTATATCTATGTCATCCTTGGATTGCTAACCCACGCTTCAGGTTTCAAGGTTCTGATTACTCACTTCTGGCTGGCGCTTGTGGCTTTGCTGGCTTTGCTTCTGATCGGCCTTGCCATGATCTTCGATCTGTTGTCGATCGATCAGGATATTGCGGCGGCGACCCACGGGATGATTGCCCTTTTCGGCTTCATGGGATTGCTGTCTATGGGTTTTGCTTCGGTTCTGGTGCCTATGTTCGCATTGGCCAACGCCCCTTCTCAAAAAAGTTCCCTGCTTGTCCTGGCCCTATACTGCGCCGGGTTGCTGGTTTGCATCAGCGCAGGATTGGCCGGTCAGCGGCAGATTGTTGTGATTGGCGCGGCGATGATGCTTCTGTCCGCCCTCGCCCATGTTTTGAGCATGAACAGGGTGATCAAGGCGGGCATGAAGAAGAAGCTTGGAATTTCCTTCATCCTGATCCGGGCAAGCTGGGTAGCTTTCCCATTCAGTATCGCCGTTGGCGTTGCCGCCATATCCGGTGTTCCTTTCGAGCCGACTTTGTTGGTGGCGGGATACCTTGTCGTTTTCGGCTGGCTTTTGACATTTGTTCTGGGGGTCCAACAACAGATCATGCCTTTTCTTGCCGCCATGAATGCCTCTACAGCCGGCAACAAACCACCCCGCCTGTCACAACTGGCGCGTGGTCTGCCCCTTAAGATTCATGCCGTCTGCCATTTCATCGCCTTCGCTGTGGTCGGCATCGGCATTGCCACAGACATGGAAAGCGCCGTTCAGGCGGGGGCCACCTTCGGGCTTGTTGGGGCATTTGCATTCCTGTGGTTCACCACCGATGTTTACCGTCGTATGCGAACCAGTTCACCTAAGAATGAAAGATCACAGATATGATGGAGTCATCTTTTAACATCCTGCGCACCCTGCATGACGAGCACTTCGCCATCATGGCATTGCTTGAAAAGCTGGAAACAACCTTGAACGGCGCCAAGGCAGCTCCCGCCAGCGACAATCCGGATATGAACCGCTTACTAGGTGATCTGGAAGCCGTTCTGAATGAGGAAATTTCCCATCATTACGCCTTCGAGGAACAACATCTTTTCCCCCTGTTTGCCGAGTTTGGTGACATGGGCATCACCCAGATGCTTCAAGGAGAGCATGAAATCATCCGCCCGCTGGCGCGCGACTTAAGCGACCGTGCCAAGGCTGGCCGCAAAGACGGTTTTAGCCCTGAGAGTTGGGAAATTTTTCGTGAAAAAGGTCTGGAACTTGTTGAGCGCGAAGTTTTTCACATCCAGAAAGAAGAAATGGGATTCCTTCCGGCCATCGATCAGATGATTGATGAGGAAACGGATCAAACATTGAGCATGGCCTATCAGGACATGAAGAACGCCGGTTAGTTATTGTTTGAGACCGGCAGGTCTATCCAGAATGTCGAGCCCTGACCTTCGGTGCTTATAAAACCGATGTTTCCTTTCAGCGCTGTGACCAGCTTGCCGGTAATTGAAAGCCCGATGCCGGTGCCCTCGATTTGACCTGCTTCCCGGCCTAGCCGGTCAAAGGGTGTGAACAGGTTTTGTTGCCTGTTTTCGGGAATTCCCGAACCGGTATCGATAATGTTGATCCGGATCATACTGTCCCCCATGGCCTGGCAGTTGACCGCAACACTGCCATTGTCACGGTTATATTTAACAGCGTTGGACAGCAAATTTAATAACACCTGTTTCAAACGAACCGGATCACTCCAGACATCGGGGATGGAGCCCACGTCGTCATGGCACATGAGCGACAGGTTACGATTTTTGGCCCGTGGCGCCAGGCTATCGAGGCACTCCTGAACAAGAGGCAGAACAGCTACTTTTTCAAATGAAACGGTCAGGTGCCCGGCCTCGATCTGGCTCAACTCCAGAACCTGTTTGATCAGCTCCAGCAGATGATCGCCGCTTTGCAAAATCAAGTCGACATATTCTTTTTGAGAGGCGCTTAATGGCTCCTTGGGATTGCTGCCGAGCAATTGCGAAAATCCCAAAATGGCGTTCATGGGCGTGCGCAATTCATGGCTCATGGAACTGAGAAATTCGGATTTTGCCCGGTTGGCCTGATCGGCGGCTTCCTTGGCCATACGAACTTTTATTTCGGCTTCTTTTTCAGCCGAGATATCGCGGATAATGCCGGTAAAGTGAATTACATCTGAGCTTCTGTTCTCGCTAACGGCTAACCACATAGGGAAAAGGTTGCCATTCTTGCGACGGCCTGTGACTTCGCGGCCAATGCCAATGATCTTGTTCCTACCGGTTTCCTGAAAAGCCCTGAGATAGCCATCGTGAGCAGATTTGTCGGGCTCTGGCATCAACATCTTGACGTTGTTGCCAATAACCTCATCAAGACTGAAATTAAAAATATTCACCGCCGCAGCATTAAATGATTGAATCACGCCGCCCATATCAATGGTAATAATAGCGTCAACGGCCGTTTCCACCACCGAACGCAAATGTGCTTCACTTGCCCGCAATGCATGTTCTGTTTGATCCAGCTTGTTCAAATGTTCTTCTGTAGCGCTCAGGAACGCATTTCCGGCACGGGCAACCAAATTAAGCTCATAACCCCCGTCACTGCCATGATCGGGAAGGCGTCCGGCATTGGGATGGTGAGGATTTATTCGGCGAAACGCGCCGACCAGAGCGTTAAGAGGCGCAACCAGTTGCTTGCGCACATACCAGATAATCCACGAGGCAAGAGCCAGAACAAAGAGCCCGGTGAGGAGCGCCGAAACGCTAACAAACGAGATCAGACCGTCAACTGTGTCATGAACTTTCCCTTCACTGGCAAGACGTGCCGAATGGAGTTCATTATCGAGAATAGCCAGGGCAACGATCGCCGATGTGTCGTCAATTTGTACAATTTTATCAATGGCGGTAGGAGCCATGGACCCGGCGGCCAATTTCTCGGCAGCTTTAAGATTCGAACGATATTTATTAATCGTTTCACTTAATATATCCAGCGCCCCTTCTTCCCTGAGCGTCAATCCGAGCGACTGATATGCGCTCAGGGCAATTGATATTTCCAAAAAATTTTTATAGGTCGCCGCAGCCTCGGAACGTTCCTTGCGCAGGATGAAGTTTTTGTAATGATGGACCATACCGTCAAAACCCAGCAGACCACGAAGATGGCTCAAAATAACAATTTTACGCGCTGTCACTGTGTTATGACCCTGCCATGCGCTTGCCATCTTGTCCGTCTGCTGCAAGGTGATAACCGACGTCAAAATAATTGATGCAACGACCAGAGAAAGTGCAACGGCCAGGCCTTTGCCGAAGGTGGTGATGCGTAGATGGGGAAAATTAAAAAACATTCTAGTTGTCATACCCGGCTAAAATGATACCGGTTCGCCGCAAAGCCAGGTCAACCAGACCAAAAACATCACTGGGTGTTTTATCGGTGCGCAGGTCGATGGCATAAAGATCACTGACCGGCTGTTCCCAATCCGTATTATCGACGACCACATCGACAATCGAATTAAGAATCTGTGTTGATATCAAAAAGACGGCGCTTGGCGTTATCTCTTCGTCTTTGGTATCTGTTAAGGGACTAATTTGCTCGAATTCAATCAACCAGCCGGGCACATCCGTCGATATGGAAATAAATCCCCTAAGTCGGGAAGTGACCTTTTCGGCATGGCTATAAACATCGGCCGGAATTTTATTTTCAAAGGCCTTGGGCTGCATAGCCTTAAGCTTTACGAACCCGTCTTCATCTTTAGATATGATTTGGGAATAGATGAGCAGTGATTGGTTAATGCCGTGCCAAAGGGAATAGACATGACTGGGTGTTAATCCCAATTCAAGGGAGCGACACTTAACAGGACTGGAAAGCACAAACACCGCAAACAATCCGGCAAGGACGAAACGGCCCGCCTTGCCACCTGACAACCCCTTATGCATAAAGTATAATTCCTTGTTATTAGTACTCTTTTCTATATTTTCATAATTGATAGAAAATTCAAGGTTTCCTACCATAACGATGTCCTTTTTTTGTGAAAATACCTCTCTTGTCTTGCCTGACGATAAAAGGCATGTTTCATCATCATGAATACCAAATCACCACCCCCGATCATCGGCGTCTCAGGCTGTCGAAAGGATATTGACGGTTACGATTACGACAGTGCACCCCACATGTTTATCGATGCCCTGGAACAGGCCTGCGGGGCGGTGCCGTTGATTGTTCCGACTTTGGGTGTTGCATTGGACCGAAAAACCCTGATCGACCATGTTGACGGCCTGTTGTTTACGGGCAGTGTCTCCAATGTAGAGCCCCATCATTACGATGGGCCAGATAGTGTCGAAGGAACGGCCCACGACCCCCACCGTGACGCCACGACCCTGCCCCTGATCGTCGAGGCGGTTGAGGCCGGGGTGCCTGTTTTTTGTATCTGTCGGGGGTTTCAGGAATTGAACGTTGCTTATGGCGGCAGTTTGCATCAACGGGTTTTTGAAGTCCCTGGCTTGCTTGACCATCGCAGCGACCGTACACAGCCGATGGATATCCGTTTTGATCTGGCCCATGAAATGAGCCTCGTTGAAGGGGCCTACTTTGCCAGGTTAGCCGGATCGACGAAGATTATGGTCAATTCACTGCACGGCCAGGGAATCGAGAGGGTTGGCGACGGTTTAAGCATTCAGGCTATTGCTCCGGACGGTCTTGTTGAAGGGCTTACAGTGGATGGCGCCCAACGTTTTGCCGCAGGTGTTCAATGGCACCCGGAATTCAAAGTCATGGACAATCCGTTCTCGCGCGCCCTGTTTGGTGCCTTCGCAGAGAGCGCCCAGGAAAAGGCCGCCAGCTAACCAACCGGCAGCGTGATTGTAAAGGTCGAGCCCTTGCCGGGCTTGCTTTGAACAACCATCGAACCGTTACATTTTTCCAGCAAATCCTTACAAAGAAGAAGACCAAGGCCGGTGCCTGACTCTCCCCCGGTTCCCTTGGTCGAGTTCTTGTCACCAATGCTGAACAATTTATCTACCTGTTCGGGGGTCATGCCGACACCGGTATCGGAAACTGATATTTCGCAAACGCCGTCTTGATTTCGCCCGTCAATCGTAACCGTTCCTTCCGCCGCGGTGAATTTAATAGCGTTACTGGTCAGGTTGCGAATGACGGTGTCAACCATGTGTGTATCGGCGAAGGCATGCACGTCAGCGTTTACTTTGCTTTCAACGCGGACGTTCTTGTCAGCGCCGACAGGGCCTAATACATCAACCGTTTTTCCGACAAGTTCATGTACTTCCAGGATAACGGGTTCGCTGGGAATCTGATCCATTTGCAGCCGCGCCCATTCCAGCAAATTTTCCAGAAGGGCGAAAAGGCGGTTTGCAGATTCATTTATATTGACGGCGCTTTCGACGATTTTTTCTGGCGTCATCTTGTCCGCCGCCATGGCGATCATCCCCGTGTAGCCAAGCAACGATGTAAAGGGGCTTTTCAAGTCGTGGGCGATAATGGAAAAGAAACGGTCTTTTTCCTGGTTCAGGGTTTCCAACTCCTGCTTGCTCTGCGTGACATCGGCAAGGGCAGCTTCAAGTTCACCCTGGGCAATTGCCAGATCTTCGGCCATCTGGACGTATTCAACACTTTGTGCCTCGAAACGCTCGCTGGAATCCTGCAAATCCATCATTCGCTTGATCAGGTCCTCCTGATTGTCGCGAATGTTGTCTTCGTAACGTTTCCTGTCTATAGCATGGCGGATCATACGTTCCAGAAAGCGCGAGCTCAGCTGATCGCGAACCAGATAAATCATGGCGCCCAGATTGACCGCCTCGCTTTCCAGTTCCGGATCGTCATCATTGGCAAGCACCAAAGCGGGGCCCCGACAACCCTGTCCTGATATTTCCCAGATAATTTCCAGGCCGCGATTGTCTGAAAATTCCTTACTGACAAGATAGGCATCGTGATTGTTTAAGCCGATTTCCTTCAACACTTCCTCATAGGAAACGATGACTTCAAGCTCAAAGGTATCCGTAATTGAAGATATCAAGTCTTCAATTCGGGCACGTCGGTCAGGATCATCCTCGACAAGCAGTATTTTCAGGCGGGTCATGGCGTTAATTGTCATAATCTTGGTATAAAGGTAAAAGTATTAAATTTTAAGTGATTACAAATTGACGATTATCAATTGTGAGCATCGAAATATCGACATAATCCTCTTAAGCCGTAGACGGGATTGCTGTTGACGATTGTCCACGGCAATGATACCCGGTGAGCTTCAATCCCTATGCTACAATGTGCTACGTTAAACGCCCTCAAATATTTAAGTTTTTGGAGATGAACCATGAACGCCAAGGCTCCCGCAAAGGACGCACTTGATCCCATTGAAAACGCATCGCGTGATGAAATCAGCGCCCTGCAACTTGAACGCCTGAAATGGTCAGTCAAGCATGCCTACGACAACGTAGAGCACTATAAGCTCGGCTTTGATGAAGCCGGTGTTCACCCTGACGATATTCAAACCCTGTCTGATTTGTCCAAGTTCCCCTTGAGCCGAAAAAAACATATTCGCGACAACTACCCCTTTGGCATGTTCGCCGTGCCAAAAGAGCAGGTTGTACGCGTTCATGCCTCCAGTGGCACGACCGGAAATCCGACGGTTGTCGGGTACACCAAAAAGGACATCGATACTTGGTCTGATCTGGTCGCCCGTTCGCTACGCGCCGCCGGTGCACATTCAGGGCAGGTCGCCCATATCGCCTTTGGCTACGGTCTTCGCACCAACGCTTTTGGTTTGCATTACGGGGCCGAGAAACTGGGTTGTATGGTCATCCCCATGTCAGGCGGTCAGGCCGAAAAACAGCTTCAGCTGATCAATGATTTCAAACCCGATATCGTCATGGTGACACCGTCATATATGTTGGCTTTGGGCGATATGCTAAAGCGTAACGGCATTGATCCCCGCGACACATCAATCAAGATCGGTATTCACGGGGCAGAGCCATGGACTTATGCCATGCGCGATGAAATCGAACAGCTGTTCGGCATTGACGCCCTTGATATTTACGGTCTTTCGGAAGTCATGGGCCCCGGCGTCGCCTGCGAATGCGTCGAAGATAAAGACGGCCTGCACATCTGGGAGGATCATTTCTATCCGGAAATTATTGATCCGGAGACCGGTGAAGTGCTGCCCGATGGAGAGCAGGGTGAACTGGTTTTGACGTCCCTGACCAAAGAGGCCCTGCCGGTGATCCGCTTCCGCACCCGCGACCTGACTCGTCTGATGCCCGGAACGGCGCGCACCATGCGCCGTATGGAGCGGGTCGGCGGTCGTTCCGATGACATGCTGATTATCCGCGGTCGAAACGTTTTTCCATCCCAGATCGAAGAAGTGATTTTGCAGGACAAACGTCTCTCTCCCCATTACTCGCTTGAGGTGACCAAGCATGATCGTATGGAAAACCTGACCGTGATGGCTGAAGTCAGACCTGACGCCGGTGGATTTGGTGAAACTTTCCGCCAGGAAATTTCCAAGGACCTGGCCCGGCGGATCAAACTTTCCGTTGGCTTTTCTGTGAATACCAAGGTCTTGCCCGTTGACGAAATCGAACGCTCCATGGGCCGGGTCAAACGCATTATCGATCACCGGACGGCGGAATAACCTGCCTTGGTTTGATGAAAACAAGAATTAAAGAAAAATGCTTCGGTCGCTTTGCCGAAGCATTTTTTTCTTTCTGGGTAAATATACGAAAGTCAATTTGAACCCAAGCAGCCATTAAGTTAAAAAATTTTCAATGTCTGATATTCAAGACCAATATCAAAGAAGCAAACGTGCTAATCGTTGACGACAACCCGCTCAATGTTCAACTGCTTAATATGATGCTGAAAATGGAAGGGTTCGCCAGGCCGAAATTCTGAAAATCAGGAACGACTATGCTCTAGGTCTGGTCATTTCCCAAATCGCTGGCGAAACGGAAACCGTTACGCCCTTCTTTTTTGACCTTGTACATGGCTTCATCGGCCTTTTTCAAAAGGGCTTCACAATCACTGGCATCATCAGGATATAAGGCAATGCCGATGCTGCCACTGATTTCACCCTTTGCCGCACCGACCGGATAGGACGCTGATAGAAATTTCACCATCTTTTGTGCAAACTGATCAACCGAACCCCTGTCGGTTATATCGCTCAACAAGATGACAAATTCATCGCCACCAATTCTGGCTGCCGTATCGGTCTCGCGAAGATGGTCGGAAATCCGGCTTGCAGCTTCTAT
>Ga0233428_1003102_pt1 | contig 14664 bp, 12 predicted proteins | sample SI_118_April2016_4_FD_179890 | JGI IMG/M metagenome (GOLD analysis project Ga0233428, IMG submission 179890) | Seawater microbial communities from Saanich Inlet, British Columbia, Canada - SI_118_April2016_120_MG | ecosystem: Environmental > Aquatic > Marine > Inlet | place: Canada: British... | reverse complement strand
GTTTAGGCGCCCGTTTGTTGACCGGTTCCTATTACGGACAGACAGTGCAGATCTGGAGCGCTTTGGTAGTTGCCTCACTTTTAGCAGGTACGCTTGTATATTTAATGACTGTTTTGGAACGCAGAGTTCAAAATAGAATGGGGGTTCAGGTATGAAAAAGTCCGCAATCCTCAATTGGATTTTCAGCATTGGTTTTGTAATTCAACTGTTGTTTTCAAAGGACTGGATGTTCCATGGAGAGAGCACCTTATGGTATGCTCTGCAGCCTTTGCTCGCTTCAGTCTTAATTATTTTCCGGCCAACTTTGATTAAGAGTATGTCAGGAATATTTATGATCAGCCTCCTGATTGCTTCTGGATGTCTGGCAACCTTAAACAGTGTACATTCAGCGGAACCCGGAACATTAAGCTGGGGAATCTGGCTTTATGTAGTGACTCTGCTTGGGCTCATATGGCAGGTAATGGGACTCTGGTCGGGAGTTGATACACGTCTCAACAAAAAAACTGCTGTTGCCATTAATTTACTGGTACCGGTTTTATTTGGCGGAATGCTGCTTTATTTGTGGGAGATGTTTACAGTCGGTTTCAAAGTACCACAGGTTTTGCTGCCTCCACCGTCTTTGATCGGCATAGCTTTCGCCAATTCTCTTGAAATCCTCTGGGCTGATTTTCAGCAAACATTTATGAAAGCGGTACTGGCTGGATTTTTTCTTGGCAGCGGATCCGGATTTGTACTTGCAGTTCTGGTTGATAAAATTCCATTTTTACAGAGAGGCCTTTTGCCGCTGGGAAATCTGGCGAGTGCTTTGCCTATTGTGGGCGTGGCACCAATCATGGTCATGTGGTTTGGTTTTGACTGGCAGTCAAAAGCCGCAGTTGTGATGATGATGACTTTTTTCCCGATGTTGGTAAATACGCTGACAGGATTAAAGTCCACAGGAAGAATGGAACTTGACTTGATGCGCTCATATGCTGCAGATTATTGGCAGATGCTGATCAAGGTACGGCTTCCAAACGCGCTGCCTTTTATTTTTAACGCATTAAAGATCAACTCTACTCTGGCGCTGATCGGCGCGATTGTAGCGGAGTTCTTTGGTACACCGATTGTCGGAATGGGATTTCGTATTTCAACCGAAATCGGTCGAATGAATGTTGACGTCGTATGGGCTTCCATAACGGTGGCAGCATTGTCAGGGTCGTTGTTCTATGCTCTGCTGGCTTTTCTGGAAAGGCAGTTCACAGGATGGCATCCCTCTTTTCGTGTCAGCTGACTTGACTGAATTTAAAAAGTAAGTCTGACCTTAATTTTCTATGGAGTAAAAAATGAGTATATTGAAAAAAGTAGTGATGGTAATGCTGGCAAGTGGGTTGGTATTTTCCGCACAAGCAGCAGAAAAAGTGACCATTCAGTTGAAATGGGTCACACAGGCTCAGTTTGCAGGTTATTATGTAGCACAAGACAAAGGCTACTATCAGGCCGCAGGACTGGACGTAACAATAAAGCCTGGTGGGCCGGACATTGCTCCACCGCAGGTGATTGCAGGTGGCGGTGCAGATGTTGTCATCGACTGGATGCCTTCCGCATTAGCTTCACGTGAAAAAGGTGTAGCACTGGTGAACATCGCACAGATTTTCAAAAAATCCGGAATGATGCTTACCTGCCGTAACGACAGCGGAATTAAATCTCCAGCAGATTTTCGCGGTAAAACTCTGGGTGTCTGGTTTTACGGAAACGAATATCCTTTCTTGAGTTGGATGAGCAAATTAGGCATTCCAACAACCGGTGGTTCAAACGGTGTGACTGTGCTCAAGCAGGGTTTCAACGTTGATCCAATTCTGCAGAAGCAGGCGGAATGTGTTTCCACCATGACCTACAACGAATACTGGCAGATTGTGGATGCAGGACTCAATCCTTCCGAATTAACAGTCTATAAGTACGAAGAGCAGGGCGTTGCTACTTTGGAAGACGGATTGTATGTGATGGAAGATAATCTGAATGATGCGGCATTTGTCAGTAAAATGGGACGTTTCCTCAAAGCTTCCATCAAAGGTTGGAAGTACGCAGGTGACCATCCTGATGAGGCAGCGGATATTGTTTTGGAAAACGATGATACCGGTGCTCAGACAGAAAAACATCAACGCCGGATGATGCGTGAAATAAACAAGTTGGTTGCGAATCAACCACAGGGTGTCGGTTATCTGGTACCGGGTGATTATGAGCGCACAGTTGACGTCCTGATGTCATCTGATTCAACACCTGTGATTTCCAAGAGACCTAGCGGTGCTTGGAGTCATGCAATCTGGGATGCAATGTAAGCTATTTTGTTCCAGCTTTCGGAAGCACTGCTCAATCGTGGTGCTTCCGTTTTTTCTTCCAATATTTGCCTCAGTTGTGAATTTTTCTCCTTATCTTTCTTTGACTGTTTAGAAAATTTTTAAGTCAGTAATTTGTCATTCTCGCGAAAGCGGGAATCCATGGTGTTCTTCTTCAAAGCCAGTCTTCATGCAGATTTTTTATCCCTTCGATTGTCATTCTCGCGAAAGCGGGAATCCAGATTATCTTATCAAAATCGAGTACCCGTTTAGACTTTCTAGCCCTTTGATTGTCATTCTCGCGAAAGCGGGAATCCAGAGAAACTTGTTAAATTCTAGTCCTCATTCATACTTTCTATCCCTTCGATTGTCATTCTCGCGAAAGCGGGAATCCAGAGAAACTTGTTAAATTCTAGTCCTCATTCATACTTTCTATCCCTTCGGTTGTCATTCTCGCGAAAGCGGGAATCCAGTAGTTGAAAGTGATAGTTTGAGAAAGTTCAAAAATTATGACAGACTATGCTGATAATCATTTTTAAATAAGCAGATATATTTATGAAAACAAAAATAGAGATTACGCGTGACTGGCTTCCGCGTTACACAGGAACAGAGATTTCTGAATTTGGTGATTATATTTTACTGACTAATTTCAGCAATTATATCACCAAGTTTGCTAAACGTTTCGACTGTGAAATAAAGGGGCAGGGCGGTCCAATGCAGACTGCTACAAACAAAAATGGGCTGAGCATCATAAACTTCGGCATCGGTTCTGCGAACGCGGCAACGATCATGGATCTGCTCACAGCCTGTAATCCAAAAGGAGTTTTGTTTTTAGGAAAGTGCGGTGGTTTGAAACAAACGGCAGAAATTGGACGTTATATCATCCCGATCGCGGCAATCCGCGGAGAAGGAACGAGCAATGATTATCTACCTCCGGAAGTTCCTGCTTTACCTTCTTTTAAATTGCATAAATTTGTTTCCGACACTGTACTTGACTATGGTCAGGAATACCGAACCGGCGTTATCTACACGACGAATCGACGCGTCTGGGAATGGGACAATAAATTCCGCAAACGGTTGATCGAACTTTCCGCAATTGGAATTGATATGGAAACCGCAACTCTCTTTATCGTCGGACATGCCAATAAAATTGCCCGCGGAGCAATTCTACTTGTTTCGGATATGCCGCTGCTTCCGGAAGGTGTTAAAACACAGGAAATGGACAAGAAAGTTACTGCAAAATTTGTGGATATGCACCTTGAAATGGGTATCCAGGCGATGACTGATATTGATGAAAAAGGCGAGGAAATCAAACACTTCGGTTATTGATCGCCGAACCTTACTTTAGTGAGGTAGACCATGATTACAGAAACTCCGCCCAAAAGAATAAGACCCCCTGCCGTGGCTTCCATGTTTTATCCGGGAAATGCCGCGGAACTACGGAATACAGTTAGAAGTTATTTACGCGAAGCAGACGCTGAGCAAAATGCTTTTCAACTTAAGAATGAAGAAAATTCCGATCTACGTGCGCTCATCGTTCCGCACGCCGGTTACAGCTATTCCGGAAATATAGCAGCTTCCGCATTTCGACTTCTCCAAAATAATCAACCTCAGTTTAAGCGTGTTTTACTTTTAGGTCCAGCGCATCGTGTCTACTTACAGGGTGCAGCTTTTCCGGTGGCGGATGTTTTCGAAACTCCGCTTGGCGGAATAAAACTGGATAAAGAACGGATACGAATTTTGACCGAAACTTATCCATGGATTTCTCTCAACGATACAGCACATGCGGAGGAACATTCTCTGGAAGTGCAACTGCCTTTTTTGCAAGAAACACTCGGTGATTTTGAATTACTTCCGCTGGTTGTGGGAGAAACTAAAACAGAACAGCTTGCTGAAATGATTCAGCATTTTAGCACGGACTTATCAACATTGATCGTAGTCAGCACCGATCTGAGTCATTTTCATGATTATCAAACCGCACAGCAAAAAGACGCTTTTACCGCAAGCGTAATCGAACTTCTGGATCCACAAAAACTTTCTCCGGAAGATGCATGTGGAGCATATCCCTTGAGTGGCGCTTTAGTGGCAGCTTTTCAAAATAAATGGAAGATTCACCGTCTCGGCCTTTGCAATTCCGGAGACACCGCTGGCGATTACGGACGTGTTGTCGGTTATGGAGCCTGGGCGATGACCGCCTGAATTCGGATTTACAAACTTACCGGCAGCCTTTTTGCTCCCCAGTTTCCGTGACTTTTTTCCAGCAAACCGGAACACGCAGTACCGCAGGAAATACAGCTACCTGAAGCATCCAGATTCCAGTCACTTAATTCAAACCAGTCCCTGCCGATTAACAACTCACCGCACTCATGACAGTACGTGCTTGATCCGGATTTGTCGTGAACATTTCCGAGGTAAACATAGTGGATTCCATTTCCCAGAGCAATTTCCCTGGCGCGGATTAAAGTTGAATGCGGCGTGTTTTCAATGTCACGCATTTTCCAGTCCGGATGAAATGCAGAAAAGTGCAGGGGAACATCTGGACCTAAATTCGAAAAAATCCATTCCGTCATTTCATTCAACTCTCTCGGAGAATCATTTTCTCCCGGAATGAGCAATGTGGTCAGTTCAAACCAAACTTCAGTTTCGTGTTTTAAATATAACAAAGTTTCTAAAACAGGCGCGAGTTTTCCTCCGCAAATCTTTTTGTAAAATTTTTCACTGAATGCTTTAAGGTCAACATTTGCCGCGTCCATGTTACGGAAAAATTCTTCGCGTGCATCCGGACGAATATAACCAGCGGTGACTGCCACCGTTTTTACATTAGTTTCCCGGCAGGCTTGCGCGATATCAACCGCGTATTCCAGAAAAATCACCGGATCATTGTAAGTAAAAGCGACGCTGCGGCAGTCGTGTGCTTTTGCTGCTTTGGCAATCATTTCCGGAGAAGCGGTTTCGGTGAGTCGGTCAAATTCACGCGACTTACTGATGTCCCAGTTTTGACAAAATTTACAGGTGAGATTACATCCAGCGGTGCCGAATGATAAAACCGGTGTGCCCGGCAGGAAATGATTCAGTGGTTTTTTTTCAATTGGATCAATGCAAAATCCGCTGGAACGTCCATAAGTCGTCAGCAGAATTTGCTCATCTTTGGCCTGACGTACAAAACAAAGTCCACGTTGCCCGTCATGCAATTTACACAAGCGCGGGCAAACGTCACACTGTATCCGTCCATCATTCAGTTTCGTCCAGTAGCGTCCGGGATGATCCATGCTTAACATAAAATTGATTTCTCTCTTTGTAAGCAATGACAAATTGTGGATAATTTACTTCTTAGGAGGCCATCAAACTTAAAAAAATCTTTCAGGAGTTGTTGTTATTTAAGGACTATAACAGCAACTTGAATTGAAAGATGCCAAAGCCAATAATCATCAATCCTGTAGAGATTCTAAGCCATTTTTTTTGCAGTTGTTTAATCAATGAATCAGAAAAATATCCAATGGTCATTAGAACAGGCAAAGTACCAATGCCAAAGCTGAGCATGATCAAAACGCCTTGTGAAATACTCTTTGCCGACATTGCTAAAAACAACGTGGAATAGACAAGCCCACATGGCAGCCAACCCCAGAGCAGGCCGGCAATCAGGGCTTGCCCAGTGGAACGTATGGGCACATATTTTTTTGCATAAGGTTCAATTATTTTCCAAAAAAATGAACCAACTTTTTCAATTTTGAGAATTGCGGAAATCCACCAGCCTGTCAGATAAAGTCCGAGAAAAATCATCACAGTAGCAGCAAGTAGAGTGAATATTTTTCGGAGCTCTATACCGAAACCATAATTTGCAGAAACAGCACCTAAACTGGCTGCCATTGCACCTGCAATGGAGTAACTGATAATTCTACCAGAATTGTAAGAAAGTAAATAAGGCAGGAATTTTTTGCGACGGTTCTCTGCTGAAACTCCCAGCGTCAATCCAGACATAATGCCGCCACACATTCCGGCACAGTGTGTTCCACCAAAAAGTCCAATTAAGAAAGTGGTTAAATAGAGCGACTCTGAAAACATCTGTTAATTATAAATTGAAAGCCTGCGACTGTTACTGAAGATGATCGCTCTTAAAAGTTGTAATGAAAATATAACTCTGAATATATCTCCTTCAAATCCTGACTGTCCTGTTGACTCCAAGAGAATTGCTGATCGTGATTTCTTCATCTGCTGATGTTAATAAATTAGAAAAAATATGATGCTAATAGCTGAAATAAAAAACAAATTGAAAGCACTTTTACATGATCCACTTTGAGTTTTTTATATCATGCTGATTATGCTTTAATTAACTCAAAAAGCCAAATAAATCTTAAATAATTAGGGAAAGACACATAAACACATTATTTTAATTTAAACCTTGACAAGCTTAAAAACAACCGATAGCTTGAGAAAAGTTTTGAAGAAAATAATTTCCATTTTGAAAATGGGTATTAGATTTCTTTTGTGAAGCGTCTGTTTCAGGTGCTTTTTTTTTGGGGTGGGGCTGGTAATCATATCGTGTTTTTTCACGATTAACAAAATTAATGAGGGATACAATATGCTTGATTTTTTATACACAAATGGTTGGGGCGCATTTGCGGTTATGCTTTTTTTTCAATTACCTTTTCTCTATTTTTTCATCAAGATTGTCTATCGTAAGGCTTACATAGATAAGGGTGCAAGTGAAACAGAGTCACAAAAATATCCAATGATGGAAGGAATCTGGATCACAACTGTGGTTGCACTGTTTGTTTTAGTAAATGTTCTTAGTGTTGTCTATATGCCACCGGTTACGACTGCTGCAATGATTAAGCAAGGTGGAAACTTTCAAGAAGTCGATGTTACCGCTCGTTCATGGTTTTACGAAATTAGCGAACGGGAGTATGAAGTAGGTCGTCCAGTGATATTTAATGCAAAAAGTATCGATACTGTCCACGGATTCGCCGTCTATCATCCTGACGGGAGGATTCTTTTTACGATGATGTTAGTACCAGGGATGGAAGAAGCATCAACTCTTGTTCACACTTTTACAGAAGCAGGTAATTATAAAGTTCGCTGCCTTGAATACTGCGGAATTGTACATCACGGTATGCAGGATGTACTGGTAGTTCGCTGATGCTCGATTAGGAAAAAAATGAATGAGCTTATTTCAGCTCTGCTTTAAATCAATGTAGATTATACCGTTTTAAACAGATTGAATTTATTATTTTAACACTTACAAATTGGGAGAAAATAATGTCTGCAGCTAGTGCTATAATACAAAAAACGCCGATATTCGGTAAAATGTTTAAAGTTGACACAAAGAATGGTCTTGAGGCTATCAACGCCTGGCCGGCTCTGATTGTAATGACTTCTTTTGTCTGGCTGGGTATAGCAGCTCTGCTTGGCTTGTTGATGCCGGTCATACAGTACTATGAGCTAAACACAAATTTATTTTACACATCACTAACTTTACACGGCGCGGCAATGGCCTTCCCTTTTGCCTTTCAATTGATGGTTGGAGTGAGCTTACACCGCGCAGGTGGCTGTCAGGGTAAAAAAGCAAATGGACCGCTTGTAGTGCTGTTCTATATCTTTATGAATATCGGAGCGCTTTTACTGACGCTGGCTGTCCTGGGCGGTTTCAAAGTTACCTATACTGTGATGTTCCCTCTTCCGGTTGTCGGTGTACAGACTGGACAGTGGTCGATGGAAATGCTGATTCTTGGTTTTAGTGGAATTGCGCTGGTTTTAATTTCGATGATATTCTTGTATCCGATTCAAGTCCTGCGGATGCTGTTCTTTTCTGAAAAGCATGAAAATCTAGTACTTTCTCCACGTACACTGAGGGACCCCGGGATGTTGGGAATGTTGATCGCAGTCCTGATCTTACTGATAACCGGCCTGCCTTTAATGTCAGTTGCTACACCAATACTGCTTGCTCTTTACGGGATACTGCCGATGAGCATGGTCACCTGGGCCGTAGAGCCGGTTGTTTTTCAGTTCGTGTTTTATATTTTCGCTCACAATCTGATGGAGGCAATGGCGATTATGATTGTCAGCGCAGTCTACGGCACACTTCCGCTTTACCTCGCAGATGGAACAAGAAAACTGTATAGCGATAAGCTGGCCAATGCGGCACTTTGGATCCTGTTGGTTACTTCTCTTACATCTTTCTTTCACCATTTCTACACCATGTTTCCCGCACTACCCTCAACGTTTTCCTACCATGGGAACATCATGAGCTGGGGTACAGGACTTGGTGGCGCGTTTACGATCTTCACTATTCTGGCAACCATTTGGAAACACGGAATACGGCCTGAACCAGGTATGATCATGATTCTTGCGGGTTTTGTGATCTATGTATTGGATGGAGTTACTGCCATGGTTGTAGCAAATGTTGCACTTTCTTTTCACTTACATGGAACTATGTGGACCGGCGGCCATGCCATGACCGTACTTCTTGCGATGAGTCTGATGTGGATGGGTGTACTTTATCACCATTACCCTGTAATCACAGGCCGCAGTCTTGACGATGACAGAGGTAAAAGTTCTACCAAGTATTACTTTTTCGGCGGTGTTGGCTTAATGTATGCCTTTATGGCAGGCGGTGCTTCCGGAATGCCGCGTAGAATTGCAAACTGGTCAGAAGGTGGATATATGTTCATCGGCATATTAATTTTAATTTTTGGTATAATGTTGTTTTATGGTATAATCCTTTTCCTTACAAATTTGAGTAAATCCAGAGAGTTAGCCACAGAGTAGTCAGTTTTCAGTACAAGTGAATGGGCAATATGAGCTGTGAATTATGCGGTTTAGCATCGCCCATTCCTCCAATTTTAACAAATGGTCATGAATTCTGCTGCCACGGTTGTAGCGCGGTTTTCAGTTCTTTTGGAAAGGGAATTCTTGACGTCAATAAGCCGGTTCCGGCTCCTAAACAAACCCCACCACAACTAACAGGCAGTGAAGCCTTTCTGAGGATTGAAGGGATGCACTGTTCTTCCTGTGAAATCCTGATTCAGCATAGTGCGGAAAAACTTGAAGGTATACTTTCTGTAACTACAAGTTATGCTACCTCAACAGCAAAGGTCATTTACGATCCGGAAATTATTGACAAATCCAAATTGCCGGAAGCATTGAGCCTTTCAGGTTACCGGGCTCACTTTCATGCTGACAAATTATCTGAAAATAATGAGGATCTGTCCCTGCTCTGGTTTGTTCTTTCGGTAGGACTTGCGGGCATGGTAATGATGCTCAATCTCGCCTTTTTCTATCCTGTTGATCTTGGTTTGGTTTCTTTAGAGGAATTGGAACCAGTCAGTTGGCTCGCGTTTAATGCAGTTCCAAAAGTTATGTTATTGCTTACCACTATCATAATTTTTCTTGTAGGATTCCCCATCCTGCGTGGTGCGTGGATAGGACTTCGTACAGGTATTCTGAACATGGATAATTTGTTGGCAATTGCTATTCTGGCGGCATATGGTTATAGCGTTGGACAAATCATGAGCGGAAAACTCAATCTCTATTTTGACGTATCCGCCGTGATAGTTGCTGTAGTGACTGTTGGACGTTATTTTGAAAGAGAGGCAAAAAAGAATGCCACCCGTGAATTGAGCAGTATTATTGAATCCTGGGCTCCGTCAACACGCGTCGTGAGAAATGGGGAAATATTAACTTTAACTCCTGATGAAATTCAATCTGGAGATCTGCTGATTATCCGAGAAAATGAACACATTCCTGTTGACGGCACAATCATTTCCGGAGAAGGAGCGGTTGACGAGTCGCTGATGACAGGTGAACCTTTCCCGGTTATCCGGAAAAACGGAGATGCTGTGCTTGGTGGAACCTTTATCATCGAAGGTAAGCTTGAGATAGAAGTGGGTCAAAAAGTAGAAAGCCAGATGAAAAATCTGTCCCGTATACTTTGGAGTGTGCAGAGTTCAACCCACGGTGCTTTGGGTATTGCTGACCGCATTGCCAGACTATTTGTTCCGTTGGTGCTTAGTATTGCCGTTGTGGTTACTGGATGGATGCTGTGGACTGGCGTTCAACCCAGCACTGCCCTTTTGGCCGGTTTGGCGACACTGATAGTTTCCTGCCCCTGTACTTTCGGCTTAGCTGTTCCGTTGACAACCGCAAACGCAATCAGCAGTGCTTTACGAAATGGAATCATTTTTTCCAGCGCCGATATTTTCGAAAAACCACCCAAGTTTGACACTGTAGCTGTTGATAAAACAGGAACTTTAACGACAGCTCAAATGGGTGTAGAAAGTGTTTTTGGTGATGATGAGCTAATTGAGTATGCGGCAGCGGTTGAAAGGTTTTCTTCTCATCCAATTGCAGAAGCTATTGCGAAACTGGATTCACATAGAATTGCTACAGATTTTATTGTTCATCCAGGAAAAGGTGCAGAAGCAACAGTGGATGGACGTAGAGTTGCGGTCGGCAGTAAGTCTTTATTTGCTCTACTGAACTGGAAAGTTGATGCTCAATTCGAGTTAGCACTCTCAAACCTCAACTGTGCGGAAGAGGTGATCTCTTATGTTGGCTGGGATGGTTCAATATACGGTGCAATAAAAACACGTGATCAACGACGACCGGAGTGGGAAGAATTTATTAATCGATTACGGCAAGACAAACATGTTGTTTTACTTAGCGGTGCAGAACATCAAAGTGGTTATGAAGATCAAGTAGATGAGTTATATGTAGGAGTCCCGCCGGAAGCCAAAGCCGCAGTCATTCGCCAGTTCAAATCAACAGGTACTGTGGTTATGATTGGCGACGGCAATAACGACGCTCCAGCTTTAGCGGAAGCAGATTTGGGCATTGCCTTTGGTGTACCAACTTCCTTAGCCGCAGAGGCCGCTGATGTGGTAATTCCAAGAGGGAGTCTGTCACGGGTTTTTATAGCATTTGATTTGATCGAAACAACCCGTAGACGAATACGTCAAAACATAGGTTGGACATTTTTGTATAATGCCGTAGCCATACCGCTGGCTCTCACAGGATTACTTACGCCATTGTTTGCCGCGCTTGCAATGGCAACCAGTAGTTTTCTGGTTGTCTGGAATTCCTCAAGAGAAATTGCCAGTCCTGTCCCGGATGCCATACCTGTTGATTCACTAAATAAAAAACCTGTCCGCTAAATCCCTCCTGAATGCTCTCCACCGTTATTGAAATGATAAAGTGTTGCCTGAATATTTAAAAAAAAATTGCAAAAAAATACACTTTTTTGCTAAAAATCACTTTTTTTTGAAAATAATTAAATTTTTATTGGACTGTTTTTTACCAAAAAAGTCTCGTTTTTTACCACCACTGGTAAAAACTGAAAAAATAAAAAATATAAAACCCCTAAATATCAATATTATAACGTTTTCTGTTATTGGTCTGATAGGTTTGCCAATTTATAATTATAACTGTATAACTATGAAATAATTAAGTAAATTCTTAAAACAAAAATATATTAATCTTTTGACCATAATAATAGTTGCAATGCGCTGAAAAAGGTATAGCTTAAGACAAACAGCAGTAGTAAATTATTGTCATTCCCGCGGAAGCGGGAATCCTTTATTTCAGATAATTACAATTTCCTAGATTTCCACTTTCGCGGGAATGACAATAATTTACGAAGTCACCACCGTTGATAAAGAAAATAGGTTTAGTGTACTACCAAGATACGGTAACTACGGAAAATCTACTCAGAGTTTCTGATTGCAGAAAAGAGTATTGATTTTCATATCTATCAGCTAAATATAAACGTTTATGAAAATTCAATTATACTTGGTGCTTATATTTTTGTTTGTTTTACCAAGTTTTTCATTTGCAAAATACAATACGTTTGAAGGAGGTGTGTTCACTTCCTCTTGGGGAATTGGTTTACAAGGGAGTTATTTATATTCAAATGAAATTTTATTCGGAGGAGATATAATCTCCGCTACACGCTCAATTAAATCTTCAGGAACTTATGTTTCAGTTGATGGTGAGATAACTGTCAAAACTTATGAAGGATTTGCAAGGTATTATTTTAGAGATATAGAATACACAGATGGTTTTTTTGGTCAAGGAGGATTTGCAATAAGAAGTTGGAAAATGAATGCAGATTATGTTGAAAATAGTACTGCTTCTAAAGTGGGTTCTATTAAAATGGAATGGAGTCCTTATGTATTGGTAACCGGTTTAGGTTGGCACAAAATGTGGGAAAATGGTGTAAGCTTTTCTTCATCGATGAATGGAGTATGGGGTGGGAAAATGAATGTTGATTATGAAGAAAATTTATACCAATTTGATAGCAGTACAAAAACCGAATTAGAAGAATTAGATTTGCCACTTAATTTTGTAATATTCTTAGGTTATAGTTTTTAGGATAAAAATATGAAAAGTTACCCCATAATTATTGTTTTAATTATGTTAATCATTTCGGGATGTGGGAATGAAGTTTCTACTAGCACGAAAGACGGATCAGCAACAATAACTATGGCATATTTAGACGGAACTTGGTCAAGAGAATGCGAACTTACTTCAACATCAACAACATCTGCAAAAGTTGCAATTAATTTTTTTGCTTCAAGTGACAATGCAACGAAATCAACCACTTATTACACAGGTACAATCTGCTATAATACGAATTATGTCCTAAGAGAAAAAATAAACAACATTACTATAGGTAGTAAAACCACAACTTCCGGAAACTTGATTATAACTAAATATACAGCAGTAATTTTAGACATTACAATAGAACCAAAATCCTCAGCATTAGCAACTTCTTTAAATGATGCTTCTTTTTGTGGATTGACAAGTTGGAGTTCAGGATTAGAAACATCAATTGCTGGAAAAACTTGTTCATCAATAAATTATAGTTCGGTAAACGATGGATTTAGAGATATTGTTCAAATGGATTCAGAAAGGACATACATTCGAACGGGAAACACATCAGACATAGCCAGTGATGGGTATCCATCTACTGTCTATTACAATAAATATTTTAAATAAATTTAATATTCAAAACTGAGAACTATCTAGTTTTATTGAGAAAAGCGAGGTGTCTTTTTAATTTTGGGAAGTTATGCAATTTGTGTTAGACTGTTTCAACTACTTTATACAAAATATGAGGATAAAATGCGAACAACTCTAGAAATTCCAGACACTTTGATTAAGGAAGCTATGATCGCCACTCAGATCAAAACTAAAAATAAGGTTGTCAAGTTGGCGCTTGAAGAGTTGATAAAAAAGTCAAAAATCTCTGAGTTGAAACAGTTTCAGGGAAAGATAGATTTGGATTTAGACTTGGACGTATTGAGGAATCGTGGATGAAATTCTTGTTGACACATCCGTTTGGATCGACTATTTCAGGAGTGGAATATATTCTGACAAGTTGAACCTGCTCATAGATTCGCATCGTATTGTAGTCAACGATTTAATTCTCACAGAGTTGATCCCTTTTTTGATTGTCAGGAGAAGTACCCAAGTCATAAAGTCACTCAAGAACCATCTTTGGCTAACGTCAAAATAAATCAAATCTTGTAGGCCGGGTTAGGCGAGAGCCGTAACCCGGCAAATCGTATAAAACCGTTAAAACGGTTTTCTGTTTATATGATCCCCTTTAGCCCCCCGAATAAATTCGGGGGCTGTTCTCATCGAAAACCCAATCTAAGCCCTGCATAATCCCATTCTAAGCCTTGCATAATCCCATTCTAAGCCCTGCATAATCCCAATCTAATTCCTGCATAATCCCAATCTAATTCCTGCATGATCCCAATCCAAGCCCTGCATCATCCCAATCTAATTCCTGCATGATCCCAATCTAAGGCCTGCATAATCCCAATCTAATTCCTGCATGATCCCATTCTAAGCCCTGCATAAACCCAATCTAACTGAAGTGGCCCCCAAGTCAAGGACAGTTTTTCTTATGAGTTAAGGTGTACTTTAGTGAATTTTTTCAATTCTTTAATCATGCTGCCCTCGAAACATAATAGTGTTTTGATTTCAGCAGATTTTTTGTTCAAACCGACATTTTCATTCCTAGCAAAGATGAGCTAAAAGCAAGTCCGTGACAAGTTTGATTCGCAGATTAACTACTGCTAAACTAACAAAATAATAGATCGCTTTTCAGCTTGATTGATATTGCAAGATTCAGCATCATGGTTGAGGATTGTCTGTTTGTAAAAGCTGTGTTATTCTCAAAAGCTTAGGGCAATCATTTCAAGAACATGTTTTTTTAATCTAAACAGAAGGAGGCGCCATGCGTTTCATAAAAATAATCACATTAGTACTTTTCCTTTCTGCCTTTGCGCTGCAACCGGCTTTTGCGAAAAAAATTCCCCTGGGAATGCTGGTTGAAATTCAAGGAAAA
>Ga0233428_1003101_pt1 | contig 14665 bp, 10 predicted proteins | sample SI_118_April2016_4_FD_179890 | JGI IMG/M metagenome (GOLD analysis project Ga0233428, IMG submission 179890) | Seawater microbial communities from Saanich Inlet, British Columbia, Canada - SI_118_April2016_120_MG | ecosystem: Environmental > Aquatic > Marine > Inlet | place: Canada: British... | reverse complement strand
AGAAGCTCTGGTATGAGCTCCAGTGATAGCATGTCTGCTGAATTATTAGAGTCCGTTTTTGTAATATTAATATTTATACTTGAGCCCTTATTGTCACTAGCAATAACAACTGTATTTGGGCCACTTCCTCTTTCTACCTTCCAGCCTTCTGGAAAAGTAATCCTAAATTTGTGCTTATCGTTTCTGTAGAGATTATTTGCACTGCTAGTGGAGGCGAAACTTGCAATCAATAATACAAAAACCAGATTGATAATTAATAGTTTTTTTGACATCGATATAACCTCACTCTCACAATAATGCATCTTTATAAGTTAACAGGCCCAAGGTATCCATTTCGGGCAGATCGCACTCCAGTTAAGGCCAACTAGCAAAAGTCTACATACAATGTAGGTAATAGTCAATATTATACACATTTGATGCTGTTTCATAAATATTGGAAATGAAATAACATATAAACTCATTTCGCGGAGGTATTATGAAACAGTCTACTAAAGAATTGCTTGGTGTACGGATACAAGAATTAAGAAAGTTAAGGAAGTTAACGCAGGCTCAGCTTTCACAAAAGGTTGATATAGATGCGAAGCACTTAAGCAGAATAGAAGTAGGCAACAGTTTTCCTTCCCTGGAGACTCTCGATAAAATAGCCAATGCCTTAAAGGTGGAGCTACAAGCCTTTTTTGAATTTGATCGTAAAGAGAAAAGCGCAAGAGAACTCAAGAAAGTGGTAACTGAGTTACTTAAGGATACGGATAAAGACAAACTGATGCTGGTGGTGAATGTGCTAAAGGTATTGGTGGGGTAAAGATATACCGTTTAGTAAACTTAATGCATTCAAACAACATCCGCTCGTCGTATCAATCAATTCTGGACGTTTCCTCTTACACACCATTCACATATCAAGTGTAATCAGGTGGTAAATATGAGATGTTATAGCCTCTCTTTTTTTCTCTTGATTTTAATGATATGGGAACCTAATATTCGCTCTTATATCTATTTCTGAGATATTTTGTACATTTAATCCACAAACATGCCTAAAATTAAAATATACCCAGACACTAAAGACCTCATAAATTTATTCAATAAATCAGATCCTTACAGCCCAGATGAATTTGAAGATAAATTGAATATAAATGATGCAGAGATAGTATTGTCATTAACCAATATCTTAGAATTATCTGCCCCATTAACCCATAGTAACAATGATGCAAGTGTTATGCAAAGACTGATGCGTATTGAGAAAATGCCTATAAGGTTTATATCTGAAAGCAAAGTCGCAAATTTAGAGCTAAGTGAAGCGGTACTTGCGTTTAACGAAGGAAGGGAATATTCGCAGATAGATCCATTTGTTTCTAGGTTTGATGAAACACTTTCAGACGATGGTTTACCACCCACCAGAAACTATATAAATTATGGACTTGCACAAACTGTTTTTGATTTGTGGGCAGAAGGTTGTGATTTTAAGCGTTTAAAAGGTTATGTTTCAAGATTTCGAAGGCTATTTGAAATAGAAAGAAATATACATAATAAACCAAATCTTAGAAAAGAGTTTACATATGTAGTAGAGAGGGGGCTAATATCTAACAATTTGGGAATACCATCACAAGGGTTGGGGACATTTGCAGAATGGATTTATAAAGAGCCAAGAAGATGTCCTTCATTACGAATAGGCTATGAAGTCTATCATGAGATGGTAAGGGATGTAAAAACTATCCCTGAAGACACTACTATGGATGATTTATGTTACGCTAATTACATTCCTTATGTAGACTTCATTTCTTTTGACCGTAGGATGTATCATTACATTAAACAAACTTGTATCAGTAATGGTCTTGGATACGAAAGTGGTCTTTATAAAGGTTTAAGTGAAATATTTGCAGAACTAAAGTAAGGAAAACAGTAATTATGTCAATCTCCGTCATATCACTATGCTAAACATCTTGCCTTTTGTGAACATCCCACATAAAGTCGAGATTCTCTAAAAGTTTAACACGTTCACTGCTAAGTTTTTTTCTTTTATAATTTACCCGTTGAGTATTCACCCAAACTCCCAATTGCTTATTATCTGGTTTTGTTTGAGAAACATTACAACTACCATATTGAGTTTTGTATTCTTTTAGCTCTTCAAATCTTAATCCCCACTCTGGCCCAGACGCTTTCATGACAAAACCAATATCGTTCAAGCAATTGATCTGGTGTTTACTCAGTTTTCCATTTTTATAAAATGCGCGTTGAGTGTAAATCCAATTACCAAGTTTTGCGTTTTCTTTCCAGTCCCGTGGGACATTGTAATTGCCATGTCTGCTTTTGTATTCTTTTAATGCTTTAAACATTTCCTCCCATCTTGACTTAGACGGATTCCAATCAAAGCCAATATCTTCTAAACGTTTGATACGTTCTTTACCAAGAATCTTATCTTTATACACCTTACGTTGATGACCCACCCAAGTAGCAAGCTGCTTGTTATCAGTATATTTATTGGGAACATTACAATTACCATGTTTGCTTTTGTATTCTTTTAACTCTTCAATCATTCCTTCCCACTTCAAGCCAAGGACATCCCAAATAAATTCTATATCTTCTAAACCTTCAATCTCATCTTTGGTAAGCCTTTGTTCATTATAATTCAAACGTTGCTTTCGTACCCAATTAGCAAGTTGAGTATTATCAGTATATTTGTTGGGAACATTACAATCACCATGTTTATCTTTGTACTGTTTTAGCGCTTCAATCATTTCCTCCCATCTTGAGTCAAGAACACTCCAAGCAAAACCAATATCTTCTAGTTGATTGATCTGATCTCTCTTAAGCATATGATTTCTATAATTTATACGCTGATTTCTTAACCAACGTGCAAGTGAAAGGTTATTCTTCCAATTATAAGGAACATTACAATCCCCATGTATGCTTTTGTATTCTTTTAACTCTTCAATCATCAACCCCCATGTTGAATCAAGTGTGTTCCACTTAAAACCAATATTTTCTAATTGACTGATCTGGTCTTTGTCAAGAGTGTTATTTCTGTAACGTTCACGTTTAGACCTTACCCAATTAGCAAGTTGAGTATTATCAGTATATTTGTTGGGAACATTACAATCACCATGTTTATCTTTGTACTGTTTTAATGCTTCAATCATTTCCTCCCATCTTGAGTCAAGAACACTCCAAGCAAAACCAATGGCATCTAAACGTTCAATCTCATCTTTGTTAATAGTTTGATTTCTATAAGCGGCTCGTCTAGACCTTATCCAATTATAAAGATATTTGTGATCTGAAGAATTGTTGGGAACATTACAATTACCATGTTTATCTTTGTACTGTTTTAGTGCTTCAATCATTTCCTCCCATCTTGAGTCAAGAGCATCCCAAACAAAACCAATGGCATCTAAACGCTTGATCTTGTCTTTTGCCATTGAATGATTTTTATATGCAGCTCGTTGAACCCTTACCCAATTATAAAGATGGCTGTGATCCGGATGGTATTTTGTAATACTGAAATTCCCATGTTTGGATTTGTAATTTATCAACTCTCCATATCTCATATCCCATGTAAACCCCAACTTGTCTATACATATAGACGTAATGGATTCCTGGAGAGTTTTGAGTGAAATATCAACGCCAAGAATATCTACAATGCCACCAAGCCTATCACTCTTGTATTGCCCATATCTTCCTTTCTCCTCTTGCATTTGTTTGATAATGTCAGTTAAAACATCATCCTGCTCTTGTAGTGCTTGTAATATATCCCACACTTCTCCAAAGTCTGCCTCGTCCACAGCGTTTTCTATGCTTTCACCCGTTGTTGTCTCCAGATAAAGCGGAACCAGTATATATCCATGTGTTTTATCAGGATTGTGAGGGTCTTTCCGCATTGCCCGTCCTGTAGCCTGTACTATATCAACCTTACTTTTCTTTGGTGACACAAAGGCTACCATATCAACAGCAGGCAAGTCTACACCTTCTGTAAGACAGCGTGCATTAGAGATAATAGAACGATCTGAGTTTTTAAATTCATTCATAACACCCTCACGCTTAGCAGTTGACATTTTTCCGTTTACATGAAAAGTGTTAAACTCTGGCAATTGGGTATGGATACCTTCTGAACCCTTTTCAGTAAATGTTTTTGCAGACTTTACTGATTTGTGAAATGTAAATACACGCTTGATGTCATACTTATTAATAGCTTCTTTAAAGGCGATCTGGTGTGCAACTTGTTGTGCATCTACTATATCACCATCTATCAGAACCTCTCCTCTTTTAAGCATCTCCTTATTGACCTGTTCTGATGTAACAACTGATATGATTACTTTATAATTGCAAATTATGTTCTGACGTGCGGCTACTGCAAAAGATAGTTGATGTGCCATATTGCCATATACATCAGGGTCATCCATAGAGTAAACAAGACCTAAATCACCTTCCTTGTTCCTTTGATTTAGATTGTAGTGCCTAGGGGTTGCCGTAAGAAATAGGCGTTTTTTAATACTCAAATTTTCGTCTTTTAGCGCAAAACCAAATTTCTTGCCCTTTCTGCCAGCTGTTTTATGTGCCTCATCGAAAATACCAAGATCAAAACAATAGTTATTTTCCATAGCATCAGCAATAAGATTAGAGGATTGGTATGTAGAAAATACTATTTTAACTCCACCTGTGTCTTGTGAGAGAAATTGTTTAACAGTGGCGGTGTTAGTAGTTACTGCAAAGTCCAAGTCTGACTGGTTAATCTTTATGCTATCAAGTTCTTTGCCAGCTACGGTAGGATCAGAACAGACACATAGATAAGAAAGGTGTGACCATGCTGTTTCTTTAAGCCATTCATGCAGAGTTTGCCTCACAAGTGTAAGTGATGGAAGAAGGACTAAGATATTCTTATATTTCATTTGTTCAGTAACCCATAATGCAACAAGCGTTTTGCCAGTACCACAGGCCATAAGCGCCGTAGCACGGTCTTCTTCTTCAAAAGCATTAAGAATATCCTTAAGAGCATCACCTTGATGAGGTAAAGGTGTCTTTCTCTCTACTTCTATGTCACCTCTCTGTAACCATTTTAGGATAGTTTCAAAATCACTCTTATTTAGACGATCGAGGTCGTTACCACGTATACAATGAAAGCTTGTCCGATCATTTATCACTGATGGCATGTCGTTGCAATTTGTAAATAAGACACGCTGGTTGACATTATCAGTAAGCCCCATAAAGGTTGATATTTCTCTCCATGTAAGTGATGGGCGGTCTGTGCGGAATTTGACTTGATACGCATTGAATTGACCTGATGTCGTCTTGTATACGCCATCAACGCCCATGTCTTGCTGATTAGTGCCTAAAGACAAGTCTTCTCTTATACTAGATGGAACTGATTTAAACGGCCAGACCTCTTCTGCTTGTTCAATCTTTTGGGTAAAGAAATAGGCTTCGGCAAAGATCTCAAATGCGTCGCCTATATCAATTGTTGTGGATAGCCTGGATATGCGGACTTCCAACTCTGAGAAGCTTGATAGATTATCGAATAACCCTGAGTTTAGAAAGAAACTGGTTTTGTGATGTTTGGGTAGCATATTACATTCTTATAATGACTTTAAAGTAGAAAATCAATGAAGAAAGTATGGTTTGATTTTAGGTTTCTTCCAGTCGGGATTGTTTATCATGTTTGCTCTTGATTTTGATGGTTACTTGAGTATTATAAACCTCAATGCTGAGACATTCTACAAGTTTTCATACTACACAGGAGTAGACCATTATTTTGATGGTTATGTTTTTTTAAGCCAAGATCTAACTAACAAGTATAAATATTACTAAAATGTCATAATTTTTAAGGATAAAAAATGTTTCTAATAGAAGAGGGGCACCAGGAGCAAAATGACTTTCTTGCCACATGGCCTATAGAACGACTAGAAAGAATGACACTGGAAGAGTATACCAACCTAGATACGGATACTGCATTTGTTTATTGGCTGGAAAAGAAAACAGAACATTCTGGAAGTGTTTGGGGAGGGAGTGCTTACAAGTTCGGCATTTTCAGAAGAAGAAATATAGATACACAAAAAATTAAAGACAATGCAAAAACGGACGGTGTTTATTCTTGGTACGCTAAGTATGGGAATAACAAGGAAGAGGCATTTCAAAATGTAAAATCTATAGTCTTGAAAATTGCTAAAGCAAGCCAAGGAGCTAGATATGGCGAGATCGATGAATTGGATTTAGGAGAAGCTATAAAATGGAAAATAGCTTTTCACTACAACGTGTCTGGTTTAATACCAATCTTTAAGAAAGAGGTGCTGTTTAGGGTTGCTGAAAGTAATGGTGTAGAGGATGTCAAATTAAAAAGCATAAGCGAGCTTCAACAGATTGCTATTGGTTTGAAGCCTGAAACAGATTCGACATTAGAATTTTCTGAGAGGCTGTGGAAGCAATTTAATTTGGATAATTTCTACTATGTGGTTGACAAGTTTCTTGTTCAAGCACAAACGGACAATTTAAAGAAAAGAGGGTTTCCTCGGAACTATAGAGGCTTAGATGTAAAAGTGAGTTTTGGTACGGGTGGAGTTGCAAAAATCCCTTGGATTGCGTTTTTAAAGGAACCAAATAAAGTTACAGAAGGTTCCTATCCCGTATATCTTTATTATAAAGAAGTTAATACTTTGGTTTTGGCTTATGGTGTAAGTGAAACCACCGAGATCAAGCATAACTGGGATTTTTCAGAAGAGCAATTAAGTATCAAGGATTGGTATGTAAAAACATTTGCCAAGGAACCTTATAGATACGGTTCTTCATTTTATAAGTCGTCATATAATTTAGATGAAGAACTAGACGCAGAACAGATTCAAACAGATTTAACTGATATCATAAAGGAATATAGCAGCCTTGAATTTCCTAATAGTGCATTGGGAATTGAGAAACCAGAAGAAGGCAGATCAAAAAAATACTGGATTATTGCACCAGGAGAAGAGGCTAGAAAATGGGGTGAATATTACAAGGAAGGAATTATTGGAGTAGGCTGGGACGAATTGGGTGATCTTAGCAAATATGATGATCGTGAAGATATTACTGCTGCGCTATTAAACTTGTATCCAGGTGTCAGCAAATCTCAAAGAAACAATTCATTAGCATTATGGCAGTTTCTAAATGAAATGATGCCTGGAGATATTCTTATTACTAAAAAAGGAATTAACGAATATTTAGGCTATGGAGTTGTGACTTCTGAATATTATTTTGATAACTCAAAAACAGAGTATAAGCACCTGCACAAGGTTGATTGGAAGAAAAAGGGTTCATGGCCTGAAGAAGTTCACCAGATCGTACTGAAAACGCTTACCGATATTACCAAATATACAGAATATGTAGACCGTCTCAAAAGGTTAATTGGAATCGACCAAGAAGCTGTGATACCCATGTCAGTGAATTATTGGTGGTTAAATGCTAATCCAAAGTATTGGAAAATTGAAGATTTTGAAATAGGACAAGAACAATCGTACACAACTTACAATGAAAAGGGTAATAAGAGAAGTCGATTTGAGTATTTTCAAGCAGCCAAGCCAGGGGATTTGATTATTGGATATGAGTCTAGTCCAACCAAAAAAGTAGTTGCTGTATTTGAAGTAACAAGGGGGGTGCATATAGATGAAGATGATGGTGAAGAAAAGGTTTCATTTACAATTCTAAAATTCTTGCCTGACCAAATTACCTGGGATGAACTTAAGAAGATGCCAGAGCTTGAAAACTGTGAAGTGCTTAGAAATAATCAAGGAAGCCTATTCAAACTTGAAAAGAATGAATATGATGCAATAGTCAATAGAGATGTAAATTCTCAATACGAAGAATATGCTCTTTCTGACGCTCTCAGGGAACTATTTATTAGTGAAACTGAACTCGACAATATCATTAAAAGTTTAAATTACAAAAAAAATATAATACTTCAAGGCCCTCCAGGGACGGGAAAAACCTTTATGGCTAAACGTTTGGCACATCTACTTCTTGAGGAAAAAGATCAGACTAAAATTGAAATGGTTCAATTCCATCAATCTTATTCTTATGAAGATTTTATTCAGGGTTATAGACCTACGGATGATGGAAAATTCAAACTTGAGAATGGTGTATTTTATCGCTTCTGTAAGAAAGCTCAATCAGACCTAGACAAAAAGTACATTTTCATAATTGATGAAATTAATAGGGGGAATTTGAGTAAGATTTTTGGAGAGTTGATGCTTCTTATTGAATCCGATAAAAGGGGGAATGATTATGGAGTATCCTTAACTTATTTTCACTCAAATGATAGTAAGTTTTATATCCCAGACAACGTATATATTATTGGTACCATGAACACCGCAGATCGATCATTAGCCATGGTAGATTATGCTCTTAGAAGAAGATTTGTATTCATTAATGTGATGCCCAATTTTAATCAGAATTTTGAAAATGAATTAATTAATAATGGTGTCGACGAGGGTATTGTCGAAAGAATAGTAAGCAGAATTGAATCGTTGAATCAACAAATCAAAGAAGATGCGAATCTTGGTAAAGGTTTTCAAATTGGTCATAGTTATTTCTGTAATTTTCACAATAGCTCTGGTGATGAAGATTGGTACAAATTTATAGTTCAGCATGAGATTGGCCCTTTGCTTGAAGAGTATTGGTTTGATAATGAGGATAAGGCTCAAGTGCAAATTCAACGTCTAATCGGTTAGGAAAAATGGAAATACCTGTTAAAAATATTTACTTTTTACTCAGTTATGCTTGGAACAAGCTTGAAGAATCAGAAAAGGTGCAAGTCGATTTGTCAGAATACAATGATGCATTGAATTTATTTACAAGAGTATTAGTAAATGGATGTCATCATTTATTTAAAAGGGGCTTGGATAGAAATTATAACTCGGTAGAAGAAGAATATGCTGGTATAAAGGGTAAAATAGATTTTGCTGCCTCGTTAAATAAAAATTTATTTAAACAAGGAAAAGCAATATGCCATTTTGATAAATTTGAATATAACATAATTCAAAACCAAATCCTTAAGTCTGTATTGGGCAGAATAATAAAGATTGAAACCCTTGATAATAATTTAAAAAAGGAAGTTTGGGATTGTTTTTATCGTTTTCATCATGTAGAAGAGATCAGCATCCAACTACAGCATTTCTCAAAAGTCAGAATACATCGAAATAATTCTTTTTATGACCTCCTTTTACGGATTGCGAGATTGATAGTAGAGAATACCGTAATCAATGAAAATGATGGCAAATATACTTTCATAGACTTCAATAGAAATGAGAAAGCAATGGCAGGCTTGTTCGAGGGATTTGTAAGAAATTTCTATAAAAAAGAACAGTCGTATTTCAAAGTAAGAAGGGAGGATATTCGATGGAAAGCAGTTCCAGTAGAAAACAGCGATGCTTCATTGCTTCCAAAGATGCAAACAGATATAACACTTGAGTGTTACAACAAAAAAATTGTGATGGAAACAAAATACTACAAACAAACATTAGCTTTCCATTACTCAGAGAAATTTCATTCCACCAATTTATATCAGATCTATTCATATTTAAGAAACCTTGAAGAAGATACAAGCAATCCGAATAATAAGAACTGTGAGGGAATGCTGGTATATCCCACGGTTCAAAAAGAAATTAACGAAGGATACCAAATGGGAAATCATAAAATTAGAATAGCAACAGTTGATCTAAGCAAAGACTGGAATCGGATACATTCTAGATTAATTCACTTGATTTCTCAGAATTGACCTACCTCTGGTTTTCTTGTGATCTACAAAATTTTCACCAAACAGTTATATATACCATCATTTGATGGATATGCTTTCCATAGATTAGGTTTATTATTACATGGAAGTAAATGTATAAACCTTTTTGCCATAATCTTCACTAATAATTAAAAAAATATGGAAATTCATGTCATACAAAAGAGGGCTGAATAATGAAGGGACAATGGATAGGATTATATACTGGGGATGTTGAAGGTAAGTTAATGGTGAATATTGATGAATCTGATGAATTCTTTGATGTTGTTGCATACATAATTCCGTTTGATATAAAAATTCCAGCTTCCATCGCCTACTTGTCAGTAGAGAAAGAACATTCCGGGAAAGAAACCACCGCATATATCTATCCAGTCGATCCCATAACTGAAACCCAATGCAAATGGGATGATATTAAGCATCTCTATGGGGAAGACATCTCACATTCTAGTCGTGCAGAAGTAACTATTATTGTTATCGACGGAAAGTTACAGATAAATGCAATTACTGATATAGGTGTAGCTCTAACAAGTATTCTAGTAAGGCCAGAAGAAACGGATGAATCTAGGATTTCCGGCCGAAAAATGCTATGGAAAAATTTTAAGGAATATATTTCTGAAATACCCAAATCTAAATATTTGTTTAGAGGGCAGAAAAAAACTTGGCCGCTCCGAACGTCATTCCACAGGCGTGGTCGTTATCGTATTGACAAATTAGTAGATAAAGATGTTGTACAGCTACATAAAAGACTAAGTGCCATTACAAATCACTATTTTGACCTAGCCAGGCCAGAACAGTATGGATCATTTTTGAATTTATTGCAACATCACGGATACCCAACCCCATTACTAGATTGGTCATATTCTCCTTATGTTGCAGCATTTTTCGCATTTAGAGATTGGCCCATCAAGTACAGCGATGACGAACTCGTTAGGATCTATTTCTTCAATAATAAAGAGTGGCAAGATAAATACAGACAATCACTAAATATTAATCCTCCGTATCCCCATTTGTCTGTATTGGAATTTATTGCAATTGATAATCCACGTCTTGTTCCGCAGCAAGCGGTAACGACGTTAACAAATATTGTTGATATCGAAGCATACGTGCTTGATAAGGGAGCTAAATTTCTACAAGCGATCGATATTCCAGCAAGCGAGAGAGAAGAAGCTATGACAGAACTTAGATTTATGGGGATTACTGCTGGGTCAATGTTTCCAAGTATTGATGGTGTATGCGAAGAGATTAGAGAACGAAACTTTCAAAAATAAGCACTCGTCCGTTAAGTCAGTGCGATAAAGCTGTACGGCTTCTGGATAGTGTTTGCAGGTCAATATTAATACGACACAAATCATATCCCATAGAGCAAATCCAAGGAGGGTGACAAATGCTCGTGCTGACAAGGAGAGAGGGAGAGGGACTGTTAATTGGCAATGATGTCAGGGTGACAGTGCTGATTATATTTGAAAAGAGAATAAAATTACAGCTCAAGGATTTAGAAAATAAGGTTATAACCTGTCGTCTTGGGGCAACCACTCCAATCAGAGGCGACATAACAGTAAAGGTCGTTGATATTGACCAGAAACAAGTCAAACTAGGAATCGAAGCGCCAAAGGACATGAAGATAGATAGGGAAGAAGTTGATGTATGAAGGGAAGGCTTGATCTTAGGTTTATGCCAGTCGGGATTGTTTATCATATTTGCAATTGATTTTGATGGTTACTTGAGTATTATAAACCTCACATACAATTCACACCACACAGATATATACCACCAGATGTTGGATATGTTTTTCATAAAATTTAAAGTAATACTACAGACAAAATGAAATACTTCATAACTCTATTAACTGTTTTGTTTACCTGCTGTACCGCTTTTGCAGATAATCCAGATGATGCTCGTTTTGGTTATCCAAAAGGTAATAAGAGGCTAGAGATTGTTAATCATATAGCGTATGACTTGGGATATAGTGAAGAACACGAACAGGCGGCATGGGTATCATATGCGCTTACTAAGGAAGAAGTACAAACTAAAGTCACAAAACGTACCAATAACTTTAGGTTTGATGGTTTGGTGTTAACAGGTTCGGCAGCTCTATCCGACTATAAAGGGTCTGGATATGATCGAGGGCATCTTGCGCCAGCCGCAGACATGGCTTGGTCTAATCAGGCAATGAGTGAGAGTTTTTTCTTATCAAATATGTCACCACAAATAATCGGTTTTAACCGTGGAATATGGAAAAAATTAGAGTCTCAAGTGAGGAATTGGGCAATAGACAACAGTATCATTTATGTAGTAACCGGCCCAATTTTTGATGAAAATATAGGCTCCATAGGTGTAAATGAGGTCACTATACCGGGGTTTTATTATAAAGTTATATTGGATTACCTTGGGCCCGAAAAAAAAGCAATTGGATTAATATTACGACATCAGAGCAGTAAAGAATTCTTGGAAAGTTTTGCAGTAACTGTAGACAGAGTCGAGGTATTAACTGGGATAGATTTTTTTGCTGATTTACCGGATAATATTGAAGAGGAATTAGAATCTAAGATTGATATTTCCAAATGGAACTTTAAGCAAAAGAATAAAACATATAAACCTTCTGAGGTTAAACGAACGACTAAGCGAAAAACTAAACAAGATTTAAAAGGAGGTACATATTGGATTACTATCAATTCTGGTATTAGGCATAATCCCACATGTCGCTGGTATGAAAATTCCAAAGGAAGGCCCTCTACAATAAAAGAAGGGAGAGCATGCAAAGTTTGTGGAGGATGAATTTATTAAAAGCATATCAAGAAGCAAGGGAAGACAAGAGAGGATTGTGGAAGTAAGTTATGGGAACTGAAGACGAAAAATCAGAAGATAGTGATTGTAGATTATCTAGATTTGAAGCAAGCTTCTCTCCGAAAACAGTATTGGTCATTGGTAATGGCGCAATTAAGGATGGGAATGTACCATTAGAAACAATCAACTGACGGTACTGACACTTTCTCGCAAACAAGCGGAGAGCCCAATACAGACTCTCAATCCGGCAGTTCATTATTTAGCCAGAATGGCATATCTTTATCGTTCAAATACAGATAGGCGGCATGAGTATAAAATTTAATGAAGAATGAAATTTATAAAATACTTGACGCTTTATTGTTTGTTACGAAGGAGTATTTCAAGGCAATGTTCAGGTTTGTTACAAGGAGGCGCTCATTTTAGTAGTTGAACGCTTGTACATTGCAACTTTAAACAGTACAAGGACAGGGACAGACAGCTTGTCTCCTTATAGTAGAAAAAGAGAAATATTTTTGAACTTGCAGTACTGAGATATTCCCTGAAAGTAACATAACTATCAATTAGCGGACGTTGCAAGTAAGTCTTGGCAAGATAAAATGAAACAGACCTCGAAGGCAATAATTGATGCAGAAGGGAAAATTCTATTCTATAGCATAGAAGACTTCTATAATAAAATAGTAAAAGGAACAGATTGTTTTGTTTGTGGTGCCGAACAAGGAACAAAAGAATTCAATGATGAACATGTCCTTCCTGATTGGCTACTAAGAAAATACGATTTGCACAACAAAACTATCACGCTTGCTAATGCAACAACGTTTAAATACAGTCAATACAGGGTGCCATGCTGTAAGGACTGTAACTCAAGCTTGGGAGAATTAATTGAAAACCCTGTAAGCTATCTTCTTAAACTTCCTTATAAGGAAATCTGTGAGGCTATAGTTGAAGATCAAAAGAATTTTCATCTTCTTTTTTGCTGGTTAATACTTATTTATTTTAAAACACATTTAAAAGATACCGAATTAAGCTTGAATCTAGACAAAAGGAAAGGTGCTGAAAAGATCGCTGACATATATGAATGGGAAAGCATGCATCACATTCATTGCATGCTCAGAAGGCATTATACTAATGCAATAGTGGACAAAGGAACCATTGGTTCTACTTTTATCTTACCAGCAATAGAACATGACTCAATAGAGCCCTTTGACTACTCAGACAGTATAGTTGGTCAATGTGTTATGATTAGACTTGGTCAGTTTAGTATTGTTTGCGTCTTAAATGATTCATGTGCAGCACATAATATATTAGCGGATTACATATCCATGATTAAAGGTCCTCTTACACCATTTCAGTTAAGGGAAGTATTGTCACATATGGTTTACGTCAACACGAGTCTTAAAGAAAGACCCACATATTACTCAACGTTTCGAGAGAATAATGAGTATCATATTATATCTAAGATTCCTGATAAGATAGAACTATTAAACGAAGAAGATAGACCGTTTACTCATGGAGAGCTCCTTTACGAGGGTATTAAAGACATGTTCAAATATTCTACCAAAGATATGCTAGAATCGGATGAGAAATTGGAGTCAATCCTAAATGAGATAAAGGAAGGTAAAAGAAGATATTTGTTTAATGATAAAGACGAGTTTAGAGACCACTCAAAGGATTTTGTATAGTAGTTGTTAGCAGATTGGAATAATAACTAGTATTTAAGGGCTAGGGTCGCTCCCGAATACTGGCAATATCTACCAGTTGCCCTAATTTATAACTACCTATAGAGATTTACTAAAGAGAGGTAACAACATGTCAAAAGGGAAAGACCAAAAGAACCTCCCCTCCCAGAAGCCTGCTGATAACAAATCATTAAAGTCATCAGAAGTCTCAGATTTTCAGAATAAAAAAATAAAGCAAAAGTGGTGGTATTCGTTAAAAGAAGCTTCTAGTCTTCTTGGTGGGATATCTGAAAAAGATATTATTGAATATGCATTTAATGGTGAACTTTTCATCTATATTCCAACTCCTTCAGGTATCCATTCTCTTCTAGGAGAGACCGATTTGTGCCTTTATCACAAAAACTTCGAAGAAAGTGTAAAATTCCATAAATTAGTAGGAGCATATACATACTATCTGTCCTCAATT
>Ga0233428_1003097_pt1 | contig 14686 bp, 20 predicted proteins | sample SI_118_April2016_4_FD_179890 | JGI IMG/M metagenome (GOLD analysis project Ga0233428, IMG submission 179890) | Seawater microbial communities from Saanich Inlet, British Columbia, Canada - SI_118_April2016_120_MG | ecosystem: Environmental > Aquatic > Marine > Inlet | place: Canada: British... | reverse complement strand
GGTATTTTCGGGGGGAACAAAAAGCTGGTTAGGCCAAATTAATCAAACTGTTCCCAAATTCCCTATGGTACTTTCGGTACCTTTATGCAGATCAACCCATCATCTGAGTAATCTTTGGACTCTAACAGTCGGTTAATGTCATTTATGACACCTTCATTGAGGTTAACCTTCCTAAATTTCCCCGTTTTCTTCTCTTTGATGGAAATCTCACCACCAATTTGAAGGTCTTTCACCATTTTGACTGTGATCTGAAGAATATCTGAAATCCGAAAACCGGTGTTGATCCCAACAGAGAAGAGACAGAGGTGGGAGGGATTTTTGGAAAGGAGTTCTCTGATTCTCTTAATCTCAGTTTTCTTCCGAATGGGTTCGACTTTGATGGATGAACCCTTCTTTGGTCCATTTGGATTATTTCCTTTTTGGATTCCCATCTGAAATTCTCCTTCCCCTCTAAACTGTCTAAGAAATATTAGGATAATTATAAAACTTAATAAGAAAAAAGCCAACCGAATTCTGCGCCCTTTGTAAACATTTGAAACTATTGATAAAGATGAAAGATATTAACTTTTGATAAATAGTTAGAAAGATGATTCGGATTTTCTGATTTTTTTGTATAATAAGAGGGTAGGGGAGAATCAGACCGTTTTGGTCACAAATCCCTCTGTGAACACAAAATCTCTGTCTCTCCTATCACCCCCACAAATAATAGGAAGTTCGTCATGGTGTATGGTTGTAATGCGTTTCAACCTTCAAAAGGTTATGGTTTGTGCGTAAAATGTCACCTTTGTGTAGATGGTGATTGGATGATACGATTGAATCATAGGGTATTCAAAAAGAATTTAGAGGGTGGGAGATTATATGAAATATTTACTGGTTATTTTGGTGACAATAGTCACTATGAGTGCTGTTGGATCAGCAAAAGCTGTTAAAGATGCAGATTTATCGAATTTATCACGGGTATCGATAGAAGTTAATGATGATGTTTCTAATGGTTGTTGGACTAATACAAAAACAGCAGAGGTTTATGTTGAAAAGGAACTTCTGTCAGCAGGGGTTGATAGGGATCATGATAAACAACAAGCTTATGTTCAAATTTCCGCATTTGGAATGAAGAACAAAGCTGGAACATGTGTTGTTAGATATGAATTATACATAATTGCATTTGCAAAGCTATTAGATGATTCGTGTGGAGATAATAATATAATTCCCGGAAGGTTGTTCAGTAGATCAGGGTTAGTAATGGGAGGACCTTCTTATACAACTAATAGCACAAACAAATTTTTCAAAGAAGCAGCGTCTGAACTTGCCCTTAAAATTATGAAAGATACACGGGCTGCAAAGAAAAGCTCAAAGTAAGATTTGGTTTCGTGTGAAAGGAGCAAGTTATTATATGAATATCAGTAATGACTGATCAAATATCAGAAAATAAATATATTGAAAAAAACCCACCAGCTATTTGGATTCCAATTGCACTATCCATAACCGTCTATATATTTGGATTGTTGCATCATTTCAGTTGGGAAGTTGAAAGACTCATCTTCACTATAACAAGGATACCACATGTTGCAGTTGAAGCGAGTGGTAATGTATTCCCACTCGTAATTGGCATATTACATCTTGGAGTTTCTCAGTTATTTGAGAGCAAAAGAAACTCTTATTCTAGGCGGTATATAATAATTTACTGGTCTATAGCGTCTTTTGCAATGCTTCTGTTAGCATCTTATGGGAGATATAGATAACCAAAATTTGAACTCTGTTAAATTGGTACTAACGCAATGAATACTTATGAAAAGCAATTTGATATGTTCCATAAAACTCCAGTGTATTGGCACAACAAATCTTGTGACCTATATGTGTCTGCATATACGTTATGGAAAGCAATGAAAGAGAATAGAGATTTAGAAGTTAATTGTTCATCAACCTATAAAATGCTAATGGGAATGTCGTTTGAACTAATATTTAAAGCCCACTATGTGGGCCAATGTGTAGGCGAAAACATTGAAATTAATTATTCTCACAACCTAGCTACATTAGCGAAAAAGGCAGAATTTCCAATATCAAATGAAGAGAAGGAAATTTTTAGTGTTTTGACTGAGTATATCTATTGGGATGGAAAATACCCTATTCCCAAGAAAAAGGACCTTCTAAAAAATCACTGGAATAATGAAAGTAAAGTCACAAATGATGAAAAAATGTTTGGAGATTCAGATTTAAAGTTTTTGGTTTCAAATAACAAATTGGATCATGAAAACCTCTCTCTGATTTGGAGAAAATATTCAGATATATTCATGGATAAGTACAATTAAATATTAGAAATTTTTCTCGGAGATTGAAAAACTATGACAAAAGCTGAAATCGTAGATACAGTTCACCGACGCTCCAACCTCTCCAAAGGTGAGGCGGTAGAACTCACAGAGTTGGTATTTGAAACTATCAAACAGAGTCTTGAACGTGGTGAGGAGGTGAAGTTACCAGGGTTTGGGAATTTCTCTGTAAGAGAGAAAAAATCTCGTGTGGGTAGGAATCCGAAAACTGGCGAAGAGATGGAGATTTCTGCAAGGAAGGTTCTGTCATTCAAACCCAGTCAAAAGTTGAAGGAACGGGTTAGAGGGTAGAGAGAATGAAGATGTTTATGGGTTCGGATTGAAATGGACCATTTCAACTATACTTTCCAGGGAACTCTCCTCTACATACATTGTTCAACAATTTATCACCTCGGGAAAGAACCTTACTGACTGTTCCTTTTTCTTTAACAATTTCCCAAACGTCATCCATACTCTTTCCAATATGGTCCTCATGTGCAGTGTGATACTCAATATTCTTTCCAACCTTATCAGATGTTCTCTTTAGGAAGAGTTCCCATATTTGTTTATGTGTAATTGTTTTAGTCATTCCCAAAACTTGGAGGTTTTTCCTTTTGTCTTTACCCCATGCATGACTATAAATTAACCTCATCTTACATTCTTGCAGTGTGACTGTACCCAACATCCCATAGTATTTAAATTGAGTATTCTCAGGTGTGATTGGGAATTTTTTCATTGAAATTTTGATATGACGTTGTTTGGTTGTCCTATCTTCCATATCTGACAGATCATCCACAACCGACAATTGTTTTATAAAATTCTCAAAATGAGAAATGATTCTCTTTTTGTCACCATCAAATTCAAACTCCATTTTAACATTGAATTGGTCATATTCATCACCAGTGGTCTCATCAAATAGAACTTCTTGCAAAACCTTTGTCTGAAAAGGTGATGCAAACAATTCCTTCCATCTTTCACCACCCCACCACCACTTTTCCCACTTAACCTTTAAGAATTTCTTACTCTCTAACTCCAAACCCCAACCTTCATACCGACTAACATCTAATTTCTCCCATCTCTTCTTATCTCCTTTAACCTCTACATCCTCTTCCCATATATTACTATATTCTTTAGTCTCTGCATCCTCCCCAAACCCTAAAACAATTCTTTCTCTCCCATCTTCCCAACTATATTTCCCTTCTTTAAATCTTTCCATCAGTCTGTTCCGTTTGACCCCAATCCGAACCAACTTCCACCAAAAATGGTAGTACACCAATTCGTTGGGCAAATGGTAACCATCCTTACCCATAAATGTTTTCTTATTCGCCATTGTTATCAATCCTTTAGATAGTGGACAAACTGGTGGTGGTCAGTCCGTCTCTATGAGCTTCGGAGTCCGATCACTGAGCTATAATACATCCAACAATTAAGAAGGAGCAACTCAAAGAAGTGACACTTAACCAACCAACTTTTTTAGGAGAACAATGAAATGAAGAAGAAACCGTTGAGTAAAGATGAGATTCTTAAAACAATTAGTGAATCTTTTAGGATACCCAATGGATACATTGATGCAAAACTTATCAATGATACCCCATATGGTTATCTTAGTGATGTTTTGGGGAAGGAAGAGTTAGATGCTGATGTGAATAGCGATCACCTAATGTCTCTTTGCAATATTAAGGGACTGTTAGAATCCTATTCAGTTGCAACAGTTGGTCTAATTACGGGTTTGGTTTTTGGTGATTATAGACTCACACCTATTAGGTATAAAGGTCATAAGGAACTTTTCTATATTCTGAAGAATGACTTCTCAACCAGAGTATATGAAAGGGTTCACAAAAATATTCAAATTTGTGGTGTGTTTTGTGGAGCAATTTTGAGAGGGACACAATCATCTGAAGACTATACTGTTGAGCAGTTCAAAAGGTTCAGTCTAACGTCTTTGACGTTAGATGAAATAATCAATCATATGACACCTCCTAAATATAGAGATGATGTTTATGTGTATGTCAAAAATAATGTAATGACTGATATTGATAAAGCAGAGAAGATTATGAATGGGACAAGTCCCGTCAATGGTCACAGTGATAAGTTTCTATACAACAATATGATTTATAAGGTTGATGGAGGTATATTTGAGTTTATTGAAATGATCTACTTTGACCGTTTTGATCTACAATCTGATTGTGAGTTAGGTGTCTATATTAATAAGGTAGCATAATGTTGTAAGCCCTTTACCAACTGTATCATTGATTAGACGATTCTCCCCTCACCACACTGTTGGTGGTGAGGAGAGATTCTTTATTTGGTCCACATATTGTTGACACTCTTAATCTGTAATCAAATATTTTTCTATGGTCTTTCCATTTTTGTCTTTCAACCATGCTGGTCTTGGACCGAAACCCTTATACACTGATCCAGTTTTAGGGTCTTTATATTGTTTCTTTGCAACTCTTTTTGGTTTATTAGACTCATCGGACTCTTCCTCACCTGCTTTAAAAGTATTCACACCTACAATTTGCAATGGTGTAAAACCTTCTTCCTTTATTAAATCTTTTATTCTCTTTCTCAAATCTTTGATTCTTTGTTTCTCCATCCCCTTCATACGCTCACCAGCTTTTTTTTGGATTTCAGCGAGTTCTTCGAAGGAGAGACCATCAACATCTATATTTGCCATTTGAGCTTCCTCTCATTGGTTTTTGGTGTATGGATAGAGTCAATTATGATTATACCCACCATAGTGAGGAAACACAATTTGTATCAATGAATACGATGAAACTATGATTGGGTCACCCCATCTAGGATGGGGTGATGGTAACTCTTATACTGTCAAACCCAACTATCCCATTAGTCAATCTAAGTCACCTTTAAAATATGGTGTTTCCCATTGATAACATCACATCATTGGAACTCACACATAACACCATCATAATTATTCACTTGAACTTTGGTTGAAATGAACTAAATAACATCATTGGTAAGTCCTCGTTTGGTAAGATTCTATTGATTGAGTCCCAATGGTAAATTTAGATTGCATCATTGGTAAGTCCTCGTTTGGTAAGATTCAGTTGATTGAGTCCCAATAGTAGATTTGGATTGCATCATTGGTAAGTTCTCGTTTGGTAAGATTCAGTTGATTGAGTCCCAATAATTAATTTGGATTGTATAATTGATTCTCTTAGGTTTGTAACCTCGGGGTGTACGAAGTACCCCCGAAACCTCTGTCTGAAAGACAAAGGCCCCTCCTTCTTTTTTTCTTTAATTCTCTATTTCTTTATTTGATGGATTTTCAACCTCAGTAACATATTGTTTTATTTAGCATATAGAGTGGTGGATTCTGAATTCATCCAATTTGAGTTAAGATTGTCAAAACAAAGGCCCATTATTCCAAACAATACATTCCATATTCCAAATAAAACACCCCATTTTCCAAACAAAGTAAATTTATGGTTTTGTTTTTGTATAATTACATTATGAGACAATTTACTACTATGGGAGGATGTTATGGATGGATTTACAATAAATAGAAGTTTGTGTGAAGTAGAGTTTTTTGACAAATATTATGATCGTAAAAATATGATGGGTATTGATGTTGATGTGATGGAGTATGTTTGGGTTAAGATAAGAGAACATTGGTTGATTAATCATAAGTGTGAACCACCAACACTGAACAACTTTGTTGAGATTGGTTTCTGTGAAATCAAAAAGTACATTGGAAAACACAGTAAGACCAGATTAACCGATTCAGTGAAGGGGTTAGATTCTATCAACATTGAAACAAATCAGAAATCTACTGATCCATCTGAATGTTACCATTTTACATTTTCTATCTCAGAGAATGAAAAGAGTTTCAAAGTTGATTTTGACAATGATATCTTCAAATTAATCGATAAACCTCAGAAGTTTTGTGAGTACAATCAAAGTGACCTTTTTCAATTCAAAGAGAAACACACTAAGTTACTCTTCAAATTCTTGATTGGATATAAAAAACTTGCTGTAATGAAAACGAAATTTTTTATTGAGTATGATGTACTTATAAAGATACTCAATGTTCACCCCAAAATATCAAAAAAAACAAATGAACCAATGACAAAGAGTAAAATTCAATATGACATTTTTAAGAGTTCATTTAAGAAAATCAGTGAGAATACAGATTTGGATGTTGAGTTGATAAAGACCACTTCAAAATTTGAAAATGGGATTGAGAACTTTAGATACATTGTGAAGTTTAATGGGTATGAAGAAACAGAAGTTGAAGAAGTTGAAAAAGAACACAAAGTGGACACACTCCTTAAAGATGTTAAGGACCACTATAAAGATAAGGTTAAAGATAATGGTATGGTCCCATTTTTCTATATCACTCATATTGGAGATGATGATCTTTATTATGTAGATGATAGTTACAAATTGGTAGGTGTTCATAATGGAGAACGTACAAAATCAGAATCTGAAACTCATAAGTTGATTAAAAGTTGGGATGATTCTAAAAAATTACAATATAAGGTTGAATATTTAGATAACATTCCAGAATTTTTGAAAAGACAATGTATTTAGTCTGATGATGAGTTGAGGGAGAGAGGTGTGATTTAACCTCTCAGAATAGGGGTTAATATAGGTAGATTGGAAGAATATAGGACAATTAGGAAGTCCACCAATAAACCCTATAGAAGAGTTTTTAAGAGGTTTTTGAAGTCTTCTAATGGTTATTCACATAGGAAGGGGCCACAAATATTGATTGTGGTCCCTCCTATCACTACCAAACAAACTTAATCTTACCATTGACTCTCTCATTCATCAGAGTGTAAAACTCAAACTTCTCCATAAGAGATTTTATTTTGTCTAAATCAGTTGGTTTTGGTCTGTATGGTTCTAATTCTGGTTCATATGGGTTTGGTTCAATTGGTTTGTTGTTCCTAAAATATTGATCAAACCACCTTATGATTTTTAGTTCCTTATTTGAGAGACTTTCCATGACCCTTACTCACCGCTTTCTTAATTGGGACTCTGTTACCGATTTTTACTCTGTGGACAGCGTTTGTCATTGAAAGCAAAAATTTGGTGATCTCACTATCCTCAACAATATTCAGAGAGGCCAACTTCTCCTCAAAAATTTTGAGGAAGGAGAAAAAACGCTGTAATTTTAATTCTTTAACTGTTGGTTTGGTCTTACCCACTTTTGCAGATTCATTGAGTATGGCGACAGTTAATTTTTTTGGTGTTTCAATTTCAAATTCTTCCACCAATTGTTCCACCAACGTCTCCAATGGAGACTCCAACCATTCCACCAACAATTCCATTTCACCAATAAGTGGTTCAATCTCATTCCATACATCTGTTGGGCATTGGGATTCCAACATACCCCTAAGACCCTTTTTATGAATACCTGAAGCTGTCATTACATCAAATGTGAGTAACGCAACGGCCATATTTTGTGGAGATAGTGAGTTTATCTTTCTCGCTAAGGCTTTAACCTGTTTCATCACAGCTTCTGGTTTTTTAAATATCAGTCTCGTTTTCTGCATTTCTCGCTCAACAGCGGCCATTTGTTTTTTTGAAATTCTCCCCATCACTCTCTCCTTTCTGTGTTGTGGTTGATTTGGTTGATTCTGTATGGATTTGGTTTTGGATTGTAGGTTGATACAATCTCTTCAATTTCACTTTGAAGGATTTTGTCTTCTACAGTTTGGAAACTGTGTGAACTCAACACATTTCCATATTCTGAATCTCTCCTCTGTTCTGAAATATTTTGTTCAATCATCACTGAAAACTCCTTAATTTCTTTATTATTTGTATTTATGTTCGGAAGCGAAAAAGCACCGCATTTTTGAAGGCTTTGTGTACCACACTACACTCGGTACTTTGGGGAGGCTGTAAATCTCAACTGTGTGTTCCAAAGGAGGCGGTGTATTTCAGAGACCACCGAAATTCTGATCAAAAAATTTACCATCAAAACCTTCGGACCGTTTGAAACCTCAGATTTGGTTCTTAACTGAGAGTCGTTCTGAGAATGTTTTGGATGGTTTCCATACCTCCCCCCTCCCCCCCCCCCCCTCTGTCAAAAATGGGAGAGAACCAACACTCAATGAGAGGGTGTGGGTTGTGGACTGTGTGTGGTTGGTCTTCGTTGTGAGTTTGGTAAGGTTTGAAAATTGTGAAAAAACATCAGAATTCACAAATGGGACTATGTGTGGTTTATGAGGAAAAAATAAATCACCTTCATGAGGGATGAATCTAAGAGAACTCCATTTTTATTGTAAAATAGTAGATAAGGAAGGTCTCTCCAATGTCACTAAAAGGCATTGGTCAGAAGGTTGGTGGGGTCAAACAACAACATTTGAATTGCGTTTTAATTGTGTTTTTTACTTCAAAGACCCCATCAATCTACTAACAATCAACCAAAAAGGAACTGACAATGAGTGATATTCAAAGTTTAAGGTCTGAAATACTGTCAAAACTTGGGTTAGACAGTGAAATTTCAAAAGAGTATGAACCTTCAGAAAAGGAAAATAGTTGGAAAGTTATCCGAGATAATTTAGAAAATTTGAGAGAAATTGGTGATCAGTGTGAAGAACAACAGAAAAATGAGGAAAACGCTATGTGTAGTATCTATTATTTTAACGACCTTAACCACCTCATTGACTACAGATCAAATGGACACCATAAGAGTGACAGGGAAAAATTCAAAAGATGTTGGAACAATATTTTAAACTCAGTTAAAACTTTATCAGATAAAGATAGAAAATTTGTTATTGGTATGGAGATGGATAAAAATAGTCTCTTCTTTTTTCAACACGAAATGAAAGAGGTTGACTCATATATCCAACTTGCAAATTGACCATCAACCTATTTCAAAATTTGACTCTATTAAATTTTAATTTTTGATGACCTTCAGAACCGTCTCTGACCGTTCCAAACCTCTTCCCTACCCCACACCATCAGAACACCACTGAAACCCCCTCCTACGACTTACACAATTTCTGCATCTTATCAAACATATATATGGTGGACAAACTGACCATCACCAGTCCGTCTCTATGGGCTTCTGAATCCAATCATTGGTGTATAATTCACCCATCATTAAGAAAGAACATTGATAAGAAAGTGAGGTGATCAATTTATCAGAATTTAGGAAGTATTCAGTCTAATTGAAGTGTCATTTAACTTAAAATTATGAGGTAAAACAATGAAAAAGACTATGGGCAGAAAACAATGGAAACAAAGTAGAGAAAATAAGAACCAAAAACAGAAACCCAAACAGAAAACTAAACAGAGAAATGGAGGAAAAACTATGGACAGTAAGAAAACACAGAACAGTCCACACCTATTAGTGAAGTTTGATGAAAATATGAAGTTCATTATTAGGGAAACACTTATTGACCTTCACCAACCGATAACTTTCTGTGATAGAGATGATAGGGTGGATTTATTTGTTGGTAAATTAACACAAGTTCTGAATGATGGTGGAATTTCAGATATGGAAACATTAGAAGATATGATGTATTACTTTTCTATAAATCTTTTGGAAGTTTATGAAGAAATTCCAAATGAGTTTATCAAATGGTACAACATCAAAAATTTCTATATGTTAAGAGCTAAATATATGAACTCAAAGGTACATGTGTATTTGCCATCAAAGGATAGGATCATCTACCTTAGTGTCGCAATTGAAAAGTTCTATATGATTTATGCGTTGGCATATTGTGATCTAAAAGTAGTCAACGCCACATCAATAAGGTTAGAAGAGATCAGAAGACACCATTTTCAGAATGTGGCTGCATAAACAAACCATACAGTAAATAAAAAACTCTTCTCCCCAATGACAAAACAATCATTGTCATTGGGGAGGTGGGGACCACCACATAAATTCAATGGAAATGAATAATTTCTCGGTATAATTGAGTATCTTTAAACTTTTCAGAAGAGGAAAATATTATGAACACACAGGCTAAGGACATATTTTTACAGGTAACATTTGGAAAAAATGGTGAATATGGTTATTTGTTCAAAGAAAGAGAGTCAAACAGAAAAGATTTGGAACACCAAAAGGAAACAATTGAAGAAATTTATAGGATGGTGAATGAGAAGGAGAAGGATAAAAACAATATTCAAACAGTCCATTTTGAATTTGTATATGAAGTTGATGATGACTTTAAACTAAAAGTAGAAAATCATAAGAAATATTTACATCCTATAATCTATAGTAGGATAAATGGAGATTAAAATAACAACCACAACAGATTGGGAATATATGACAGTCCATTAAAGACTCTTCTCCCCTATGACATTTACCAATCATTGTCATAGGGGAGGTGGAGACCACCAACACTCAAATTGTGTCTTTGTACTACCCCACACCACCATATTGTTGAAATTTTGCGAACTTTGGACCTAAAACACCAATTTCATCAACAAATTCTATGGGTAAAAAATGAGGGTACACACTTTTTCAGCAGAATTTTCTGAAAATTCTTTGGACATAAATATGCACCCCTCCCCACCATCAATATTGAGGATCAGAACCAACCCTCTCAGACTGTTTGTGTGTCCATTTCCACCAATGGATGGTCTGTTGATGGTGAAAGGTTCAAAAAACCCTCACAGATCGTCTGTGAGACAGATTCCATCAATGGTAGGTCTGTTAAGATTGAGGGGGAGGGTTCAAACTGTCCAATGAGTGTGGTTTCCCCTATGTGGTTTGGTTTGTGTCCTTAAAAAAAGTGACTATGGGAGCCGTTTCCACATCCCCCACCAAAATCCCTTATTGATTCTTTCCTCATCATATGTTGCAATACATGTATCGCAAACATCCAAAGGAGAATCACTATGTCAGCTGTGTCATTAAGACTCCCCAATGAGATCACAGACCGTTTAAAAACTCTCTCAGAGCGAACTGGCCGTTCTAAGACGTTCTATATGACTGAAGCCATCAAAGAACACATAGACGACTTAGAAGACCTATATTTGGCCGAACAACGACTGATTGATATCCGTTCCGGTAAGTCAAAGACCATTCCTATTGAAAAGGTGATGAAGAGATATGGATTGGAAGATTGAGTTTGATCCAAATGCAGAAAAAGAGATTGATAAGTTAGATAGACAGATTGCAAAAAGACTTCTGACTTTTCTCTATAAGAGGTTGTCTCAATTAGAAAATCCACGAGATATTGGAGAACCACTCAAAGGTTCACAATTTGGTGAGTTTTGGAAATATCGGGTAGGAGATTACAGAATTGTGGTCTGTATCGAAGATGATGTTCTTCGGATACTCGTTGTGAAGGTGGGACATAGGAAAAAGGTCTATAAGAAGAAGTGATGCATAAAGACAAAAAGAGAAAACCACCACCACTGACTCTTTTTCCTCTGTGTAGTTTTTATAACTTTTAAGTTCTTTTATAGTAGTTTAGAACCCACAACTACATGATATTAAAGATATATTACGATGAAAGGTTAAAGGATTGGGGGTGAAAGGTTAAAGGATTGGGGGTGAAAGGTTAAAGGATTGGGGGTGAAAGGTTAAAGGATTGGGGGTGAAAGGTTAAAATTTGGTTTGTAAATATTTAACCTTTTGTGTATGATTACCAGTAATCTCAACACTAAATTACTGGGTGTCACTTTGGAAAATAATGAGGTCATTAAACATAGTGCGGTCATACAAATAAGTAATACAATTACATTATTTCAAAGAAGGGCATGGAACATCCTTCTTAAAAATGCTTATTATGATCTTAACAATCCAGAAATCAAAATATTTGAAATTCCATTTAAAGACTTATGTGAGCAATTAGGTCATACACACACAGAAAAAAAACATTCAGAAGTGTTTGAAATTATGGAAGAGTTAATAGATTATAAAGTTAGGTGGAATGTCTTAGGAAAAACCGGTAAAAAAACAAGAGGTTCAGCTGCACTACTGGCAGGTTTTGAAATTGTTGGTGGGGTTTGTAGATATGACTATTCCCAACTATTAAGAGAAAAACTTGCAAATCCTAATATGTTTGCAAGAATTAATTTAACAATTCAAAATAGATTTAGTTCAAAACACTCACTTGCATTGTATGAACTTTTTACAGACTACAAAGGAGTAAAACAAACTCCATGGATTAAAATGCAAGATTTCAGAGAGTTAATGGGGCTAGAAAATAACGAATACCCAGAATATAAACTATTAAAGTATCATGTTATATCAAAGTCACTAAAAGAGATTAATAAGGAATCTGATATATCAGTCAAATTAGATACAAAGAAATCACAGAGAAAAACATCAGAGTTAAAGTTTGAAATCCATAAAAAACAAGGATACCAACTAAGTTTAGATTTACCACCAATACCATCACCTAATGAAATTCAAACGTTAGAACCAGATATAGGAAAAGAACTATATAGTAGTCTTATTAAATATGGTTGCAGTCCCTCAGAAGCTACAAAATATATTAAAAAATACCCAAAAGAACTGATTGAAAGAAATGTAAAATATTGTATAGAAGAAGATGAAAAAGGAAAAGTAGACAACAAAAGAGGGTTTATTAAATCAGCATTGGATAGAGATTTTGCATTTGAAAATGGTGAAAAATCTATCAGTACAAAGGATAAAAAAGCTGTCAAAAAAAAGGAGATGGAAAAGGTTGTCAAAGAGTGGAAGGATGGGAACCATAGTGAGGAAGTAGAGGAGAAAATAGAGAATTATTACAAAGAGGTAGGTCATCCAATTTATCAAAATTGGAGGTCATTTGTTTGAACTGATTCTGTCTAAAAGTAGTTTAATTGAACACTGTTCAGAATGGCTACGTTATAGTGAAATCATATTAATTTGGAATATTCATAAAAAAATTAATCCTTAGTTCTGTAAATAGTAATAAACCGCTCTTCATTATAGATTTGATAATACCCCATAGTAGTAATGAGTCCGACAAAATTTATCCACAACTCATCATTCTCCTCGTGTAATCTCAACAGTTTTGCATCCAAAGCTACAATCAAAATTGGAATATTTTCATCAGATTTACATTTATTAGACATCTTTTTTCGGGTAATAAAATGAATGGCCTCAGTCCAAATATTCTGATTATTTAGAAACAGTTTCAGCATATCCCTAAGATTCTTGCTATCTGAGATAAGAATATTTTCATCAGTTTTAGGCACAGTAGACATCCTTTAAAATTCAAAAATATATATATTCCTAACTAATGCAAAATATCTACCAATATGGGGGCAGTTCGCACCATAGATAGGAAATATACTATGAAATCATTTCTTCTTCTTTTTCTTCCCTTTTTTGGGTTTTGACTTCTTCTTTGATTTCTTCTTTTTGGTTGGTTCAGTATCAACCTTACCCTCAATCAACAGTCCACTTTCTTTGAAATTAAAAAGTAGTAAGTGATTTTGTTGATTGATTGTGTTTTGCAGACCTTCAATCTGTTGGTTTTTCTGTCTTAACTCTTCAACCATTATCTGTCTTACATTTTGTATGTCATCTGTAGTACCATCAGTAATACAGTTTATCGCTTTTTCCAAAACCACAGATTGAGAGACATTATTTTGTACTGCAAATTGTTTAATTGATTGTATTACACCAATCTTTAGTCTGCAAGTGTACGTTTTTACTGTGGAATCGGACATTATGAAATCTCTATGTATTACAGGTTGTCTGTGTAAGTGTCTTACATCAACACTACACAAAATGGTGATTGATCCCAAAATTGTAGACTAAAGATTGGTGTAATACAATCAATTAAACAATTTGCAGTACACCTACACCCCCCATCATTTTTAGAGTTGGTTCATATAGACAGATTTTTTCTCTGAAGGTTGGATACAGAGGTAGTCCAAAGTTTGTTTTTGAGAGGAATGGTTGAAAATATCCACCAAAATGGGAAGAGACACCCCAAATGTGTGTCTTTGATGGTATCCAAAGGTCTTTCTGAGGGAGTGAGATGCATAATTACCCTTCAAACCAATTGAGGAGGCCCATTTTTTGACCATCGTAGACACATATGGAGTGGTGAAGACATTCCCTCTCTGATTTATGAAGAGGAAACCATCATCGGGTCCATCTGCATAAAGGTACCGAAAGTACCACAAGATTTAGCTACGGCTGATCGTTTGCCATGTGCTCATTTCTGAGTTCTTTGATGCGATCTGGTGGGAAGTATTTGTAGAAAGCAGTCCTGCCGATATTGAGCTGATCAATCACATCTCCGATGAATGGGTAATTTTCAGTATCTTTGAGCATGGCCTCCGCATTACGGATGCTTTGCTCATTGGGGTTTGAAGTCCAACGGAACGAAAACGTACGTTAAGATATTAGTTTTAGCTTATGCACTCAAGAAAGGCCAATATTGTCCAAAGGATGGTTTAGCGGTCTGAGCTGCCCTTTCATAATCTGC
>Ga0233428_1003095_pt1 | contig 14699 bp, 7 predicted proteins | sample SI_118_April2016_4_FD_179890 | JGI IMG/M metagenome (GOLD analysis project Ga0233428, IMG submission 179890) | Seawater microbial communities from Saanich Inlet, British Columbia, Canada - SI_118_April2016_120_MG | ecosystem: Environmental > Aquatic > Marine > Inlet | place: Canada: British... | reverse complement strand
AGTTGCTGGAGGCTCAGGCTCCAGGACTGTCGCCCACCGGGCGTTTCAATGACCACGCGCGCGGGGTCGACCTTGACCTTCGGGAAGCCCTCATTGGCCACTCGAAGGTGAAAAATCGTGAATCTTGCTCGCTCGGCGTCACCATCCCAGAATCTTGTATCGCCGAAGGTGTACGGGTTCGTCGATTCCGGACCGGCATCAGAATGGCTGGCAAACTGTTGGTTCAGTTCCCTGTCGGTGACGGCACGCATTTGAATCAGCAGGTCGCCACGCTCGAAGATGACGAGCCCCTCATGATTCACCTGCATGTCAGCCCGCTGCTGTGAGGCAGGCGCTAAGGGACCGGCGTAATGATAGTAACCACACCCCCCGTAGATCAACAGAAATCCACAGGCCGCGATCAGAACGCATGCCCGGGCGATGGGTGGGTGGGCCTTCATGACGCGCTGCGACTCCCCGACGGCAGCTCATGATCTTGAGCTGCCCGGCTGAAGAAATTATGTAACATATACCAGTATTCCCCAATATAGTAGCTAGCGGGGTGCGAAGGAAGCCTTGATTCTCGCCCACGAATTCGGCGTCACTGCGGTAGGCTGAAAACGGTCCTCCAACGCGGCCAGACGCAGGTCGGTGAAGCGCTCCGATAGGCGAAAGGCGTTCTGCCCTCCGGACAGCGACCACTTGGCGTCGAACACCTCCGACCGGGTGTCGTAGTCGGAAAACTCGAGATTGAAGCCGATGACCTCACCGTCACGCAGATCGTGCGATCGACTCAGAAAGTCGGCGGTCACATTGACGAGGTCGAAGGGGGTCGCAGAAAACTCGTAGGTCACTGTTCCCGCCCCCCCTGGTTCACCGACGAAACGAACCGCAGCCTCACTGTGCGCCCCCTGCTCGAGGGCATACCAACTGGCCGCCGAGAAGTTGACGAGGCTGATGCCGTCCGGGTGCGGCCCGGCGAGCACGAAGTGGCTGGCCGTGCTGCCGTTGGCGGCGAATTGCTCCTGCAGGCTGAGATCGGAGAAGTCGGCATACTGGCCGCCCGAATGGTCGGGGTCAAGAAAGATCTCCAGGTCATCGTCCTGGAAAATCCGCGCCGCCGAGCCCGCGGGGCGATCAACCTGATGGATATCGTCGCGTACCCGGGCGGCAACGTAGAGACGGTTATCACTGTCGTTCCAGCCGACCCAGACCTCAGCGTCCAGATCGAGCGCGTCTGCCGGGCTGCCAGCCACCAGGTCGGTGAAGTCGGCCAGGGTGAGCCCGGGGCCGGCGAGCCCCCAATCGGCCAGGTCACCGTCGACGACGGGAGTGAGCCCGTCCGGGAACTGGAATGCCTCGATCGTGATGCCCGAGGGTAGGTGAGCCCTAGCCGCCGTACTGGCGACGATGTCGAGGGAAACGACGACGAGGGTGACGGCGATGAGTCTTCGAGTGAGCACGGCCCGACGATACTTCGGTCACGGGTGCGTGTCAAACTTGTCGGATGGGTGTCAACGAAATTCTTCACCAGCTCTGTCAGCCGCGGCACCACTCGGGGACGCGAGCCCGCTGAGGGTAGCTGTACGAGGGCTGCAGGCATATGCAGCCGGGTACGTGAATCCTGCGTAATGTTTCGACCGACCCTTTGCTACACTGCGGGTCGGGCATCACAGGGCAGGCACAAGCAGGTTGAACATGGCCCGCGTTCGACTTATCTTATAGGCGGAATTTCAGGCGATGCTTACGGCCGGCGCTCACACGTCCCGTGAGCCAGATCGTATAGGCCTTAGGGTTCCAAAGAACATCTCCTCAGAGGGGCGGTTGCATACCGGCCCCGGTCGCCCTTCTCGGTGCCCACACCTCAGGGAGTCCCTGGCATGACCATGACAAGGCTATTGGTGCTGGCGTGTTGCGCCGCATTTCTGACTGACGCACACGCCGAGATCCAGAGTTGGCGCGTTGGTGACGACGCACATCCGTGGACCCTGCGCCCGGTTACGGGCCGCCTCGACCTGGGCCGCAGTTGGGCCGTCGAGTTGATCGCCGACGACGACGGCGATGGCCTGATCGACGAAGATCCCGTCGAATTGATCGATAACGATGGCGATGGAACGATCAACGAAGATCCACCGGACGGGAAGGACAACGATATCGATGGACTCATCGACGAAGACGGTCCTGACGAGCAGATCGACAATGACGGTGACGGGCAGCTCAACGAGGACGGACGCTACAGCCAGTTCGACGACGACTGGGACGGGCTGCTCAACGAAGATCCCATCAACGGTGTCGACGACGACGGCGACGGACTCATCGACGAGGACCCGCCGCAACCCGAGCACGGCGGCGGCACAACCACGTGGATCCGGCCCATACTCCTGGATGAGAACCACAACTTGGCCTACATGCTCAACCAGCGCTTCAAGGCCGGTGAGTTCGGTGGCCTCGTGCCCGGCGTCGACCAGGTCCAAGATCCCTTCATGGTGGTGCCGAGCGAGTTTGGCTTCCGCCGCGAGAGTGCCGATCCCATTTCGGGCCACTACTGGGCAGTTGCCGGCACGATTCCCCGCGTCGACTCTGAGAAGGGCGTCGACGGCAACCTGACCACGGCCTTCACCGCGACCAAGTCCGGTCGCGGCGGTCTCGGCGTGAATCTTAAAGGCTTCTTCTATATCGATCGCATCGTCTTCCGCCCGCGGCCGACGTTGCCCGGCGGCACCATCGCCAACTACTACATCCAATACGGCGACGAGACCTCGATCAACGTCTCACGCGAATCCATCCAGGTGCCCAGAGTCCTTGTTTCACCAACCCGCGACCAGCTCAATCCGGTGATCAAGGACCTCCGCTTCGACCCATCCTTTGTCGCCGGCCGCATCGACCTCATCTCCATCGACCCCGAGGGCAAGCTGAGCCAGACCGGCGAGCTCGGTTACTTCGGCGACGGCTATGCCATCGACGCGATCTATACATCTGCCATCATCGACGTGGGTACCCCCACACCGCGTGTTCGCCGCTACGACCGCGAGATCGAGCAGTTCTCCGGTTCAGCCCGCGCAGCACTTGAGGGCCAGTTTCCCCCGGATGTCGCGGGTCGTGTGGTCAACTGGGGCAAGGTGCGCTGGCGCGGCAGCCGCGACGACTCAGACGGTGATGTGCGCATCCAGTTCCGCGTCGGTAACAGCCTCGATACACACGTGTATTCCCGCTTTCTGGGGCCAGGCCTGACTGACACGAATGACGAAAACGGCGACCTCCTCGACCTGTTCTCCTGGAGCAAGCTCGCCGAGGGCCGCGTCCCCGAGCGAGAGCTTCAGTACAATGAATTGGGCGCTGATATCGGTGATGACGGTGAGTTGGGTTGGAGCTTTTGGTCGGCGCCCTTCCAACTCGCAGACGGCAATGTCGAGGGCCTGCCCGAGTCCGAATGGGCGAGCAGCGGCGTTCCGCTGCCGCTACCGGGAGGGACTCGTTACATCCAGTTCCGCATTTTCTTCGACAGTGAGCAGCACAGCGCGGGACTGCTCGACTTTATCGAGTTCGATTACGATACACCCCTGACATCTGGTGGCGTGCTGACGGAGATCTTCCCGGCGCGGGTACCGTTGGGAGAAGAGTCCTCCTTCAATTACTTCATCCGGCCGAGGTTCGGCTCGGAAGATCCGACCTCCTTCAACCGTATAGAGATCGCCGTGCCCAGCATCGCCACCCGCATCGACACCCTACGCGTCGATGGCCAGGATTGGGTGGAAATCCCCAGGACGGATGAGGCTGATCCGTTGCTGAGCGTGAACCCGACGCGGTTTGCGCCGGCAGCTGGCAGCGCCGACAGTCTTGGCCAGTTCGCCCAGGCAGTGGCCGTCGACCCCGGCACGAACTCGCCCTCACTGATGATCAAGTTGCCCAGAATGGGCACGGAGCACTTCCGGCTTGACCAGAACATCGAAGTCGTCTTCAGGTCCACCTTGTTCCGCGGCTCCAAGGAGTTCACGAGCGAGGTGTGGAACGACGATGTGGTGGACCCCAGTCTGACGATCCCGCAACCGGCCGAAGGCGGTGATGCCACACCCGACGTAGCCACGAATTCCGTGCTCGTCGTCGTCGACGACATCGCTTCGATAACCAACGCCCCTGATATCACGCCAAACCCCTTCACGCCCAACGGCGACGGCATCAACGACGTGGTCACCTTCGGCTTCGACTTGTTCTTGCTCCTCGAGAACGTGGACGTTGAACTCGGTATCTACGACCTGTCCGGCCGCCGTGTCAGAGACCTGCAGAACGCGAGGTCCACCGCTGGGCGCCAGGGCATTGAATGGGACGGCCTCGACGCCGCCGGCAAGCTCGTGCCGCCTGGTTTGTATATCTATCGTCTCGTCATCGGCTCCGATGACACTTCTTCTGAGCGAGTTGGTACCGTGTCGCTCGCCTATTGATCTCGCCCGTCGGGCGCATCGACGACAAAGAGGGGCGGGCCTACGGCTCCGTCCCTCTTTGTCTTTCTGGCCCCCCCGCCACGACATGACCCATGCCGCATTCACCCTACTTCGCGCGCCCGTCGTTGGCTAGATAGATGCGCCTTCCCTACGCCTGCCTTACCGCGATGTGCGCGTTTCTCTGTGGCTGCGCGCCCGATGATCCTCAGGAGGGCACTAAGCAAGAACTCCTGGTGCGTGCCGGCCGCTCCTTGATGGCAGAGGGACGATACGATTCAGCGCGGATCTCCTTTCAACAAGCACTACGCCTAGACTCGCTGGACGCCGAGGCCCACTTCGGCCTGGGCAATCTCGATGCCAGACTCGGACGCCTGGAGGGGGCGCTGCGAGCATACAGGGCGACGATAGCCGCCGACCCGGCACACCGTCGCGCCCGCCACAACCTGGCGGTGACCGAAGCCGATCTTGGCCGGCTGCCCTTGGCCGTCGAATTGCTCGAACAGATGCCGGCCTATGCGCCAGCGCTGAGGACACTGCCCCTGTTCTACGCCAAGCAGGGCCGCTACGACCTGGTAGAAAAGACGTTGCTCGCGGCGCTGGACGCAGGCGGTGACCACGTCGATGTACGGCAGCAGCTCGGTCAGCTGTATCTGCGCCAGGGCCGCTACGCCGAAGCAGAGGCTCAGCTCGAAGGCGCCCTGGCGTTGGATTCGGGTAGGGTCGAGACGCACCGTCTCGTAGGGCTCTGCCATCTCGCGCAGCGACGGTATGCAGAGGCCCTGGTTCTATTTGAGCGCGTCATCGCCGATGACCCCCTCCACATCGAAGCCCAGTACAACCTGGCTTCAGCCCTCTCGGCCCTTGGCCGCGTCGCCGACGCCGAACGTGCTTTGGAGCACTTCGAGACCCTCTCCGAGTACGCGGCCCAGATCGCCCGGCTGCGCCGTCAGGTCGACGTCACGCCCGATCACGTCGAGACCCGTCTACAGCTGGCCCATCAATACCGGCAGCTCGGCCAGCTGGAATACGCCCTCACCCATTATCGTGCCGCTCACGAGGCTGATCCGGCTCACCTGCCAACCCTGATCCAGCTGAGTGGTCTGTTGCTCGAGCTCGGGAGATCGAATGAAGTCCTCGCCCTCTGCCAGCAAGGCATCCACCGACATGCGGGAGATGAGCGTATCGGTGAGCTGTTCTTCGCCCGGGGACTCGTCCACTTACAGCGCAGCCAGTTTGCCCAGGCCCGTGCCGACTTCGAGCAGGCCTTGGACCTGGATCCATCCTCGGCACAGGCCTGGAACAACCTCGGCAATGCCCTGCTGGCCCTCGGTGAGACCGTACAAGCGCAGCGTGCCCTGGAAGCCGCCGCCAGCGCCGACCCGACCCTGGTCGATGCCCCCTACAACCTGGGTAGCCTGTTCCTGCAGCAGGGACAACTGGAGCAGGCACGTAGCGCTTACCTGGCAGCCATCGCCGCCGACTCGACCTTCGCACGCACCTACTATGCTCTGGCTGCCGTATACGAGGCCCAGGGCGCGATCCCGCAGGCGCGCGAGAATTATTTGATCTTCATCGAGCGCTGGCAGGGCGATCCGGGGTTCCTGCACCAGGCGCGCGCAAAGCTTGCCCAACTCCCGTGAGTACGGACCCGACGATGCGCATCTCAGCCCTGCTCTGGGTTCTGTTGGTGGCCTGCAGTCCCGACACCCAAGACGAACCACCCGTACTGCCACAGGAGGCAACCGCTGTGGGCCCCATCCACTTTGTCGAGGTGGCAGCGTCTGTGGGCCTGGCCTGGCACCATGACAACGGCATAAGCGCGCAGCGGCACTTCCCAGAAACCATGGGTGGTGGTGGGGCCTTCTTCGACTATGACGGCGATGGTGATCCTGATGTCTACGCCGTCAACGGCGGACCGATCGTTGCTGGCCAAGGTAGCGAGGTCTCAGCAAACGGGGCCCCCGTCAACGCCCTGTTCCACAATGACGACGGCCACTTCACCAAGGTTGATGCCGGCCTCTCCCACCCCGGCATCGGCATGGGCGTCGCCGCCGCCGACTACGATCTCGACGGCGATCTCGACCTCTATCTCACCAACTTTGGGCCCAATACACTGTTGCGCAACGATAGTGGGACCTTCGCCGACATCGGCGCGGCGGCCGGTGTCGATGACGGGCGCTGGGGTACCAGTTGTGCCTTTGCCGATTACGATCTGGACGGCGATCTAGATCTCTACGTCGCCAACTACGTCGCCTACGACCCGCAGGCAAGCGGCGCCGAGCGGATTCCCTACATGGCCGACTATCAGAGCCATCGCGGTCAGGCGCCTCCGAGTTACCCCCATCCGGACAGCTTCTCTGGCCAGTCTGATCTGCTCTACCGCAACGACAACGGCGAGGGTTTTGTCGATGTATCAGCTGCAGCGCGAATCGAGGCGGGCGGCAAGGGCCTGGGCGTGGTGTTCGCGGATTACGATCGGGATGGCTGGCCCGATGTCTACGTCGCCAACGACGCGATGCGCAACTCCCTCTACCGCAACAGCCAGGACGGAACCTTCCGCGAGACGGCGGCGCTGGCGGGGGTAGGATACGGCCTGGACGGTCAGATGGAGGCGGGCATGGGGGTCGATTGGGGCGACTACGATGCCGACGGCTTTCTCGATCTGACGGTGACCAATTTCCAGGCCGAGCCGAATGCACTCTACAACCTTGACGGCACCTTTTTCACTGCAGCCACCTTCGACGCCGGCGTCGGCCTGCCGTCGCTGCCCTTGCTCGCCTTCGGCACCCAGTTCTTCGACCCCGATCTGGATGGCGACCTCGATCTGTTTGCCGCCAACGGCCATGTCCTCGATAACGTCGAGCTCATCGACCAGTCCACCAGCTACGGCCAGCGCAACCTGCTACTGCGCAATGACGGGGGGCGCTTTGCCGATGTCTCAGCGACAGCGGGCCCCGGCTTCGACCTGCAACGAGTCAGCCGCGGCAGCGCCGTCGGCGATTACGACATGGACGGCGATCCAGACCTGCTGGTGTTCAATTCCGGGCAGCCTCTCAGCCTGCTGCGCAACGACAGTGGCCACGGCAACCATTGGATCACCGTCCGTCTTGTCGGGGCCGATGGCAACCCGAACGGCATCGGCGCTCGAGTGACGGCGCACAGCGGCGACCTGGTGCAGACCCGGGAACTGCGCGGCAGCCGTTCGTACCTGTCGCAGAGCCAACTCCATGTTTCGCTGGGCCTGGGCCATCGATCCCAGCTCGACGATATCGAGGTGCGCTGGCCTTCCGGCCGGATCGAGCGATTCGGCCCCTTTGCAGGCGGCCAGGTCCTGATCCTGATCGAAGGCGAGGGGGTCAGCGCACAGCCGTCGCCCTGATCCGCTCGACGAGGACGCGCCCGAAATCCTGCTGCTGCTGCTCCGCGGCGATCTCAACGACGTAGCGCTCGGCGTCAGCGGTGCGGCCTGCCTCGACCAGCTCGGCGACCAGCATCACGAGCACCTCGCGGAAGTAGCGGCGTCGGATATCGCCGTCCTCGACAGCCGTCTCCAAAGCCACCAGGGCGTCACCGCGTTCGCCGAGAAGGTGGTGGGCGTACCCGGCGACGAAGGCCTGCAGTCCCGGCGAGAAGTCGGGTGCCTGGGTCAGGAATGGCAGACGGTCCAGCACGCCGCGCAGTGCTGCGTGTTCCGTGGGGCCCAGCGGCAACCCCGTGAGCTGCGCGCAGCGCGTCCAGCGCAGCGTGGCCCACAGATCACCCCAGACGGTATAGGGCTCCTCCAGGCGGGCGGCGCCATAGTAGTCCCGCGCCCGCCGGTAGTCGCGAGCGGCAAATAACGCCTCCGCCACATTCAGCGGCATCAAATCCGGCCCCTGTGCCTGCAGCCAGTTGCCGACGCCGCGCCGCTCGGCGTCGCTCAGCTGCGCCCACAGGGTCTCAGCCTGACGATCCAACTCGCTCTTGCGGCTCTCGTTGCCGCGATCCATGGGCGGCGCGCCGAAAAGGGCAGCCATATTCCTGACCACCGCGAGCCTCTCGGCTGGCAGGTCTCCGAGGTGACGACGGTAATCTAGGTCGGTTCGCAGTTGCCCGGCGGACGCCGTGCCCCAGGGCTCGGGTGCCTGCGCCAGTGCGGCGACGATTGCGCGGGCCAGCAACAGCTGCCCCGCTGTGGTCGGATGCACGTGGTCGGCCATCAGCTCCCAGCCGACGCCCGCTGTCGGGCTGTGCCTTCGAAAGGACTCGTCGACCTTGGCCAGCAAGGCACCTGTCTCCCCCGCCACGCGGCGAACGACCCCGTTGAGGTCGCCCACTGCCCGCCATGGACGAGGATCCAGATCTCGGGCCTGTTGGTAAGCGGTCCTTGCCGCGGTACCATCCCCCAGGCTCTCCAGATGGCGGCCTCGCAAGAAATGCAGATAGGCGTCATCCTCCCAGAGGGCCCGTGCCTGTTGCAGAGCCTCCAGGGCGGCAGCGGCGCTGTGCTGACGGCCGCCGGCCGCCAGTAGGTCCTGGTAACGGGTGCGCTCCAGATTCCCCAGGGGCGGCTCACCCCGGGCCGGCGCAAACCCGCGCTCGTTGCTGGCCACCGTGCACAGCACGAGAGGCACGCCGCGACGTCGGCAAAGGTCCGCCAGATCGCGCAAAGAGCCGTCCAGATTCGCCGCCGCCTGTGCCCGCGCCGGATCATTTGCCTCAACAGCGTCCGCCCGGCCCATGACCTCAACCAGGGCCGTCGGTTCAGATCCGCTGCCGCGAAAGGCCGATAACACGCCGCCGACCAGGCGCGTGAGCCGCAAATGCATGAGTGCGTAGCGGACCCGCTTGCTCCACAGGCTCCCTCCACCCTGATCCAGCGATGCCGCCCCGTAGACGCCGTAGAACTCGTTGTGCCCCGTGTAGACCACCACCAGGTCAACGGGCAACGCTGCAACCCCGTCTTCCACCGTACGGGCGACAACGAAACTTGACGCGGCGGTGATCCCGGCGTTGATGACCTCAATCTGGCGCCCGGGGTGCAGGTCCCGGAGCATCTCTTGCAGATAAGAGGCGGCGCTGAGCCGTTTCGGGTGCGGATACCCCTGCACCGTCGAGCCCCCGGCGAACAGCACACGCAGCGCCATCTCGGGGGCCGGCTCGATATAAGGTCGAGGGGTCATGCGAATGCCACGCAGGGGAACGTCGCCGGCCACGCCGGCGAAAAAACGGCGGGCATAGGCCGGATTAATCGCGTGCAGCGATCGGTCGTCGTCGCGGGCAAGCTGGAGAGTGAAGGGCGGGGGTGCAAGCATCGGCACGAGCCGCAGCCCACCCTCTAGGATGGCCACCAGCACCAGGCCGACTAACAGCGCCTTGAGTCGGCCGCCTCTGGGCCCTGTGTTCATTTCATCCGGACTTAAGGCGTGGTGGCGTAACGGGACAGCCCTTCTTCATGGACCTGCACCTGATCCGCATACACCCCGCGCAGCGAATCGAGGAAGACGTCGAATAGCACGCCTTCCCGGTTCTTGCGAATCCTCGCACGAATGGGCTTGCGCACTTGTCGAAATTCCACCGGCAGCAACTCGATGGGCTGATCGAGACGGAAGACGCTATATCTCTCCTGGACCTCCAGCGGACCTTGCACCACCCCAACATCTGCAGTGTTGCTGTCGCCGAGGGCGGTCCGATAGGGCGAATTGAAGAGCGACTGAATGATGACCCGGCCGCTGTCGGCGAAGGCGTGGCCGCGAACCGGCTTCATGCCAGACCGCACCGAATGGCTGCTGGCGAGCACCGCGAGGCGCTCACCATCCTGTGCCCGAGCCAGGACATGTTCAGCCTCCGCTCGTGTGTCGCAGAGCACCTCCGTTATGTGGATGACGCCGGGTAGAGACGTATAGGACTCGATATGCTCGTCGTACACAGCTCGAACTTCCTCGTCCGTTACCACGACCTTGCCGGCGAGCTCGTCCCTGAACAGTTGGGACGCGAGCAGACTCTGGCGCTCCTTCTCCAGCCACGCCACGACATCCTCACGCTGATGAAACCCCCGGTCGCGCGCTTCGATGGTCAGCAGTGAGTCGGGAATGATCCTCAGCGTGAGTGTCCGACGCAGTGCCGTGCTGTCAGGCAACACGGACCCCTTCAGCAAGCGGGGCAGTCTCTGCACCGCGTCGCCGACGTTGAGCTCCCCTCCCTCATACTCTATCAGCGCTGCCTGCGCCGAAGTCGGGGGCAACTCATTCCCCTGCAATCCTTCGAGGACGGTCCAGATGCGGTCGCCGTGGACAAGCAGGTTGCGAGCCTGACGCAGTGAATCGACGACGGCATCGTACCGGGCGACCTCCTTGCGGCGGATCACCTGCTGGGCAATCTCTGCTCGCAACGCCTCGTACGACACTCGCCGCTTCTTGAGCACCTTCACAACCTCGAAACCGTCCTTGGTCGCGATCGGCTCACTGACCTGGCCTTCCTCGAGGCGAAAGACCCCCTCGCGCAGGGTCGTTACAGCGTCACCCGGCCCGAAGAAACCGCGCAGATCTCCTCCAGCATCGGCGTCGTCGGCCAGGGAGCGCTCCTTGGCCAATTCAGAAAAACTTGTCCCTGTCTCCAGCAGGCGAATGATCTCGCGGGCATCTTCCTCTGTGGCGGAGAGGATGTGTGCCGGCCAGATCTCCCAGCCCAGCAGGTGCCCCTCGAAGGCGGCGAGCAAATCCTCCTCTGCGACCGTGATCTGTGCATTGACGATCTCCTGTCGCAGCACTTCTGCGATGCGTTTGTTGACCAACGCCGAAAGCGCCTGCCGGAGGGCGGGCAGTTGATCCAGCCCTCGCTGTCGGGCTTCAAGCAGAAGCAGTCTAGTGTCCACCAAGCTCTGCAAGTGATCGCGATGGGCGTGGACACCCTCCTTATCGGAGCGCAGGTGGTCTGGCAACGCTTGCTCGTAGCGGTCGAGATCCTCAGCGGTGATCGCCTGTCCGGCCACTGTGGCCAGATCGTCGGCGGAATCTGGGGTTGTGTCCTGCGTACCGCAGCCGGCAAGGGCCAGCAGGACGCACACCGCAAAAGATCTCCTCCACATGTATTGGCTCCCTCGTAAGAAATCGCGGTGCCGCTCGCTGAGCGGCACCGCGTATTGGTGTAAGACGTTCTTGGCTGTTGGGGTCTGGCTATCTGCCGGACGCCACCTTGCTTCCATCTGGGTAAATGCGACCGATCTCGCGCTCGAAGTGCATCTCAATGTCGATGCTCTCCGCCGGATCCCCCTGGTAGTCGAAACGTACAACGACATCGGAAATATGAACGGTCAGCTTATCAACGTCCATGGCCAGCGGCTTGAAGACGAGATATCCTACCCTGTCCTGAGCGCTGAACAGCTGCTCATCAGCGAACATCGTGCGTCGCAGGATGGCGTCGCGCTCATTCCAGACGTTGTAGGCGACACCGGTCACGCCCGGTGCGTTGCCGCCACTACCGCCGAGGATGTAACGCCGGTAATACACCTCGAGCATCCCCAGTGTCAGCGAGTAGTACTTACGCCCGTTCGAGGTCGTGATATAGATCTTCGTGGGGTCGAGGTAGACCTTCGGATATTCATAATTGGAGACGGACACACGGAAGACGGTGAAGCGCTGTGGAGTCTCGCCGCTGCGGAAATACGTCGAATTACCGAAGGTGTAGGGGTTGCGCGAGTTGGGTCCCTCGCTGGAGTAATCAGCGAACTGACGATTCAGTTCCTCGTCCGTCATCGGTCGCAGGCTGATCTCGAGTCGGCCTTGTTTGAACGACACAGTGCCATCGTCAGCGACCGTCTTGTTGGCGCCCTGATCGGCCTCGCTCAACGATTTCAGATCCTCGGCGTAATAGCGATGCGAGCACCCCGAAACCGCTAACAGAGCCAACAGCGGCAGAACCAGACGTTTCATCGGATCTCCCCTATTCTAAGCCGGCGAAGACTGTGGCAAACATTGTCGTCTCCGTGAGTACGTCGTCGACCGCGGCACGGTCGATGCGCGACACGCGCATACCGACTTGGGTCCACAGATTATACCCCAGGTAGTCGGCGTTATTGGTGAACTGCAGCGCGCCGACGGTCTCGTTGCGATCCCCTCGGAGCTGACTGTCTTCAAGATTCTTACGGTATTGCTTGAGGAACACGTACTCGATGCCGCACTGCAGCTCCGTGCGCGACAGGATCGGCACGCGCAACAGCACCGACAACAGCTCGCGTAGCTCCGTCGTCGCCGGCCGCACCTGAGTATCCTCGCGAACCGTCGGTCGCTGGCGCTGGAACTCACTCTTCCAGCGGGGCTGGACCTTCATGACGCCGAGGTCGAAGGTGTAATCGGCCTTGTTGACGATGCCGAAGAAGGACGCCGTCTCGCGGATATCCTGCTGCTCGAGTGGCCGATCGTCGTAGTCGTTCTGCTTGACGATCTCCCACTTGAAACGGTTGATGAACTGCACGCGATCGCTACGATACTGATACCCCAGATACAGCGTGTTGGCCCAGGCGTCGCGGAGCGGCAGGGGATCGGTGTACGGCACGAAGACGCCGGGCGAGCCCTGGCGTACGATCCACTCGATCACGTCGTCACGGATATCGTCCTTGACCAGGCGAAAGTTGTTGTAGACCTGGAAACGCCCCAGCGCCGCCAAGTCCTGATCGTAGGTCAGCAGCGCGTAGTTGGTAACGTTCTCGCGATCGTCCGCCAACTGGCGCTCGTCGAGACGACCGACGGTGATGCGTGCCTCAGGTGCCAGGTGTGCCCCGCCGTACACATTGTAACCGAGTCGATCCCGCTTGTAGAGGTAGTCGGGCAGATTATCGTTCTCGAAACGGTCGATGATCAGGTTGTTGTTCATGTCGATGCCGAACAAGAACTCAGGCCGATCGGAGTTGTAGCGCAGGAACGGCTCCTCGTAATCCGGCACCGTGTTCCGGCGCAACTCGAAGTCGTTCTGGTTGAAGTCGCTGATGAAGTCATTGTTCTCGTCGTACCCAGGGAACACCATCAGGTCCTGCGAGAAGTTGGCGCGCAGCCAGTCCGGGTTGCGGTCCTGGTCGTCGTTGTCATCGATGAACTCGTAGACGAAGCGCGTGGGGTCGTCGTAGTTGATGTCCGCCGCGTCGTTGAGCGTGCCAGCCAGGAACGAGCTGGTACTGTAACTCGGATCGACGTTGTAGACCTCGCCGAAGCCGAAGTAGGGATACCCACGCTTGTATACGTTGACGAACCACGCGTCGGCCGTCGTGCTGTGACTCTCGTGATTGGTCACGTCGTTTTCGGTCCGCCGCGGGTAGCGGAAATGCCTGCGGTTGCGATCCCACTCGCCGGAAAGGAAGAAGCCGCCGCCGAGGTCGGTCACGTCGATGGTGATACCGAAGATTTCATTGGCCACCGGCAACCCGTAATTGACGCGCACAAAGCCCTGGTTCGAGCCGTCCTGCACGTTGCCATCAGCGCGCACCGTGCGCTCGGGGATGCCCTCGGACAGCAGGACCGGCTGGCCGTTGGCGTTGAGCTGACGGTTCGAGGTGACGTCGATACGGTAGTCGTTGGCCAGCAGCAGCAGGAACTCGATGCTCTTGATCTGCTCGGGCCGAGGGCCAAACGAGTTGATGTACGCAGGGCCCTCCAGGTCGTAGATCAGGGCGATGACCTCGCTGCCGTCGGCGGCCAGGAAGCCCTCGCGGCGGAAGCCACCCTGAATCGAGGGGGTGAAGTTGAGAATGGTGTTCTCACCGATCCTTCGACGGTTGCTGATACGTTCGCCGTCGACGGTGGTGATGATCATCTCTTCCTGGAAGAACGCCGCGCCCGCTGTGTTGTCCTCGGGCGAATCGTCGCTCAACCGCACCTCGATGCGTGTGATATCGGCGCTGTTCTGGCCTTCTGTGAGGGTGCCCTTGAAGGGGTTACCCTCGAAAGCCTGGCCCTTGGTCGAGGCGTTGAAGGCGTTGACATAGGTCGCGCCCAGCTTGACGAAGTCGCCGATCTGGATCGTGCCCCGGCCTCCCAGCAAGTTGGTGTCGTTGGAGCGGAAGCGGCCGGTGGAGGCCGTCTCCGCCGTCTCGACCTGCCCCGGTGAGCTAGGACGTGAGACCAGCAGGGTCGCCTCGTACTTGTCAGTCGCCAAGTCGAACTGCATACCGGCGAAGGAGGGCTTGGAGAAGGTCATCGGTGTCAGCGTCGAGCGGATGCGATCGCCGATCGTCAGGGCATATGAATACTGCCCCTTGCTATCGGAGGCAATCGCCAAGCTGCAGAACCACGAGCCGAACCTGTCCGTCTT
>Ga0233428_1003093_pt1 | contig 14701 bp, 10 predicted proteins | sample SI_118_April2016_4_FD_179890 | JGI IMG/M metagenome (GOLD analysis project Ga0233428, IMG submission 179890) | Seawater microbial communities from Saanich Inlet, British Columbia, Canada - SI_118_April2016_120_MG | ecosystem: Environmental > Aquatic > Marine > Inlet | place: Canada: British... | reverse complement strand
CTCAATTCGGTGTGCAGGTTCTCGGCGCCGGGTTCGTCATCCCAGTGATCGTGACGCTGATCGCCCGTGGTACGATCAACGATCATGCCTGCTGCGAGGGTCGCATTGCTGATGCGATCGACGACGATGAAAGCGCCCGTCGAGCGATTGCGTCGATAGGCATCGAAGCAGATCGGCTCACTCAGATTCAGATGGCAGCGTCCGATCTCATTCAGCTTGAGCGTCGGCGCTTCCTGGCGATGCAGCGTGTTCACATCCACACCGTAGCGTAGCGTACCGATTGTGCCCGTCACACTCTTGGCGCCCATCTTGAAGACATACGTCTTGCCAGGCATAAGCTGCTCATCGTGCATCCACACGACCATTGCATCAAAACGCTGCTCGAGCTGTGGCACGTTGCCTGGCCGCACGATCACATCGCCGCGGCTTACATCGATCTCGTCTTCAAGAGTGAGTGTCACCGACTGCGGTGAGAAGGCCTCGTCCAGTTCACCGTCAAAGGTGACGATCGATTTCACCCGACTCGTGCGCCTCGACGGCAAGGCCATGACCTCATCGCCTTTGCGCACAATACCTGACGCCACAGTTCCACAGAAGCCGCGGAAGTCGAGGTGCGGCCGATTCACATACTGTACGGGAAAGCGAAAGTCCTCCAGGTTGCGATCGGAGCCGATGTAGACATTGTCCAGGAAACTCATCAGCGTCTGCCCCTCGTACCACGGTGTATCGCTGCTGCGGTCGACGATGTTGTCACCCTTCAGCGCAGACACAGGCATGAAATGCAGATCGGGCATCTCGAGACGCGAGGCGAAATCACGGTAGTCAGCACGAATCTTATCGAAGACGTCTTCGCTATAATCCACGAGGTCCATCTTATTGACGGCGACCAGGACGTGTTTGATGCCCAATAGGGAGACGATAAAGCTGTGGCGCTTCGTCTGCGTCACCACACCATGGCGCGCATCAACGAGGATGATCGCCAGATCGCAGGTGGAAGCACCTGTTGCCATATTGCGCGTGTATTGCTCATGCCCCGGCGTGTCGGCAATGATGAACTTGCGCTTCGTCGTCGAGAAATAGCGATAAGCAACGTCGATCGTAATGCCCTGCTCACGTTCAGCCTTGAGCCCATCGGTGAACAACGCGGGATCGAGCTCGCCGCCCGTGGTTCCTACCGTCGCCGAGTCCTGTTCCAGACTCTTGAGCGTGTCTTCGTAGATCAACTTGGCGTCGTAGAACAACCGGCCAATCAGCGTGCTCTTGCCATCGTCGACGCTGCCGCACGTAAGAAATCGCAACAACTCCTTGTGCTCGTGCTGCGCCAGATAGGCGTCGATGTCTTCGGCGATGAGATCAGATTGATGGGACATTAGAAATATCCCCTCTTCTTCTTCTCTTCCATGCCGGCGCCACCCTCATCCTGATCGATCAATCGGCCCTGTCGTTCGGACGTCGTCGACAACAACATCTCCTGGATAATCAGAGGTAGAGTCGTCGCCTGGGAGTCGACGGCGCCTGAGAGCGGGTAACATCCGAGGGTGCGAAAACGAACACTACGCATCTCCGGCTCTTCACCAGGTTCGAGCTTCAATCGTTCATCGTCGACGAGAATCATCGTGCCGCCGCGATTGACGACGGGGCGTTCCTTGGCAAAGTAGAGGGGAACGATCGGAATCTGCTCGAGGTGGATGTATTGCCAGACGTCCAGCTCGGTCCAGTTGGATAGGGGAAAAACACGAATGCTCTCGCCCTTCTTCACACGGGCATTGTAGAGATTCCACAACTCCGGTCGTTGATTCTTCGGATCCCAACGGTGGTGATCGTCACGGAATGAGAACACACGCTCCTTGGCACGGGACTTTTCTTCATCCCGCCGGGCCCCACCGAAGGCTGCATCAAATTCATACTTGTCGAGGGCGTTCTTCAACCCATCCGTCTTCATCAGCTCTGTGTGCTTTTCGCTGTCTTCGAGAGGATGAATGTCGTGAGCCTTACCCTCTTCGTTGATGTAGACAATGACATCGAGGCCCAGATCCTTGCGCGCATAACTCTCGCGAAAGGCGATCATCTCGCTGAACTTCCATGTCGTATCAACATGCATCAGCGGAAAGGGCGGCTTCGCCGGATAGAACGCCTTCTGCGCCAAGCGCACCATGACAGAAGAGTCCTTACCGACCGAGTAGAGCATGACGGGATTGTTAAACTCCGCCGCAACTTCACGGATGATGTGGATACTCTCCGCTTCGAGTTGCTTGAGGTGGGTCAGGCGATAACCGCTGATCCCTGCGTCAGAAGGATCCGTGTCTGATCCGCTTGTGGATTTGCTCGGCAAACGGTTTTCCGTCTCTTCAGAGGCGCAATAGATGTTGCATCCGGGTGGAAACGATAGAATCTACACGGTCACTACCAAATCGGCTACCGTTGAGGAGGAACTTCGACTAGTGCAGGTAGATGCGAGGAGTGCGTCATGAGGGCGAGTGAAATCCTTAGCTCAGAAGCCAGTGAAGTACTCGCGAATCTGTGGGAGTTGGATGCCCAGCAGCGCCAGCATCACGACCGGGGCCCGGACAGTCTCAAGGCAGTGCATCCCTCTGTCGCCGAGTTACTGCATGTGCTGATCCTGCAGAAGCAGGCAAACACGATCGTTGAATTTGGTACGTCCCATGGATTGTCGACCATCTGGCTCGCCGATGCCGCTCGCCGCACGGGGGGGCATGTCTACAGTGTGGACGCAATGCCCAGCAAGACATCTTCTGCGAAGGACAATCTGCGCTCAGCCGGACTTGCCGATCAGGTGACCCTCACATCGGCGGATGGCGTAGACTTCGCTAAAACGCTACCGGATGGTATCGATTTCGTTTTCGTTGACTTCGGACTGCCCGCATTTCTTCCCGCTTTCGAACGTCTGAAACCGAAGATGGCAGTGGGTGCAGCACTCTTTGTCGATGGCGGCCCTGAAGGGCACTGGCAGGAGCAACCGAATCTCGATTGTCTGCGTCAGTTGGAAGCTGAACGGGGCTTGGTGCTGATCCGTCTACCCATGGTCAAGGAGCACCTGCTCGCCGTCGTAGTCGAAACGGCGGAACCAGGAACATGTGGCGTCACTGCCACGTCGGGTTGATCTGGGCGTCAGTCCAGACTCTGGCCTGTCGTGGACACGACGGACCTGAAAATGTGTCGGAGCTTCTGTGTTGTCTCTTTGGGCAGAGGTTCACGTTCGAAACTCTCCAGGTTCCGCTCAAGGTGTTCGGCATTCCCCGTCCCTGACAGCACGACGTGCACACCTGCCTCATCACGACAGAATCGATAGGCCAGATCGGGAAGAGACGCAGCTGAAGACAGGGCAAAGTCCAGGATCCTGCCCACATCGACATCCTCTGTGTCCATTTCCCCCCTCTCAAGCAGGGACTGCACGAAGGGGACGATTGCCTCTTCACTACCCAAGGCCTTGCGTACGGCAAACATGACCTGCACTCCCACATTCTGCCTGATCGCAGGAGCCAGCACTGCTGCGCGGGCCGTCTGATTCAGCAGATTGAAGCCCACCATCACAACATCCCACAGGTCATCTGCAAGCGCTTCGCTCAACATGGCATGCTGTCGATCCTCGCCGAACATTTCGGTGATACCGAGAAATCGAATCTTCCCGGCTTGCCTGGCTGCCTCAAGAGTCGGATAGATCTCCTCGACGAGTCGTCGGTAGTCCTGAGGGACGACGCCGTGGAGATTGTAGATGTCAATCGCATCGGTCTGTAGTCGTCGCAGGCTGGCGTCCAGGCTTTCCATCACGGACTCAGGTGTCACATCCTTGTGGCGCGTCGATTTCTTCGTGGACAGGATGATCTGATCGCGATCGCGTCCTTCAAGAGCACGTCCGATGATCTGCTCTGTTCCGTATCCCTCTGATGTATCAACGAGATTGACGCCTGCGTCGAAGGCCCGACGCAGTAGATTGACAGATTCCTGTTCACTACGACCTGTCTTCACACCAATCTGGCTCGGTCCGCCAGCGCCGACGCCCATACGCGAAACCTGAAGTCCTGTGCGTCCCAGCGTGACGGTCTGCATCTACGACCTGCCTTCAGAAGGTTCACAGAGAAGTGCCTCAACAACCTGCTCCGTCGTCGTTTCAGACTCCTTCCGAAGATCACTCAGTCGACGGAAGATCTCCGACGCCGCTGCATGGAATCCACCTGGCAATCCAGCCTCTTCAAAGGTGCAGGAGATCTCCTGCATCTCATCGATCCAACGCCAGGCGCGGGACGTGACACCACTGGCTGGTCCAGTTGCCTTCGCGGCCAACACACCATCCCCCTCCTCCCATTGCTTCTGTAGTGCTTGCCGTACGCCCATGGCCTCGGCCGTACCCAGGATACCGTAGAGCAGGGCAGATGTGCCCTTGGTGTAGGCGGCGTAGCACATCTTCAGAGCTGAGGCAGCGACGGGATCGGCATTGAGCACACTCGTTGCCAGCATACCGCCGGCAAACCAGTCGACCACATCACCTGCATGCGTGCCGGACAGATACAGAACGGTCTTGTCTTGTGTCCAGGCCGGTCCGCCGATTACACCACCGTCTACATAGCGAGCACCGGCCTTTGTAACGATGCCGGCAATTGCCTTGGCTCGTTGCGGTGAAATCGCATTGGCGTCGAGATACAGACCGTCAAAGTTGCTCCCTGCTACTTGCCGGGACACGTCGACCGTGATGGCCGGCGGGCAGATGCTGACGATGGCGCTGCATTGCTCGCACAGTTGCTGCACAGTGTCTACATCGGTCAGTCCATTCTCGTCGGCACGCTCACGGGTCTGCGAGCTGCGGCCCTGCGATGCCCAGCAAGCGTCATGGCCTGCAGCCTTCGCCGACGCGGCCAGAGAAACACCCATACTGCCGGGATGGAGGAAACCAATTCGCATGGAGTGTTCTCTTCTTTGGGGGGATTTCACAGGCATGTGAGACTGGATATGGACACCGGTGGAGTCTGGAACCTTCCACAATCAGTGGCCTACGTCAATCGAATCAGCCGTTGCCTTGGCCCTTATATCCTGTGGTGATACCGACCATCGCCACCTACGTTACAGCGAATCCGAACCGGCATTGACGAGCGACATACGAGAGAGCTGTCATGGAACGACTCACCACTCAGCAACGACAGCAGTTCGATGATGAAGGATACGTCGTCGTCGACAACTTGCTCTCACCCACCGAGGTTGACGTTTTGCGTCATGCACTGGCCGAATTGGAAGACTCGAATCGTCAGGATGAATGTTTCGACTGGCAGGGGGGACACATCGTCACGATCCACGGCCTGCCCCTGCTCCAAGGTGCGCTGTCGCGTCTGGCCCAGTATCGTCCCGTTGTGGATCTGATCAGCGAGTTGATGGGTCGATCGATTCAACTTACGGGAGCCATTCTGCTCGATAAACATCCGCAACACAATTGGGACATTGGTTGGCATCAGGACAATGGGATCTATGTAGATCACATTCCGGATGGCGCCCCTGAAGACATCCGCGGTGGGATCCCTGTCTATTCGACACTGGCCATGGAGATGGCCCAAAATGTCTCCTGCCGCATTTCGCTTGATGAAGCGGGATTCGACACGGGTGGACTGTATGTCCTGCCTCGTTCTCACCTTGAGAATTATGGTGGCAATGACAAGATCGAGGAGCGCTTCGGTGATCACGTGGGGGTTCTCGCCCATCAGGAACCGGGATCTGCCCTCTGCTATCGGCCCTTACTACTGCATCGCGCCAACAAGATGACCGCCACCGGCCGCCGACGAATCCTGCATCTGCAATACGGCCCCGACGACTTAAAGCTACCCGGTACCGACACCTATCCCTGGCCCCAGGGACGGCCGCTCACTGCACTCGAGAGTCTGCTAGCCGAATGACTGATTTTCCCGAATATGCCGAGATCAATCGTGCCCACTGGAATCGCCATGCGGACTGGTGGGTGGCCCCAGGGCGACGCAACTGGTCAGCCGCCGAACCCAGTTGGGGTGTCTGGGGGATTTCCAATAGTGAACTGCCACTGCTACCTGATGACATGACAGGGATGGACGCGATCGAACTGGGCTGTGGCACCGCCTATGTGTCGGGATGGATGAAGTCACGCGGTGCGCGCGTCGTTGGCATTGACCCATCGGATCGCCAGTTGGAAACAGCTCGGACGTTGAGTACCGAGCATGGAGCTCAAATCGAGTTCGTCCACGGTGTCGCGGAGTCGGTGCCCTGGGCAGATGCATCTTTCGACTTCGCCATCAGCGAATATGGAGCAGCGATTTGGGCTGATCCGCGTGTCTGGATACCGGAGGCCTGGCGCCTGCTGAAACCGGGTGGGCACCTGGTGTTTCTTGGCAATAGCTCGTGGGCCATGGTCTGCGCCCCCGACGAAGGACATACGAGCATGACCATGCAGCGCGACTATTTCGGCATGCACAAGGTCGCTTGGTCCGACGAGGGTGATCCCTCTGTGGAATTCAATCTACCGATCAGCGAATGGTTCGCTCTGTTCAAGCAGACGGGTTTCGTCGTCGAGGATTTCTACGAAGTCCGTGCTCCCGACAGTGCCACAGGTGTGCAGTTTGAAACACCCGCCGAATGGGCGAAGCGTTACCCCACAGAGCAAGCATGGCGCCTGCGCAAGTCGACGCCCAGGTAGACCATCTTGTCTGCACGCCGCCATCCTCTTGTAATCACTGCCTTGCTGCTCTTTTGCCTTTGGGGATTTCTCCGGCTACCTCCGGGGCAGAGCCTGCTGAGCCTCCTTGCCCAGCGGCAACTACAAGGTGCCATGGGTGGCCAGGTCCTGATTGGTGACTTGTCCACCAACCTATGGGATGAGTTCGAAGTCCGGCATGTCAGCTGGCGGACAGCAGAAGGCACGATGGCCGGTGTGGAGATCGATTCGCTCAGGGTCCGCTGGAGCTCGGGGCCACCTTGGTCCGGCCCCCCGGCGGCACTGGCCGTGTCTGGCCTGCACTTGCAAGTGAATCCCGGCGATGGCGGTGAGCAGGTGATCCCTGCAACGCCAGATCTTCCCATCCAAAGCCGGGAGCCGCTGCGCCTACCAGCCTGGATCGCGGATACAGTCCGGGTTGAGGGCGTGGAAGTCAGCACGCAGGGCGAGGTGGTGGGTGGCTTCTGGGGCCCACTGACAATGCTGCGCGTGTCACAGACCGACGCCGCAGACGGTCTCACACGAGTGAAGTTCGACACAGATGCGGCGACAGTGCGCTTCCCCTCCGAGCCATCTACCTGGCCAGTTGACCTGCTGGGCTCCGCGGTAATCGGTGCGGATTGGATCGAGCTGGAAGCAAGTCTGCGGACGCAGGTTCATCACGTGATGGTCGACGCCTACGCTGAGACAGGTGAGGCTGTTGGCTCGCGCCGTCCACTCTTTGATATACAGGCATGGCTCGGTCTCAAGGATCAGGGCCTGGCAAGCGTTGCGAACCTCGATTCCTCGATGCGTGTGCGTAGTCTTGCCATCCACCTGAACGCCCACGGCTATGGTGCGACGTCCCTTGTCGCCCACGTGCAAGGTGAGCTTGAGCATCTGGTGACATCTGGCGTTGACCTTGGAGACGCGCGTTTGGTTGCCGACGTGACGGGTGACGGTCTGCTGATGTTGGACACCCTGACCCTCACAGGGACTGCAGGGAACCTCTTCGCCCGCGGCCAGATCAACTGGCCACGTCCGCACGCCGTCGATGTAGCCGTTGAGTTGAATGCCCTGCAACTCGAAACGTGGTCACGCCTGGTCCCTGGGCAGCAGTTGCCCCTCGTCGGCGAAGTCGATGTTCAGTTCACATGGCAGGGAGATCTCGACGACCCCACGCAGATCATCGCGCATTTGCAGGGCGAGGGAGTCCACTTCGGTGATCTCGATCTGCAGCAACCCGTACTGCAACTCGACTATACCCGACCCAGTCTTCACGCTCGCTTCGACACACCCTACGGAAGCCTGGCAGTTGACGGAGACGTCGCGGCTGCAGATACACACGAACTCCTCTGGCGCGTGGACGATGTTAACCTTGCACCATTGCAGCAACTTGGTGGCATCAGAACAGTCGCGGGCGTTGGCCGCGTCGAAGCACACACATCCGGATCGATCCACCGTCCCCGGATCCAGGCTGAGCTGGAACTGCGTGAGATTCGCCTCGGTGCACTACGCCTGCCGTCCATCTCATCGGCGGCAGAGGTTGATACGGGAGGTAACGTGGAGGTCACCACCCGGGCTGGTGGACTGCAGATCCTTGCCCGGGGAGACTGGCAGACTCAGCAGTTGCTGGCAGCGACGGTTCAACTCAAGGACGACCCCTTGTCGAAGTGGCTCGCGCACCCATGGGCACAGGATTGGTCAGGAGAACTGCAGGTCGATCTGTCTGCCAGTGGCAGCCTGCAAGAGCCGAAGATTGAGGGTCAGATACAAATCGATGAACTCGGGCTCCGAGGTCGAAACTTTGGAGACGTGTCGTGGTCCATGTCATTGGCCAAAGGCACTGCCCAGGTACGCGTCACCGGCCTCGATTCATCGGCGCGATTACAGGGATCCCTACATCTCGACGAGGGTTTGCCCTTTGACCTGCAGGGCCAGTTGCATGATACGCAATTGCGCCCCTTTCTCGAGATGCTCACCGATCACCCCTCAGCCTTTGGTGGTCACATTCGGGCCGGTCTGCAGGTATCCGGTCAGATCAGCGATCTCGAAGCGACTCGCGTCAGACTCACGCTCGATGACCTGATGGTGTCTTCCCCGTCAGGTGCACTCAGTCTGACCACCCCCAGCACAGCGCGCTGGGTAGATGAGACACTGCATCTGGATTCTCTGCGCTTGGCCGGATCTGCTGGCGAGATGGATGTCACCGGTGTCGCTTCGCGTCGCGGCCCGATTCATCTCAAATACCGACTCACGCGACTCGCCCTCCCCTATGTGGCGTCTTTCCTCGACATACGAGCTGAGACCCATGGAGACTTGAGTGGATATCTCGATGTAAGTGGTGTGTTGGCGGCGCCCATCATTGGCGGTGGAATCGGTGTCGAGGGTCTTCGCCTGGGCACATCAGAAGTTGGTGATCTACAGGCGCGATTCTCCAGCGCCGACGGCATGGCCCACCTCGAGGAACTTGAACTGCGCTTGCCTCGAGGTGGAACCGTAACAGGCACGGCGAGCTTTCCGGTCGCGGTGGGCGAGCAGACGACGGCTCGTTCTGTGCACGCAGAAGTTCACGTGGATAGTGTTTCTCTCGATACAGCACAGGGTCTGCCGCCTGAGGTTGTTGTCACCATGGCAGGTCGAGTAAGTGCCCACGGCAAGGACTGGGACGGTGCGTCACTTGATGTCATCCTGCATGCCGATCAACTGTCCGTAGCTACCGCCGATCACACGGCCCGGAGCGCCGATCCCGTCATGGTGCATTGGCAACGAGGCGATCTGCGCGCGTCGACTGCGCACTTTGTTGTCGCCGAGAACGCGTCCTCTGCCGAGCAACCGGATCGCATGGATACGGTCGCGGTTCATGGCAACAGCGCGGATTCCGAAGGTTTCAGCGTAGCCGCTGAGCGCATCGATCTGGAGATGTTGTCGCAGATCCTCGGCGTCGAACGCTCTGTCCACGGCATCGGCAGCGCGCAGGCTTTGTGGCGCGGAACCTGGCCCGCCGCCCGCATCGACGTGCGTGTTGAAATGCAGAATGGGTCTGTCGATTCAGTCCACGTGGATGAGTTACTCGTGGCGGGCAGATATGACACCAGTGGATTGAGCCTCGATACGCTGCATGCGGATGCAGCAGGTGGCACATTGCGTGGCTCTGGTTTCGTCAATCGTGACAGTCTTCGACTCGCGGTCAATCTGCAGGATTTTTCCCTTGCCCCTCTGCGACACTCCTGGCAGCAATCGACGGCCAATGCGGGGCCGTGGTCGACAGCCACTGTGAGGGGAGATCTGCACGGCAGTGTTCAGATTGAGGGACCACGTAGCGCCCCCAGATGGCAGATGCAGGCAGCCATCATCGATGGCGCACTCGAAATCCCTTCCTTCGAACCCGCACTGCAATTTTCCAGCGCCCAGGTATTTCTCACACCTGATACACTGATTGTAACTGGTCTCGAAGATCCCGATGGTCGCTGGTCATTGACTGCAAGCGCGCAGATCGCGAATGGCACACCGACCAGCTTCCAGACAGCCATGCAACTGCATGAATTGCGCATCGTCGTTCCGGAAACGATGAAACTCACCGTGGACGGCAGTCTCGCCTGGCAGGGAACGCCCGAACATTCCACGGTGACGGGTAAGGTCCTGGTCGCACCAGGTCACCTCGTTGAGCGCATGAGTCTGCGGACCCTCGCCTTTGCAGATTCCGCCGCTGCTCTAACCACGACGGCCAGCAGCGACACGGCCACGACGGCATTGAGAAATGTCCACCTCGATGTGGATCTGGCTGGTAGAGATCTGCTGCTCGACAATGATCTGGCCCGCATCCCCTTCGACACCCAGCTATTGGTAGGTGGCACAGCAGCTCAGCCGACCATACGCGGCGGCCTGCATGCCAACGAGGGCAGCATCTTCTATATGGGTCAGGAATTTGAAGTATCGCAGACTCGCTTTGAATTTGCCGACGAACGCCCTCTCGAGGATGTGTATGTCCTTTTCCACAATCCAGTGCGTCTCGATCCTGCCGTTGACTTTGCGGCGCAGACGGAACTGAAGGCCAAGAACGGCAATGAGTATGACATCCACCTTGGCCTGGGTGGCACCCTCGCCGATCTCCAGGTCACGCTGACGTCTGAACCTGCTGAATCTCAGGTCGACATTCTGTCGCTTCTGAACTTCGGTAAGACAGGCGTACCCATGGTCGATGCCCGTGGTGGCATGCTGTCGACGGGTGTGAATCTGAGTCCAAAGTATCTGCTGTCGGTGACCGAATCTCAGTTCGGTCGTGTCCTTGGGCTGGACAATGTGGAAATCGACAACAGTATCCTGAAACCTGGTCGACTGGCGGGATCTCGCATTGTCCTGACGAAGCAATTGGGCAAGCGCACAGAGATGATCTACTCGACCACCGTGGGCTACGCGAGTCAGGGGCGCGTGCAGTTGCAATACGATCTTGGCCGACACATCTATCTGCAGACACAACACGATGCACGGGGCGAATCGGGAATCGACCTGAATCTGAAGTTGACCTTCAAATGATGCGTCCTCCTCTCCTGGTGCTGATACTTGCAACGATGATGCTGTCTCCCGCATTCGTTGCTGCAGCCGAACCGCCACGCGTCAAAGCATTGACGATTACTGGCAATCGTCACTTTGGGGACCGCGAACTGGGTCGGGTGATGACGATGACGCCGCGTCGTTGGCGAGCACCACGCTTCCAACAAGCCGCCCTGCTCAGCGACGTGAATGCCTTGATCACACTGTATGAGGGCGAAGGTTATCTCGATGTCCGGGTTACTGAGCGGCGTCTGACATACAATGCGGACAGTTCGCGCGTCGCCATTGCGCTGCAACTCGATGAAGGCCCACGTACAGTCGTCCGTGATTTTGCCGTGAAGGGAGTCAGCGTATATAGCGACAGTGTCATTGCCCATCATCTACGCCTGGCTGAAGGCCGACCTTTTCGCCAGCGCGACTTACTACGCGACCGCAGTCGACTCCAGGCGCTGTACGCCGAGGATGGCCGGATTGACACGAGAATTCTCTACGAAGCCATTGTCGATTCCGCCGCCGCTGCGCGGGTTCACTTTGTCATCGAGGAAGGGCAGCCGGTCCGGTTGGCGAATGTGCGGCTGGAGGGTCTGCAAAAGACACGTCCCTACGTTGTCCTGAGAGAAGTGACGATGACGCAAGGCGCCGTGCTACGCCACAGTGAACTGCTCAATACGCAGACTGCCGTCTTCAGCACGGGTCTGTTTCGCAGTGTCCTTGTGCGACCAGACGTTGACAGTACTGGCGCAGAGACGAGAGATGTGACCATTCTCGTTCGCGAACGAGACACGGGTGCCCTTGATCTGGGCACAGGCTATGGCAGTTCAGAACATCTACGGGTTGTCGCCTCCGTAGCGCAGACCAACTGGCAAGGCAGAGGCCTGCGCTTCGGCGCCAATGGTCGAGTCAGCAGACTACTACGCACAGCAGAGGGCGTCTTCACATTGCCCTTCGTCCTGGGCGTTCGCGTTGCCCTCGATGGCAGGCTCTTCTACACGTGGGAAAGAAATCCGGAAGCTGCCTTCCGAACTCGTCGCCGAGGTTTCGAAACGACCTTCAGCTACCAGGCACGCAATCAGTGGGTCGCCGATGCGGCCTACAATCTCCAACGTGTTCGATTTCAACGCGACAGAGCCCTGTACGAACCCGGGCGAACGACGAGCAGCATCAGTGTAGGGCTGCGCCGTGACACTCGCGACGATCCGCTTGATACGCGCGGCGGAAACTACATACGCACACGGCTGGAGATGGCAGGTGGACCACTTGGTGGCGCCAGCGACTACAATCGTTCGACGCTGGAGGTCATGTCCTTTCGTCCCCTCCTGGGCGCGGTCCTCGGCATACACAGCCAGTTCAGCGGCATCGATGCATCTGGGGATCTGTCACGCGTCGCTGAATACGAGCAGTTCTATCTGGGCGGTGATCGCTCGGTGCGTGGCTATGGTCGAGGTGAAATCGGTGCGGATCGTGTGGGTGAACTGGCCTTCAATGGACAACTCGAACTTCGGCTACCCATCGCCACCCACGCAGTCGTCCTCTATGTGGATGCAGGACAGGTCTGGACCGACTTCAGTGAGATCGCCATTGACGATCTGCGGCGCGCTTCAGGTGTTGGCTTGCGCTACAACTCGCGCTTCGGCCTGATCCGCTTCGACGTCGCCGTTGCCCACGACGACGGATCCCTTGGCGACAATGTTGCATTGTATTTCGGTGTAGGGCAGGCCTTCTAGAGTCTCCTTCACGCGCTCAGACGCCGGACGATGTCGAGACTGCGACGCAATCCTGTCTCAGGCGCATCGAGGGCGGGGCTCAGTTCGAGACTCACGGCACCTGAGTAGCCGACACTGCTGATCGCCATGAAGGTGTCCTTCAGAGCCGCCTCCGTCAGCATGCCATCGAGAAGTGCCTGGTGCAGATCTCCCACGCCATCATTGTCATCCAGATGTACGTAGCCGAGACGATCGCCAGCGATCTCGATCGCCGTCGCCGGCGTGATCCCTTCCATCTGCGCGTGACCGATGTCGACGAGGACGTGCAGATTCGGGTGATCGACACTTTCGACGAAGGCTCGCGTCGCCGCCACAGTAGGTAGCGCCAGCCCTGGGAAGTGCTCGAGACTCAGCGTCATGCCTCGATCCTGTGCGCTTTGAGCCAGCGGCGCCATGACGGCGGCATAGCGGCCGAGAGCCCCCGGACTGTCATCGGTTCCTGGCACCAGATACACTGCCTCGGCGCCAAGATCAGCGGCGTGCTCGATCGCTCGTTCCGTATATGCGATCGCACCCGCCCTGGAGGCGGGATCCCCATGATCGAGACTCGCCGCGTCGATCAGACCAAAAGACGCGGCCAGACAACAGACATTCACCCCCGTATCCGCCAGCGCGGCAGCGGTTTCGGATTGCTCAAAAGCGAAGGGCCGCACGTCGATACTTGCGAGGCCAAGACCAGCCAGCTGCCGCACTGCATCCGCCTCTTCCAGGGGTAGCCCCCAGACACAGCAGGAGATCTTCATGGTCTTACCTCCATCTTGCCCTCGCGCGACAGCCGCTGAGCGGTTATGGTTTGCTTGTTCGGCTTCATCGCCTGCAACTCCAACTTTGAAATATCAACTCTAACTGTTCGTAGGCCTCTATGAATCTGCACTGGATCGACTGGCTCATCGTTGTGAGTCTGCTCGGCTTTATCTGCATCAGCGCCTACATGACGAAGCAGTATATGCGCTCCGTCGCCGACTTTCTATCGGCCAACCGCTGCGCTGGAAAATATCTGCTCGGCGTTGCCGATGGCATCGCCGGTCTCGGCGCCATCAGTATCGTCGCCCGCTTCGAGATGCACTATAAGGCCGGTTTCACCGCCGCCTGGTGGGACATGATGCTACTACCCATTGGCGTCATCGTCGCTGCCACAGGATGGGTGCAGTATCGCTTCCGCCAGACCCGCGCCATGACGATGGCCCAGTTCTTCGAGATGCGTTACAGTCGTTCCTTCCGTGTCTATGCCGGGATCATGGGGTGCATCTCCGGTATCATCAACTTTGGCATCTTTCCCGCCGTAGGTGGCCGGTTCTTCCAGTATTACTGTGGCTTTCCAGAGGTGATCGTCGATTTCGGGATGAAATTCGACCTTGTCTATGCCCTGATCATGGCCTTCCTCCTTGGCATCTCACTCACCTTCACTTTTCTCGGTGGTCAGATCGCCGTGATGGTCACCGATTTCTTTCAGGGCATTTTCGTCAATGCCGTCTTCGCCGTGATGGGCATCTTCCTGTTGCTGTTTCTCTTCGATTGGTCGGTGATCATGGAAGCTGCCGCCATGGCGCCGGCTGACGCATCATTGATCAATCCGCTGAATACGAGCAACACGGACAACTTCAATGTCAATTACTTCCTGATCCAGGCCTTCGGCGCCGTATACGTCTTCATGGCCTGGCAGGGAAATCAAGGCTACTACGGCTCTGCCCGCTCACCACACGATGCTCGCATGGGGCGG
>Ga0233428_1003078_pt1 | contig 14742 bp, 11 predicted proteins | sample SI_118_April2016_4_FD_179890 | JGI IMG/M metagenome (GOLD analysis project Ga0233428, IMG submission 179890) | Seawater microbial communities from Saanich Inlet, British Columbia, Canada - SI_118_April2016_120_MG | ecosystem: Environmental > Aquatic > Marine > Inlet | place: Canada: British... | reverse complement strand
TTCAATTTGCTTGCGCTGTTCAACCTCGGCGGCTGAGAGCATCGCGACGATAGCCATAGAAGCGAGGAACATGTGCATTTTGAAAAGCGTAACTGAAATGTCGTTGGCGAGGAATGGCCCATGCCCATCAACCGCGCCCAAGATCGCAAATACACTAATCATCAGGATGGCAATGGTCGTGCCATGTTGACGGATACGGAGCGCGGCCCAGATGACAAAAATAAAAATAAAATAATAGAACGCTTCGTCGGCGGAGATTTTACTGCCATGGGTGTAGCCAAAAAAATCCGTAAAAAAAGTGATGCAGGCGAGAGACAAGCTTAGGAAGAAAAAAAATAACTCAGTCCGGTTCACCTGGGCCCAGGGATTTTGAAACCACTTTGTTGAAGTCAAAATTGCGGGGGCAATGAGCAAGACACCCATTGAATCGCCAAGCCACCAGGTAAACCAAATTCCAAGATAATCCGACCAGTTAATGAGCCCGGCATTTTCTAAACCGAGAGATCCGATGGTGGCGCTCAATGTCGTTGTTGCGAGGGCCGGTATGGCGACGAACCAGCAGACATCGCTTATGCGGTTCAAAGATTTGTCGAACGAAGTAAGCTGCGTTAACAAATGATAGCCGACAATGGCGGGAAGGGGGTTTCCGATGGCCGAAATTACGGCAAATGAAAGGGGCGCATCATTAAAAATATTTGCGACAAATGCCCCGATAATCAAAGCCGGCCAGACACGGTAGCCAAAAAAGACCACCGCCGCAAAAGCTATCCCGGTCGCCGGCCATATTAACGTGACGTTTCCACCGCTACTCGGTGACGCTGTATAAAGACCCAGCTTGGCAGAGAGAATATAAGCCCCTGCCACCAAAACGGTTTGCCACAAATACCGGAAAGTTAAAAATGCTTTTAACATTTCATGCAAATATTCTTAAAATTATACCAATCAAATTAACTTAACATTCCAGCCTACGGTAGTTCTCGAAATGTAGGCTTCGAAGTCTGTTAATTATATGGGTGTTATTTTTAAATATTCACTGTTTATTTGCCGGCCAAGGTCATGCCGTCAATGCGAAGTGTCGGGGCATCGACGCCATAGCGGAACTCTAGATCATCGGCTGGCGTCAGGTTTCTGAACATGTCCTTGAGGTTGCCAGCGATGGTAATCTCGCTCACCGGATAGGTCAGTTCGCCATTTTCAATCCAAAAGCCCGCAGCGCCTCGGCTGTAATCACCGGTCAGACCGTTGATACCCATGCCGATCAGCTCGTTAACATAGAGACCGGCTTTGATGTCGCTCATCAATTCCGTTGGCGATTGTGAGCCCGGTTCGAGGTAAACATTGGTGGCTGAGGGTGAGGGCGGTGAGCCGGTGCCTCTAGACGCATGACCTGTGGTCTCTAAACCCAGTTGGCGCGATGAGCGCAAATCTAAGATCCAGGTCGTCAAAGTGCCACCATCGATTATTTTACGCTTTTGGTTGGCGACACCTTCGCCGTCGAATGGCTTTGAGCGCAGCCCACGTGGGCGGTGCGGATCATCGTAAATATTGATGTTGTCGCCAAAAATTTGTTGGTCCATTTGGTCTTTGAGGAAGCTGGTATCACGGGCAATCGAAGAACCGTTAATCGCACTCGCCAAATGGCCGACGATGCCTCTGGAAACACGTGGGTCATAAATTACAGAAACTTGTGCCGTTTCCGCTTTTTGCGGGTTGAGACGTTTAACCGCTTTCTCGCCGGCACTCCGGCCAATTTCTTCCGGGCTCATGAGATCTTCGGCATAGACAGCGCCGGTATAATCGTAATCCCGCTCCATTGCCGTACCTTCACCGGCCAGGACAGAGGCGCTGAGCGAATAGTGGGAGCCTGAGTAAGTTTGCGCAAAGCCATTGGTCGCGGCGACGGAAACCGTGGCCTGACCCCAACCGGCCTCAGCTCCCTCGGAATTTGTAATGCCGTCAATTGCGCGTGCTGCTTCTTCTGCACGGTTCGCCCAATCAACCAAGGTTTCAGCCGAAGGCTCGCTCGGATCAAAGCTATCGATGTCGTGGATTTCAGTGGCCAACTGATCAGGATCGGCAATGCCGCAATAGGGGTCTTCGGGAACCGCTTTGGCCATCGCAATCACGCGCTCAACCAATTCCTCCAAGGCTTCGGGACTGCTATCTGACGAAGATACGATCGCTTGGCGTTTACCAACTAAGGCTCTAAGGCCAATATCGGCGCTTTCGGAGCGCTCAAGTTTTTCAGGATTGCCCAGGCGTTGGGCGACAGCCAAGGATTGGCTTTCAATGTAAACAGCATCGGCAGTATCAGCGCCTTTTGCTTTTGCTTTTGCCAGCAAATCTTCAAGTAGGTTCAGCTTGTTTGAGCCGTCGGTCATCGTACTGTGTTCCCGTCTCTTATTTTTTCCATATTGGCGTACCGCTTCCCGGCAGTCCGAGTTTGTCCCACATGTCGGAGACCTTCTCAATCACTTCGTCATCCATTTGAATTTTAGTGCCCCATTCGCGATTAATTTCGGGTGGTAACTTGTTGGTTGCATCCATGCCAACCTTGCCGCCGAGGCTCGGCTCGGGCGAGGCGAAGTCCAGATAGTCAATCGGTGTGCCCTCGATCATGGTGATATCGCGCACCGGATCCATACGGGTCGAAATTGCCCAAATGACATCCTCCCATTTGCGGACATCGATATCGTCATCGACGACAATGACAAACTTTGTATAGAGGAATTGCCGCAAATAAGACCAGACCCCCATCATGATACGCTTGGCATGGCCGGGATAGGCTTTCTTGATCGAGACCACCGCAACCCGGTAGGAACAGCCTTCCGGCGGCAGCCAGAAATCAACGACTTCGGGGAATTGTTGGATAAACAGCGGAATAAACAGCTCGTTCAAAGCTTCGCCCAAAACCGACGGCTCATCAGGCGGACGGCCCGTGAAGGTCGAAAGATAGATCGGGTCTTTCCGCATCGTAATGGCGCTGATCGTGAAGACCGGAAATTTATCAACTGCGTTATAATAGCCGGTATGATCGCCATACGGTCCTTCATCTTGGTAGTCATCCAGCGAGACATGGCCTTCGAGCACGATCTCAGCGTGGGCCGGGACTTTTAGGGGCACGGTCTTGCAATCGACCAGCTCGACCTTTTGGTTTCTGAGTAATCCGGCAAACTGATATTCTGACATGGTGTCCGGCACCGGCGCGACAGCCGCCAATATAGTGCCCGGATCCGTGCCAATAACAACCGCAACCGGCATGGGCTCATTGTGCTTTTTATAATGCTGGGCACCGCCCCGGTGTTTGAGCCAGCGCATCAGCGTGGTGTTTTTACCGGTGACCTGCATGCGGTAAATGCCGAGATTGAAATTGTCTGCTTTGTCGTCATTCTTCCCTTGGGTGATCACCAGCGGCCAGGTGATCAGTGGGGCAGGTTCATCCGGCCAGCAGGTCTGGATCGGCAGGTCTGCGAGATCAATATCGTCGCCTTCTAGAACGATCTCCTGGCAAGCTGCCTTTGAGACGGTTTTGGGCTTCATCGCCATGGCCGTCTTAACGATCGGCAACATGCCGATGGCTTCTTTCCAGCCGCCCGGCGGTTCGGGTTGACGCATAAAGGCCAAAGTTTCACCCAGTGCGCGAAGTGTTTCCGGCTCCCGCTCCATGCCCCAGGCGACCCGCTCGACTGTGCCGAACAGGTTTACCAACATGGGGAAATCGTATTTCTCACCATTTTCGCGTCGGACGTTTTCAAACAGCACGGCCGGGCCGCCTTCAGCCAATAGACGGGTTTGAATCTCGGTCACTTCTAAGATTGGCGAAACCGGCTCCGAAACCCGCTTCAAGCGGCCCTCAGCCTCCAATTTGGCAACAAATTCCCGTAAATCCTTATAGGCCATAACACCCTCATTTTCCTACATTAATAGGTACGGGATGGGTGCCGGAGGTCAAGTCAAACATTGCGCTCAAAGCAAACCCCCGATAACCTGTTGAGTACATGTGAATTTTTTGGTTTGGGGAGGATCAAAAAATTTCTTTTGGTTTGAATGAAGTCGAATGAAGGCATAGAGCCATGAATACCAAAAACACGACAGATGATATCGCTAACCCGGATAGTGAGAACGGCAATGAATACCGTCGTTTGATTGAATTGGGCATCGCTTTGTCTGCGGAGCTTGATCACGACAAACTGATGGAAAGCATTTTGCTGGCGGCGAAGGAATTTTGTAATGCGGATGCTGGAACACTCTATCTGATCACCGATCAGAATGAGCTATGTTTCCAAATCATTCGCAATGATTCACTTGATATTGCTATGGGTGGAACGACCGGCAAGCCAGTTGATTTACCGGCGGTGTCGATTTTTGGAGAGAATGGCGAGCCCAATCTCCATAATGTGTCGGCTGCTGCTGCCGTTACTGGCAATACGATTAACATTCGCGACGCCTATGCTTCAAATCGATACGATTTTTCCGGCACCAAAAAATTCGATGAGCAAACCGGCTATAAGTCCCAGTCTTTTTTGACGGTGCCGCTAAAAAATCACGAAGGCGATGTGATCGGTGTGCTCCAACTGCTGAACGCCCAGGATAAAGAAACTGGAGAGGTGATCGATTTTACCGAAGAAATAGAGCCCTTGATCGAAGCGCTGGCGTCACAAGCCGCTGTCTCGCTTAACAATCAAATGCTGTTGCAAGCCCAAAAGGAATTGCTTGATGCTTTCATCGAGCTGATCGCGGGCGCGATTGATGCCAAGTCAGCTTATACTGGCGGCCATTGTCAGCGCGTTCCTGAATTGACCAACATGCTTGCCAAGGCGGCGTGCGAATCAGATGACCCGAGGTTTAAGGAATTCGATCTCACCGATGAAGAATGGTATGAGCTGCACATCGCGGGCTGGCTACATGATTGCGGCAAGGTGACGACACCGGAATATGTCGTCGATAAAGCGACTAAATTAGAGACCATCTATGACCGTATTCACGAAGTCCGTATGCGCTTTGAAGTGTTAAAGCGCGATGCTGAAATTGAAATGCTCAAAGAAATTATTGATGGCGGCGATGTGACCGAACTCGGCATTGCTTTCGAACAACGCCTCCAACAACTGGACGATGATTTTGCTTTTATCGGCGAGTGCAATGTCGGCGGCGAGTTCATGGCCGACGAAAAAGTTGAGCGCATGCAGGAAATTGCCAAAGAAACCTGGAGCCGGACATTATCGGATCGTATCGGTATCTCGTATGAAGAAGCCAGACGCAAAGAGCGCGAGGAGGAGCCATCCTTGCCGGTTGTCGAAAAGCTCTTGGATGACCGCTATGACCATATCGTTATCCGCGAAGGCAACGATCTCATGCCGGCCGATAATAAATGGGGCTTTTCCATGCCGGTGCCGGAGCACAAATTTAATCTCGGCGAAGTTTATAATCTCGGCATTGGCCGGGGCACCTTGACCGAAGAAGATCGCTACAAAATCAACGATCACATCGTGCAGACCATTGTTATGCTGGAAGCGCTGCCCTTTCCGAAGCACCTCAAACGCGTGCCAGAATATGCCGGCGGTCACCACGAGAAAATGGATGGCGGCGGCTACCCGCGCGGCCTCAAAAAAGAAGACATGTCCATGCCCGCCCGCATCATGGCCATCGCCGATATCTTCGAAGCCCTAACTGCCGCCGACCGTCCCTACAAAGCCCCAAAGAAGCTTTCAGAATCGGTCAAAATTATGAGCTTCATGAAAAAAGACCAACACATCGACGACGACCTCTTCGAGCTGTTCCTCACCTCCGGCGTGCACAAAGAATACGCCGAAAAACACCTCCTGCCCGAGCAAGTCGACGAGGTTGATATAAGCGAGTATGTAGGTGGGTGAAGAGCCCCTTACCAAGGCAAACATTCTTGATCTCATAGCCGACGAACCGGTGCGAATGGCACTTTTGCACGCGGTTGCGAAGTTGGATCTACCTGATTGTTGGATTGGTGCTGGTTTTGTCCGAAATTTGGTTTGGGATCATTTGCATGGTTTCAGTGATGCCACACCGTTGAACGATATTGACGTGATTTTTTTCGATGCGATGAATGTTTCTGAGAATCTCGAATTAAAAATTGCGGCATGTCTTGAGCAAAGTCAGCCACAATTTAAGTGGGATGTAAAAAATCAAGCGCGGATGCATACAGTAAATGGTGATGCACCCTATGAGTCTAGTATAGACGCTTTAAGCTTTTGGCCCAAAACGGCAACAGCGATAGCGGTTCGGCTGTGGGATGAAACATCGAACAGATTGGAGCTGGCCGCGCCTTTAGGTGTCGAGGATTTGGTCGCTCTTAGGGTGAGACCTACTCCCGCTTTTAAACGGAAAATGAAAATATTCGAACAGCGAATAATGAAGAAGCACTGGCAAAACATCTGGCCAAATTTGCGCTTGCAGTAAATGTCAGATGCATTTTAGTTGTTTTGGAACTAGAATCAGTGTCCATGATCAAACCAAATATTATTCTTTCTTCATTTGCCCGCTCCGGCGCGTCTGCCATTGATTTGGCATTGCGGCCGATTTTAGAATCCATCGGGTATTATGTGACGCCCTTTGGCATCGAAGGCAGTCCAAAAATTGTGGATGACATTGATGGCGTGCATGATCCGTTTTTTCATTTCACTCATGCGCCGCCTTCTTTATTCCAGCCCCTCTTGGACAAGGATAATTACCGATTTGTCTATCAGTACAGGGACCCTCGAGATTCTGTCTCGAGCTGGGCTTACAACGAAATTTCTGAGGGCAATATTGAAGGCGATATAGATGACGTTCGCACGAAAATAATTATGTCGCGCCACTCTCTTACGGAACACGTGACCCGGGCTCGTGAATGGTTTGCGTTAGGCGCGCGCGTCCACCGATTAACATTCGAAGAAATGAAAGCCGATAAAGCGGCGGTGATAGCCAAAATATTAGATTTTGCCACTATTTTACCTTTGATAGATCCGAAAGTAATTGAGGAATCCCTGGCGGAATTTAGTGACCAACGATATACCGACTCACTTAAAGTCAAGGAGGCGCGATTATTTGAACAGGGCTTAGTGCGCGCCAAAAGAGGAAAGTCGAGCACCTGGGTTGATACATTTACGCCAGCGGACAAAATGTTGTTTAAAAAAATCGCCGGTGATTTTTTAATTGAGCTCGGGTATGAGGACGACTTCAATTGGTAGGGTTAGAACCATGAAAATGAACATTCTATCGGGCGGACGATTGCAGATGAAGCGAGACATTTTTATTCCCTCAGCCGGCCCAGAAGAAATCGTCGATCTGCCGGTGATGTGTTTCCTGCTGCGCCACCCAGAGGGCAACGTGCTTTTTGATACCGGCTGTCATCCCTCGGCGGCGGTGGATGCGAAAACGCGTTGGGGCGGATTGGCAGAGGCTATTCGACCGACAATGGGGAAAAAGGACAATGTGGTGGATGGGCTTGGCTCGGTCGGGCTGACGGCCGCTGATATCGATGTTGTCGTAAACTCACATTTTCATATGGATCATTGCGGCTGCAACGAATTTTTCACCCAGGCGACAATGATTGTGCACAGCGCCGAACTTGACCGCGTGCGCGATCCCAAACTGGAAGGCAAAGGGTATTTTAAAGCTGATTGGGATACCGGCCAGGAATTTGATGTGATCAACGCCCAGCGCGATCTGTTTGGCGATGACCGAATTGTCTTGCTGCCCTTACCCGGCCACACACCCGGCCTGACCGGGGCGCTGATTAATTTCGACAACAGCGGCTCCTTTTTATTGGCATCAGATTCAGTTGCCCTCAAAGAAAATCTCAACCCCGAAATCATGTCAAAAAACATCTGGGATGAAGATTTGACCCTCAAATCAATAACCGAGATCAATAAAATCCAATCTCAAGGCACAACGATCATTTTCGGCCATGATGAGGGCCAATGGAAACAATTAAAAAAAGGCGCTGAGGCTTACGACTGATTTTCCCCTCGACGGTGATAATTTTCTGGATTCCCGCTTTCGCAGGAATGACGAAAGGAGTGTCACCCCGAACCGGCCCCCAAAAACACCGTCACCCCAGACTTGATCCCCAAAACACCGTCACCCCGGACTTGATCCGGGGTCCAGACTTACTGTCATTGTGTGATATCACCATATAAATCCCGCCAGTCTGGATTAGTACCTTCAATCAGCTGTAGCTTCCACTTGCGCCGCCATTTTTTAAGGCTCTTCTCGCGGGCAATTGCGTCATCTATCCGCACGCGCGCCTCAAAATACACAAGTTGATGAATTTGAAATTTCCTCGTGAAACCTTCCATTAAGTTATTTTTATGTTGGTAAATGCGTTGTGCAAGATTACTCGTGACGCCAACGTACAAAGTACCGTTCCGCTTGTTTGCCAGAATATAGACATACCCCTGTTTCATTTTACTCAATCCCGCCGACCACTCCATCATTCCCGCGAAAGCGGAAATCAAGATCTGCTGCAACAACATTTCTGGACCCCGGATCAAGTCCGGGGTGACGAATTTTAAAGGATGTTGCTCATTTGCTATGGCGACGGCAGAGACTGTTTTTTTTTGCCAATAGAAAAAAACCGGAATTAATCTTTGGCTGCAAATATCAAATGCGCTACACTTTTTAGGACACGTACGGAAAACCCCCTAAAAATGGGTCGGCATGAGCCGCAGAACCTTCCGGTCTGTCGAGTGGCTTAGAGGAGGTACGGAAAACAGTTGGTTTCGGTACGTGGAATGAATGGAATGTAAAATTCAATGTCACGCCAGGTTGTATACTTAATTAATTGGACATGGATACCACTGGCAATGGTTTTGTTCGTATTCTATTTCATGGGTTTTGGCACTCAGTTGATGTTTGACGGACCACTAACAAAGAATGGTGTGGGTGCAAATATATTGTGGGGCTTAGGCAAAACCGAATTGTTGGGATTGGCTGATTTTTTGATCCGCATGATAACAAGTATTTTGATTGGCTTTATCGTCGTTCGCCCGATGGCAAGTCAGACGACCATAAACCTTGATAAATTCAATCTATCACCAACAAAATTAAAATCTTGGGTCACAATCTCGACCGTTTCAGCAGCGGTAATTATTTGTTTTGAACAATATGATTTCTTATTGAACATTTTTAGAAAATTGGTTTTCTGAAGGTAAACCGAAACCACTTGTTTTCCGTATGACCACTAGCTTTAACGTTCTCGGTGAATAATTATTTGTGTGATTCACAGCTGCAATAATACCGTCATCCCGGCCTCCGAGCCGGGATCCAGAAAGCTACTTTATTTTCCGTGCTGATAAAGACTGGATCCCGGATCAAGTCCGGGATGACGATAAGGATTGGGGGAGGGTAGATTAAAGTTATCCCCGTTATCCTTGCTATCCACAGAAACAAATTGTTTCTCTGCATTCTCCCAAAAGTCTATGATGCCAAAATGCTAAATTGCATTTCTAAATGCGATTTTGCGCGAAGTTTGAATATGGGACATTTATGGCTTTTTCACCGCGTTTTTTAGATGAAGTGAAGAACCGCGTCGGCTTGGCTGAGGTGGTGGGCAGGCGTGTGCGGCTGATTAAGAAGGGGCGGGAGCATTCGGGGCTTTGTCCGTTTCACAATGAGAAGTCGCCGAGCTTTACGGTGAATGAGGAGAAGGGCTTTTATCACTGCTTTGGCTGTGGTGAGCATGGCAGTGTTTTTGATTTTGTCATGAAGACCGACAATATGTCTTTCCCCGAGGCCGTCGAGCGTCTGGCGAATGAGGCAGGGATGGAAATTCCGGTCGAGACACCGGAAGAGCGCCAGCGCCAGGAACGCGCCAAGGGGCTCTATGATGTGATGGAAGCAGCGGCGATCTATTTCGAGAAAATGCTTCGTATGCCGGAAGGTAAAGGCGCGCTGGATTATTTGATAGACCGCGGTATCTCAGAGGCATCGATCAAGCATTTCAGGCTGGGCTTCGCGGCGGATAGTCGGGGCGGGCTCAAGGCGGCGCTGTCCAGAGAAGGTATTTCAGATCAAATGATGGTTGAGGCCGGGTTGTTAATCCAGCCAGATGATCCATCGCGCTCTCCCTATGACCGCTTTAGAGGCCGGGTGATGTTTCCGATCAGTGATCGCCAGGGCCGCGTCATTGCTTTTGGTGGGCGGATACTCGGCGAGGGCGAGCCTAAATATTTGAACTCGCCCGAAACCCCGCTGTTCCACAAAGGCTACAATCTTTATGCGCTCAAAGATGCGGTTGAGGCGGCGCGCACGACCAACACCATCCTGGTCACCGAAGGCTACACCGACGTGATCGCATTGCATCAGGCGGGCTTTAAACATGCCGTGGCGCCGCTCGGTACCGCGCTGACCGAAGACCAAATCCAATTAATGTGGCGCGTGGTCTCGGAGCCTATTCTTTGTTTCGACGGCGATGCGGCGGGCCAGAAAGCAGCGGGCCGGGCGGCAGAGCGGGCTTTGCCGATCCTCAAGCCTGACAAGAGTTTGAACTTTGTCACCATGCCGGAAGGCGAGGACCCCGACAGCTTGATTAAAGCCAGAGGCGCGCCGGCGATCGACACAGTGTTAGCCCAGGCCGTGCATCTCTCTGAGATTATCTGGCGGCTCGAGACCCATGGTCACCGGCTGGAAACACCGGAAGATCGGGCGGGGCTCGAAAAACGGCTCCGCGATGCGGCAAAGCGCATTGGCGATGAGACCGTCCAGCGACATTATTTTAATACCTTTAAAAGCCGCCTTTGGGACGAATTCCGTAAAAATCAGCCACAAACGCCGAGCCAAACGCGCGGAAGACGCTATGCGCCATCGGTACAAATGGCGGAAAAGTCAGGCGTATCCTCAAAAATTGACACAATTTGGATCCAACAGGCGATATTGGTCGCGACGTTGATTTATCACCCCAAGTTGTTCGATGCCTTGGGTGAACAGCTTGGTAGCCTTGAATTTACGGCCCCAGAGCTTGACAAACTACGTCAAGAAGTCCTAAAAACCCTGGCTTCGTCTCCAGGACTTGAAATTCAGGCTTTGCGAGACCATTTAGAAGATACCGGGTTTTCAGAGCTATTGAACGGCCTTTTGAGTCGACAGGTTATAAACCACGCCAATTTTGCCCGGCCAGATGAACATAGTGATGTCGCCCGGAAAGGCTGGGAGCAAACGCTCAGGTTGTTTCGCCGCAACCAATTGCTTGAAGAAATTCGAGCGGTTGAGGAGGAACTCGCTGAGAACCCAACCAGGGAAGCGTTTGAATTGCTTAAAGCCTTAAAACAAACGGCGACAGAAAAAGAAGATGCGGAGGAGGATCTATCTAGTTTCGGAGACGCAAAAAGCGCGTAGACCGAAATTGGAAAAGAGCCAAATACGTATTGGGAAAATTGGCGCGGGAAACCGCACATGTAACTTTTGGGAAATTTGAGTCAGCCGATTTTGGGCGGCTCTAAGCGGGGTTTGAATGGCCAGCAAGACAGCAACTGCGACTGCGGAAAAACCACAAGCAAAGGACGAGTCTAACGACAGCCCTTTACTGGATACGATTAATGCCGCGGTAAAGAAAATGATCGCCTCTGGCAAGGAGCGCGGGTTCGTTACTTATGACGAACTGAACGCCGCCCTGCCGCCAGAGCAGGTTTCTTCCGAACAGATTGAAGACACGATGTCGATGCTTTCCCAAGCAGGCGTCAATGTCGTCGAAAATGAAGAAAGCGAAGACGCCGGCGAAGCGCCAGAAAAAAGCAAGGAAAAAGAAGCGGAATCCGCAGCTGGGAATGTCAGCGAAAGCGATGTTGGTCGCTCGGACGATCCCGTAAGGATGTATCTCCGTGAGATGGGCAGTGTTGAGTTGTTGTCCCGCGAAGGTGAGATCGCGATTGCCAAGCGTATCGAAGCCGGCCGTGAAATGATGATTGGCGGGATCGTCGAGAGCCCGATGACCATTCGGGCGCTGCTGCAATGGCGCAAAGATCTCGACGAAGAGAATATGCTGCTCAGAGATATTATTGATCTTGATGCGACTTTCTCCGGCCCGAAAGAAGATAATACGATCCCGAAGCCGGAAGTTGCGGAAGGCGCAGAAGGCGCAGAGGGTACTGGTGTCGAAGGCGCCATCGCTGCTGCTGCTCCAGCTGTCAAAGAAGAGCCGGAAGCCGAGAAAGCCAAACCAGAGAAATCAGATGATGAAAAATCTGAAGATGGTGAGGCAAAAACCGAAGGTGATGACGATGATGATGACGACGATGATGCAGATGCAACTGTCTCGCTGGCCGTTATGGAGCAGACTTTGCTGCCGATTGTCCTCGGTAAATTTGACGATATAAAGAAAACTTACGCCAAGCTTCACCGCGCTCAGGAAAAACGCCTTGGTGCTATTCAGGCCGGTGACAATGTCACCTCGGCGACTGAAAAGCGGATCGATAAGCTACGTCACGAACTGATTGACCTGATGGAAGGCATTCATATTAACAACAACCGGCTCGAATATTTGCTCGGCCACATGTATGACCTCAACCGGAAATTGATCGGTAATGAAGGTCGCTTGTTGCGCATGGCGGTCAAATCAAAGGTGAAGCGCGCCGAGTTCCTGGAAGAATATTACAGCCACGAGCTGGATCCCAACTGGCTAATGCGGATTTCAAAATTGAAAGGCAAGGGCTGGGGCGATTTCGCAAAAAAGAATAAGGATGACATTAAGGAAATCCGTGATGAAATTGCTGAAATCTCGAATGAGGTGAGTTTGCCGATTGGTGAATTCCGCCGGGTTGTTGCCACCGTTCAAAAAGGTGAGCGGGAATCCGCCAAAGCCAAAAAAGAAATGATCGAGGCCAATTTGCGTCTGGTGATTTCGATTGCTAAAAAATACACCAATCGTGGCCTACAATTCCTGGATTTGATCCAGGAGGGTAACATTGGCCTGATGAAAGCCGTTGATAAGTTTGAATATCGCCGCGGCTATAAATTCTCAACCTATGCAACGTGGTGGATCAGACAAGCGATCACGCGCTCGATTGCAGATCAGGCCCGGACCATTCGAATTCCAGTGCATATGATCGAAACCATCAACAAGCTGGTGCGGACATCACGTCAAATGCTGCACGAAATTGGCCGCGAGCCAACTCCGGATGAGCTGGCGGTTAAACTCGCCATGCCGGTTGATAAGGTGCGTAAAGTTCTCAAAATTGCCAAAGAGCCGATCAGTCTCGAGACGCCAATTGGTGATGAAGAAGATAGCCATCTCGGTGATTTCATCGAAGACAAAAACGCGATCCAGCCTTTGGATGCAGCGATCCAAGGCAATCTTCGGGAAACCACGACACGCGTGCTGGCAAGTTTGACGGCTCGTGAGGAACGCGTGCTTCGCATGCGTTTCGGTATTGGCATGAATACTGACCACACCTTGGAAGAGGTTGGCCAGCAGTTCTCTGTGACGCGAGAACGTATCCGCCAAATTGAGGCGAAAGCTTTGCGGAAGCTCAAACACCCAAGCCGTTCAAGAAAGCTTCGGAGCTTCCTGGACTACTAGGATTTTACCCATTTGCATTAAATCGGCGTCTCAATCTTGGGACGCCGTTTTTTTAGTTGAAATAGAGTGAACCGTCCCAATTTCTAATTGAGGCAATCCGACAGGACCAGTTTCATCATGTTCGATGTTAGAACTTTGATCATCTTTATGATCGCGGCAGCCTTCATTTTGCTGATTGAAATGATTGTTTTGGCCCGCATCTTTCCCCAACAAAGATATTTGAAAATTTGGATCCTTGCCTATTTCATTTTGATTTTGTCGCTTATTGGCTTTGCCCTGCGCGGGCTGGTGTCGGACTTTATCTCAATCGTCGTGGCAAATTCCCTGATCATTGTCGTCTTTTATTGTGAAATCTGGGCATCAGAAATTTTGATCAAGCGCTATCGATATCGTTTTTGGCAGTTTAGTGCCGGGCTAATCTTATATGCGATTTTATTTTTCTATTGGAGTGATGTTTCACCGAATTTTCCAATTCGGGTCATTTTATCATCAACCGTGATTGGCGCTTTAAGTTTTAGTTTCGGTTGGATTATGTGGCGAAGAGGCGGATTGAAATACCGAAATTGTAAATGGATCGGGGCCTTGATGATGACCAACGCGGTTCTTGTTTGCACGCGGATGGTCTCGCTTATCGATGCACCTGTCTTTGTCTCGATTATGGCCCCTTCAAATTTGGCTATTTACTCACTGTGGCGATCTATTCTGGTTGCCGTTTTGTTTGGATTTTTTGTAATTTTGCTGGCGTTGGAAATTGATGCAAAAGAGACAGACCGGTCCGGCGGATAATTTTAACCGCAGTGTCTATTTTCGGTCTTGACCAGCCAGCGTATAGCGCTAGGTTGTCGCTCTCTCGGGTGATTATACCCCGTGGTGTGGGCCTGTAGCTCAGCTGGTTAGAGCCGGCCGCTCATAACGGTCTGGTCGCAGGTTCGAGTCCTGCCGGGCCCACCATTCACCCCCTCCGATTTCCAGTCCTGGAGAGAGTTTTCTAAAATGCTGTGGAAGTCAGCGGTTAAAGAAGCCGTTTCTGGCATATGTTCTGGTGGAACTTGATATTTTAACAGTTTTTCTGTTTAAAGTGGCGGATCGTCTCTAAGGCCACCATTGTGTCACCAGACTGTGTTCTGACTTAACGAGTGATTCCCAGCTTTTGATATTGTTCTTTCCAAGAAACAGGGAGGGATTTTATTCGTTTCAGTTTTTCTACGGTTAGCTCA
>Ga0233428_1003072_pt1 | contig 14755 bp, 15 predicted proteins | sample SI_118_April2016_4_FD_179890 | JGI IMG/M metagenome (GOLD analysis project Ga0233428, IMG submission 179890) | Seawater microbial communities from Saanich Inlet, British Columbia, Canada - SI_118_April2016_120_MG | ecosystem: Environmental > Aquatic > Marine > Inlet | place: Canada: British... | reverse complement strand
GAAGAGATCAAAGGAGTGATTGATCAAGGATTGGCAGAAAAAGCTCTTGAAAAAGAAGAGATGGAATTAGTTCATGGTGCTTTAAAATTCGATGATACAGTAATTCGTTCAGTAATGACTCCAAGAACCAAAATGTTTTCACTTAATTCCAAAATGCTCCTTTTTGAAGCATTACCGCAAATCAATCAGAAAGGATTTTCAAGAATTCCAATTTATGGTGAAAATAGAGATGATATTGTAGGATTTATTCATGTTAGAGATGTTCTTAAAGAATTAGAAAAAGACAACAAAATGTCTAGTCTTGGACAGATTGCAAGAAAACCTGTTTTTGCATCTCAAGAAAAAATGGTTAGTTCATTATTACAAGAAATGAAGGGAAGGAAAACCCACATGGCAATTGTAGTTGATGAGCATGGAGGCGTTGAAGGATTAGTTACTTTAGAAGATCTACTTGAAGAAATAGTTGGAGAGATAGAAGATGAGACAGATCTTACAAGAAAGATAGGCTATGAAAGAATTGATCATGATACAATAATTACAAACGGAGATATGGACATTGATGTTATTAATGAAATTTTTAAAACAAAAATTCCAGATGGTGATGATTATGCATCATTGAACGGACTACTACATGAAAAACTCCAAGACATACCACAAGAAGGTGACAAAGTAGAGATAGATAATCTCAGAATAATTGTAGAAAAAGTTTCAAAAAATGTTCCTCAAAAAATTAGAATTGAGCGAATCTAAAATTAATCTTTTTTAGCAAAATGATCTTGTAGCTTTTTCTTTTTCTCAACCATATTGAATATTGATTCAGTATGTGCAAAAGATTCTTCATATGATTTTTCAAACAACATTGCTTGCAACAACATGTGATTTTCAGGAATTACAATCCCTGTTTGATCATCTGAATACATGATTTGAACAGTGTCCCCTATGGATGTGGTCATATTTGCATGAATGTGGATCATGTTAGTGTCTACAAAATTGAATCCCATACTTTGAGCATAATCTCTAATGTCTTTGGTACCTTTTGCAGTCCAAACAGTAGCTACTCCAAATTCGTTTGTAAAAATTTCATGTATTTGAGATGGTTTTGGTGCAGTGTCTTTGAATCGTACATCCATAATGTGTAAATGCATTTGTCTTGTTGGAACTTTAATTGCTCGCACATACAAAGGTGCATCCTTTCCAAAGTACAATTTAACATCATCACCATGATGAGGTTTTTCAGTCATTTCTATAGTATCTGAAAGTTTTTTGTCAGTTTGTTCAAGATCTGCCCATCGTCTTACAAGGGTTACATCAAATCTAACTAGTTGATCTCCAAGAGTATCCCGTAATGGTTCCAATATGCGACCCATCCCTGTAACATTACAACTACCTTGCATTACATGTTGTTTACCAAATGCAAGATCATAGTTTACTCTAGAATTAAATAACAAATCTGAAACAGATTCATCGCCTAAAATCGATTCACCTCCCTGATAAATAGCAGGAATATTTTTTGGCTCATACAGATTTTTTTTATTTTTGTAACCATGACCTCCAGGTGCAGCATCTACCACCAAATCACAATCACCCAGTGCTTTTTCTATACTTCCAGAAATTTCATAATTTGAGAAATCATTAATTTTTTTTTCTGGCACATAAACATCAAGACCTTTTGAGATGGCAAGATTTACTTTATCATCTGGAGAATACTTACCAATTCCAATAACCGTAATTTCTGGATCATCTTTTAGAAAGGATGTAATTCTACTCCCAATTGAACCATACCCATTAACAAAAACCTTCTTCATGAATTACATACGTATGGCCCATTTATTTAGATTAGTCTAACAAACATCAAAATTTATTCCAGATAGTTTCTAGTACATAAAACTCAGATAGAGTATGAATTTTTGAAGTATTTCAATCTAAAAATAATTACAGAATGTTTATCCTATTTGTCAAATTCAATTTAAAATCCCCATACAGGAAATACGTAAAGGAAATTGCCAATTATAGCTAAAATAAATGCAGTAAATACTAGGAATCGTAAAGTTTTATTTGGAATTTTGTATATCATACACACCAACCCGGTTGCCATAATGGGTAAAAAGTAGATCATGTAATATGCAAAAGTGTCTCGAATCATATCAATTATCAAATAAGGGATAAAGAAACTGAATCCACAAAATATGAAGGTCATTTCTTTTGGTACAGAAATGTTATTTTTAATTCTCTGAAATACAGTATGCCCCATCAATACAATACAACTCCAAAATCCCACATGCCACCAAGAGTAATTTATCATTGATTGAACCCAGATGGTAGGATATTCTTTTTGATGAATTTCAAACCCTTCTTCATCTATAGATGTAGTATCATGTCCATACCTAATGTGGTGGATTGTATCTCCACCATCAATTGGCAAGAAGGATGGAAGAAATTTTTGAGATTTAGAATCATTTTGATCATAGTATCCTTTTGTAAACATCACATACAAATGATGAAGAGGGTCTTTAATCTCTGCAACATAATTAAAATCATCTACAGATTTTTCATATATCTCAGAGGTTGATTTAGCAACATCAAATCTATACACTCCAAATTCTTGATTCTCAATAGTAGTAAAATATTCGGGGTGTCGTGTAGAATATTCCAACACAGTTACAGTGTTATCATAAATTGTTAGAGGGATTAAAAATGAAGATAAAATTATCAATAATGTAATCAATGGTGTTTTAACAATTTTAAAATAATCTTTTTTGTTGGCAATATTTTTAATTATTTTTTCTCTGTTTGTGAGAATATAGTGTAGTACAATAAATATCACAAAAAATATTGCTGTTTCTTTGATTAATGCTGAAAGACCAATAAGTAAAGCTGAAAAATAATATTTTTTTTTCAAATACAGATACATTGCAAAAAATCCTAGTGCCATCACAGGCATATCTCTTAACATAAGAGATGAAGATACAAAAATGACGGGACTGAATGCCATTATTACACTAGTCATTAAAGCTATTTTTTTTGTGAAAATTTGTTCTACTACTTTATAATAAAAATACAAAAAAACCATTCCAAATATAATAATTGGAAACCTCCATGAAATCCAGTTATCTCCAAACACATACACAAATGGGGATACTATGAAAGATAATCCGGGAAGTTGGTAAGGAGAATGATCAATTCCCAACATAAACCATCTCATAAAATTTGTAAAAAATATTTCATCTAATACTTCAAAATTTGGATGAGATATCACAAACATGTGTATTGAAAACGATGCTAGTACTACATGGATAATGCCAATACTTTCAAATTTTGTAGATATCGTTTGTAAAATTTTCAACAGATAAAATTTTAAGATTAATTATATTAACTTTAATTGATTAAACATGGAATGAATTATTTATAAAATAACAAACATTTGAGATATTAGGTATTATGTATTCTAACGTGATTTTATCCATTTCATTCATAATGGTTTTGGGGATTTCTGGATTAAATTTTGCATCAGCGCAAACAGATACAATTACTAATATTGATTTTTTACAAACAGGAACATTAGATACTGTGGGAAATCAATTTCAGATTAGTAATGAAATCAGCATAAGAGAATTTCGAAATGGCGAAATTATTCGCGTTTCAGGACTAACAGTTGAAGGGTTTCCATACATAACATATTCAAAAATATTAGAATCTAAAACAGACACACGTGGCATAATTTTCATGGATGGAAAATTTAGTAAATTATCATTTGAAGAAAAATCAAATCAAGAAATAATTCAAATAGAAAAAAATGATGAATTATTAATTTTAGTGCAATATACTCAAAGGGTTTATTCAGAAAAGGATGTACAAATAGATATCAAAACTTTCCATCCAGAACAAAACATATCAAATGATTTGAATCAAAACTATGGATTTATTTCAAATACAAATATCGATGTGATAGTTTTAGATGAAGATAATCAAGAATTCTACTCATCCAATGGAACAACTAATGATAAGGGGCTTTTAGAGATACAATTTCCAATACCTGAAAACTATCCAAAACAAACATTTGAAGTTACAATAAATGCTGAAAATGAAAATTCAAAATCATCAAAAACTTTTCAGATTTTTAGTTTAGGTGAAGCGTCAGATGATGGAGGTTCATCAACACCATAGAACAAAAGACTAAATGTATTAAAAAAATTAAATTGTATGTTGATACATGGACCTTCACTTGGAATAGGGGCAGTAATTGCATCAGTTGTAATAATTGGCATATTTTTTGGGTTTAATCAAAATGAAACAGTGCTCGTACTAGAACCAACACCTACAGTTGGACAAATGGGGCCTGCAAAAGTTACAATGAGTACATTTTTGGACAATGGATCTCCAATATTGGGAAGTCCTGATGCACCAATCACATTAGTGGAATTTGGAGACTATCAATGTCATTTTTGCAATGTTTTCTTTCATTCTACTGAAGATGAAATAGTGCAAAAATATGTAGAGACAGGAAAAGTAAAGATAATCTTTAAGGATTTTAACATAATTGGTCCTGATTCAGTTAATGCATCACATGGAGCACATTGTGCAAAAGATCAAGGGTTGTTTTGGGAATATCACGACATATTGTATTCAAATTGGACAGGGGAAAATAATGGGTGGGCATCTTCAGAAAATCTTTTAAAATTTGCACAAGAAATTAACTTGGATGTTGATCAATGGTCAGAATGTATGATAAATGGAGACAATTCACAGATAATCCTTTCAAGTAATGAAAATGCAAGGTCTCTTGAATTAACAGGAACTCCGGCATTTTTTGTGATTGGTCCTGATGGGAAAACAACGAGACTGTTTGGGGCACAGCCATTTGAAACATTTGAAAATATTTTTGAAGTAGAATTAGAAAAATAGCATTATCTAGTTGTTTTATTCTTAGATCAAAAAATCATTCACAAATCAGGTTTTCTTTGAACAAAGTCGATCATTTAAAATTCATTAATAAAATAAAGACCAATTAAGGCTACCTCACACGTTTGCTAGAATTTACTCAATAACCTTATTAATGAAATATCGGAGGCAAGCTTATGGCAGCTGGAATAGATGACATTGAGATTTACATTCCAAGATTATACATTGATGCAGAAGATTTTGCAAAAGCCAGAGGACTAGACCCTGTAAAATTACAAAAAGGGTTAGGAGTATCCCAAATGGCAATAGTTGATTCTAATCAAGACCCAGCAATTCTTGCAGCAAATGCATGTTTGAAAATTATGCAAAAAAATAAACTATCTCCAGAAGATATAGGGAGATTATACGTATCAACTGAATCAGCTTTTGATGAATCAAAGGCAATGAACTCTTACGTTATTGGAATGTTAGAACAAGTTTATGGTCAAGGTGCATTTGAGCACTGTGGAGGTATTGAAACTAAATTTGCATGTGTAAGTGGATCTTATGCACTATATGATAATACAAACTGGATTAGAGCAGGCGAAGCAGAAGGAAAACATGCACTAGTTGTGGTGTCTGATATTGCAAAATATGACATGGGTTCTAGTGGAGAGATGACGCAAGGTGCCGGTTCTGTAGTCATGTTACTCAATGACAACCCACGATTATTGGCATTTGATCCTAAAGTTACAGCTACATCAATTAAAGATGAATATGATTTTTACAGACCGTTTGGAAAAGAGACCCCAATTGTTCACGGACAATACTCCAATATGCTTTACATGATTCAGGTACGAAAGGCACTAGAAGCATACAAGAAAAAAATTGTTTCCTCAGGTCTAGTCAAAATGGAGCAAGGTGAAACAATTTTAGATCATATGGATTACATCAACATGCACTTACCATACAGCAACATGGGCAAAAAAGCATTAGCATATTTAGTAAGACATGAATGGCGTCAGCTTCCAAGATGGAAACGAGTTTTATCTGAAATAGGAATTGATGAACCAGTACCAAAAGATCCACGTGGAACAATTGAATCAGTGTTAGGTGATGAAGAATTTATGACAAAAGATCACGAATTTACTAAATTGTTTACAAAAACACCAGAATATCAAGAAGTGTATGAATCAAAACTTGCAAGTTCTCTTATTGCATCAACAATGATTGGTAATTTGTATACTGCATCACTGTATTTGGGATTTAGAAGTAGTTTAGAATATGAATATCAAAAAGGAATTGATTTAGAAGGAAAACGAGTAGGATTTGGATCATATGGTAGTGGAAGCAGTGCAATGGTATTCAGTGGGGTTATTCAGCCAGGATATGAAGAAATTGTAAAGAATATGAATTTGGTAGCAGAATTGGAAGATAGACGAAGACTAACACTTGAGGAATATGAAAGTCTTCATGAAAATAGACTATCTCCTGAAAAATCTATGCTACATTCAAAAAAAGAATTCGTACTAGTGGATGTAAAAACAGAGACAGAGACTAGAGGCGAAAGACGCTACATCTTCAATGAATGATTATCGAACACGTTACAAAAAATCAGTTAATTCCACAAAGGATCTAGGAAATAATTCCAGTTATTAGAAATTTTATCATATTCCCAAATACACAATGAAGCCCATCTGTCAACATCTGAATCTGCGGGTAAATAATTAACTAAATCATAATTTGTTTCAGGATCAGAACCATAAACAAAACACAAAATACTATAAAATCGCTGCTTATCAAATGAGTGTTCATCATGGTATGGCAATTGTTCTACATCGGTAACTTGGCTTCCCCAATAATCATACCAGTTCGCAGTTGCGTATAGTGCCTTGACTCCTTGCTGTCCTTCTGTTAGTAAGATTATTGTAGAAAGCTGATCTACTGCATCTTCTTCTTTTCCTGTAATTGGGATGTTGTACATGTCAATTAATGCATGACCCAATTCATGTAACAACGCTTCATACATGCTATCTTGAACTGCAATTCTGATGTCTTCTTCAGAATCAAAATACATTGATTGTATATCTCTCGTCATGAGAATTAACTCATAACAAAGTATGATAGATTTGTATTGTGAAGAATAAAATGCATTTACTTCATCACATTGTTCAAAAGAAATTTCTACATCATAAGGAAGTTTAATACCATTAATCCCAGACAAGTTTACCATCCATTCATCATTTTCCATTGCCCATTCCATTATTTCATTATAGTATGGATCTGCTGGCTGATAATATTGTATATAAAAATCCCCAACATCAATTATGTTTTGATTTTTATTTGAAATTGAAATAATTCCATTTTCAATAAGAAACTTCATCGCATTTTTGTATTCTGAATCAGAAATATCCCCTTGACTCCACCAATATGCAGTGTTTCTAACCCAATCTGGAATATTGTTTTGATTAGTTTGAGAAAAAGCACTTGTAGGAAATATCAGAACAAATGAAAACATGAAAATAAAAAATCCATTTTTATATGACAACACATTAAATATTCCAATTTCAACTATTTTAAATTTTTAACAAAGATCTCTTTATATCGTATTATGCCTTTGTTAATTTATGAACATAACACTCTATGTGGTTTTCTTGTTTGTTTTGTTTCCAATAATACTTTTTACACCTCAAGTATTTGCCGATACTTTTTTTGTTAGTGCAGTACCCGGTTCATCTGTACCTGGATGTGAAGAAAACCTTTCTTGTTATTCTCCATTCCAAACTAAAATTTCAATTGGTGATTCTGTTGTTTGGACAAATGATGATAACGCAGCACATACTGTCACTAGTGGTACTGCAAGTGTAGGTGCATCTGGAATTTTTGACTCTAGTTTATTTATGGCTGGAGAAACTTTTGGAGTGAAATTTTCTGAATCGGGGGTTTATGATTATTTTTGTATGGTACATCCTTGGATGACGGGTACTGTTTTGGTGGATTCTTCTTCAAGTACATCTAATCAAAGTACTTCGGGCATTGCTCCTAGAGGTACACCTATTCCACTTGATTCAAGACCCAAAAGTGTGAGTGGATTTACAAATTACCAAAATGATGAATGGAGTTTTTCAATGGATGTCCCAATTGAATGGGAAATTCAAGAATCTGCAGCATTTGATGAAGGCTGGAAGCAAGTTGTCCTTTTCACCCCAGATCCGGATTATCTTAGTACTTATCTTTCAATTGATTATTTTTTTAATGACGATAGTTACAAGGGACTTTATGGAAATAATGCATTATCGCAACTTGAGTATAATGTAAAGTCTTGGTGTGATGCTCAAACTTTGGATGAATCTGGGTTTACATGTAACGATTTTGAACTAATTCAATCAGAAATTCTGGATGAACAGTATATTGTTTCATACACATTTACTGAAATAGGAAACAATGGAATTAATTTCTATAAGACTGGAGTATTGAGTGTTCTTCCACTAAATGATTTAGAATATCTTTCAATTGATATAGAAATTGATTTTGATAATATCGAATTACACTCCCAACAAATAGGGTACATGTTAACTTCAACTGACTTTTCAATATTTGAAACTATGTCATCTCCTGCCACCACAGTTCAACCTGATAAGGTTATACCAAGTAGTTTGAATTTTAAAAAATATACTAACAATGACTTTGATTTTTCTATAAATTATCCATCTGAATGGTTGGTGGACAATAAATTAGAAGTGGCCGGGGATTTTTACAAGATAGTTGGATTTTCTGCAGATGATACTTTTTCACAAACAATTGATACCTCAATGATTTTTAATGATTTTGAATTTAGTGGTCTTTCTTCATCGCAATATCTTTCAAAGTTAGGGGATTATGAGGCAGGAATTTGTATGGATAGTTCAATAGATTATAACGGCTATCAATGTTCTAATTTTCTAGTTTCAGATGAACTTTCAGGAAGTTTTACAGATGATTCAGGAAACAAATGGCATGCATTGTATTATACATATACTGAGGACTATCCTGATCAGTCATATGATGTTGCAATAGCTCAATTTAATCTCCATGATGATGATGATACAGTTATCGTTTACTTTTACTTTGATTTAGATACTTATGAAAATTATTTGAGTGGGGTTGATCCAATTCAACTTACAACTGATGTTATGTCTTCGTTTGAATTTACATCCAACGCCCCATCCACTGCTCCCGTACCTGATTCTACACCAATAACACAATTAGAATGCGGTACAGGAACTCATGAAGAAAATGGAAAATGTGTTTCTGACTCTAATGGCGGAGGCTGTCTAATTGCAACAGCTGCATTTGGTTCAGAGCTAGCACCACAGGTCCAACAACTCAGAGAACTAAGGGACAACTCACTACTAAACACAGAGTCAGGTACTAATTTCATAGATCTATTCAATGGTGTTTACTATTCATTTTCACCATACATTGCAGATTATGAACGAGAGAATCCCGTATTCAAGGAATTAATCAAACTAACTATCACTCCAATGATTACAACTCTATCCCTAATGGAGTATGCAGATTCAGAAGAATCAGTGTTAAGTATCGGAATTAGTTTGATCATTCTCAATATTGGAATGTATATTGGGATTCCAGTTGTTGCCATGATTGGAGTTAGAAAGAAATTCTAAACACCAATATTCTTAAATTCATAATTAATGAAAAATATATGATTGATTTAGATTGACACATACTTAATAATCATCAATACAAAATCACATTGTTGATTCTCAAACATCTGCCTTCAAAAAGAAATGTCGTAATAATTTTTACATTAACTTTAATGTTATCTGTTTTTCCATTCTTTTTAGATGTAGAAGCTGGAAGTGGAACATTGTTTTCAGGTTTAACAAAACAAGTATCAAGTGATGCATATGTAAATAGAAACATTGGGTTTACTATTACTCCTCCATCTGGATGGGATCGTGATTTGAGTCCTACAGATTTGGAGGGAGATTCTGTAACAACGGCATTTTATGCAGGTGTTCCAGGAAAGTCTGATGGATTCATACTTGATCATTTTATACTAGATACAAGAGATATCCAAGACATGATTCAATCATCTGAATCAGACATTGAAGAAGCTTTTGAAGAGTTGACAGTATCTGAAATGAATGCAGTATCTTTTTCAGTATCTGCTGATGCTGAAACTTTTTCTGATGCCCTTAAAATTAAAATCAAGTATTCAGATAGACAAGGAGGAACATTAAATCAGCACGTGAAATATCTTTTTTTCTTTGATACCGGTGATGTGTTTAACATCGATGCAATCCTTTCAACTGATAGTAACCGTGCCAAGTTTGATAAGACTATGGATTCATTTTATGTAGGTCCAGTAAGAGTTACAGAGCAAACCCCACCATCGTCAACACAAAATGATACCAACCGAAATGCAGACCTTACTCCAGCCTTGGGGGCTGCTGTTTTTTGGATTATTGTGGTTATAATCATAGTAACAGTTGTAATTAAAATAAGAAAAAAATCTAAAAATAAAAAATCAAACATAGAAATTCCAACTACACAACAACCAATAAAAAATACAAATAATGAATTAATAGAAATTCTAAAAAAGCAGTTTGTAAATGGTGAAATAACTGCAGAAGAATATAAAGAAAAAAAGAAAGTACTTGAAGAGTAATACCAAATAACAAACCAAAATATCCTACTGAAGTTAAATTTTATGAATTTTTAGTATTTTGAATTTAATATTCATCAGGGTATGATTTCTTGTTAGATCTTTTACGCATATCTTCTTCATGTTCTTGTCTCGCATGATGTAATCTATCTTTTTCATGAATGAATTCTTTACCACATTTTTGACATTTTACAATAGTTTTGTGATGTTCATGTCTAACGTGAACAACCAAATCATCATGATTTGAAAACTTTGCTTCACACTGTGTGCAATTATTTTTTTTAGAAAATGGGGATCTCATATTTAATACAATGTTTTAAAACTAAAATCATTAAAATAATATCAAGGGTTTAATTTCAACAATGGAAATCACTTTCAATCTTAATATTGGATAACAATTGAATTTCTTTATGGATCTTAATAAAATTCTTGTACCAGTTGATGGTTCAAAAAAATCTTTTCAAGCATTAGATACTGCAATTACTCTTGCAGGTTTTACACGTGGTCATATAACATGCATTCATGTAATTCCTCATGTTTTAGAGGGCGGCCCTAGAACAAAAGCATTTGATAAACAACTTAAAGAAGAGGGGGAAATTATTTTAAAAAAAGCAACAAAACATGCAGGAAATGAAAATGTTAAATTTTCCACAAAACTTTTGAGAGGATCTCCTAGCCACGTCACATTACATACTGCAAAAACTGGTAAGTTTGATCATATTGTAATGAGTTCTACAGGTTCTGGATCGGCATCAAAAGATATGATGGGAAGTGTTTCTAACTATGTACTTCAAAAATCAAAAATTCCGGTGTATCTGATTAAATAATTAAGGTGATATGATACGTCAGATTTAGATTATCTTTACAAAAAACCAATTACTGTAGAAAAAAATGATTCACTTTCACACGTAATTGCTGAACTCTTAAAAAATAATATCAGCAGATTGATTGTGATTGATAAAGATGTACCAATAGATGAAGATGTAGAAGGAGTTGAAGATATACCTATAGGGATAATTACCGAAAAAGACATTGGCTTATTTTTACTAACTGAAGAAACTGAAAAGAATCTTGATGAAATATGTGCATCTCAAATTATGAAGCCACTTGTGTCTCTGTTTAATATTTCAGAGAATGTAGAAAAATGTGTAGAGATAATGCTTGAAAAAAAAATAGGATCACTGGGTATTTTAAATGAGGGTGATCTTGTTGGGATAATAACTAAAACAGACATTGCCCAACATTATTCTAAAAATTATTCTGAAAATCACAGAGTAGGGGACGTTATGACAGTTTCTTATGTATCTATGAATTCCAATTCTACACTTAGAGATGTTGTTTCTAAAATGATTTCTGAAAAGATTTCTAGAATTTTATTAAAAAATAATGATGGTGAGATTGAAGGGATTATTACTTTTCGGGATTTATTTCATGTTGCATTAGAGCAAGGGAATTCTAATTCAGTGTTAGATAATACTGATCAAAGTATTTCAGTAGTTTTTACCAGAAATGGGTTTCTTTCTGACTCAGGTTTTGGAAACACAATTCAAGCAAAAGATATTATGACTAGGAGTTTGGAAACAATAGATTTTGAACAGGATCTCGCGGTTGCATGTGATGTGATGATTAAAAATAAAATTAATGGCATAGGGGTTAAAATTAATGGGAAGTTAGGCGGAATAGTTAGTAAAACAGATGTACTAAAAGCAATCCATATTGAAAATTCATCAAAATAATATCAAAGATTTAATTTCAACAATGAAAATTACAATTGTTTTTATATTTAGAAGATTTTATTGTTAATCATGGGAAAATTCAGTAAAATTCTTGTACCACTTGACGGTTCTAACAATTCCAATAGAGGATTAGATAAAGCAATAGACATTGCAAAATTAAGCGGTGCAGAAATAACAGGATTTTATGTATTTCAACTACCCCTAGTTGCAGGAATCAAATACACCAAAAAAATGAGAGATGATTCACAAAATAAAGCAGTAAAGGCAATCGGACCAGCAATGAAAAAAGTTCAGCAATCTGGAATCACATTCAAACATAAAACAAGTGGTGGACACATAGGCTCAGATATTGTGAAATTTGCAAATAAAGGTAAATTTGACATGATTGTCATTGGTGCTCGTGGAATTGGTGGTGCAAAAGAAGCATTCTTGGGAAGTACATCAAATTATGTCCTACACAAAACAAAAACTCCAGTATTAGTTGTAAAATAATTCAATACAATTTTTTCATTTTTATTTCATTTTAGAGTATTTTTGATATAAGTAGGGCTTTTTAGAACAATAGCTAATGCAGGAAGAACCAAATCCAATCAAAGATTATCTATTTGAATACATTGAGAATTCATCAACTATTACAGAATTAATTGTAAAAAAGAAATTTGATGAGGTAATTAATGAAATATTACAAAATTGTTATGACAAAATAGTTTCAATGGATACTAAAGATGTAGCAATAGGGATTTTGGCAACAGGTGTTTTACATTATTTACTTACAAATTCACTTCTAAACAGTCAAAGAAAATTAGAGTATAACGGAGTTGAATTAGATATTGTGATTCCAGACATTAAAACATTAGAAAAGGATCAAAAAAGATCATTAGTAATTTGTATTCCAAAATCATCAGATAAAGAAATTATTAGTAAAAAAATATCACAGTTAGAGAAAATTCAAACAGTTAAAGAAAACATATGGGTTGTACTTTCAGAAGATATCAAAATAGATAAAAAATCATTTGTGTTATCCAAAAAAAATAATACATTTTCAAAGATCATATTTGAAATTGCACAATTTAGCAATGTAAACAGTACAAATAAATTTAAAATTTTACGTATATGATAATTATTTTAAAAGTAATTTCAAATTAATATTTTTTTCAAATATATTATACAATGATGAATCACTCAAGTCTTTAAGAAATGGAATTGCACCCAAGACTTTGACTCCAGTAAGATCTTCTAAATCTTTTTTTAATTGTTTTATTTCATATCCCTTATCAAAATTATTTATTATGATTCCTTTAACTGGAATTTTGTATTTTTGGCACATTTTTACAGTCATTATGGTATGATTTACAGTTCCAATTTTACTACTAGTTACAATAATGGTAGGGATTTTCATATCTTTAATTAAATTTGTAATGTGATAATCCTTGAGAATAGGAGTCATAATTCCTCCCATTCCTTCAACAAGTACAACATCATGAAGTTTAGATAATTTTTTGAAACTAGATAATACTATAGAAATTTTGGGTTTAGTTTTTAATTTTTTCCAAGCAGTATATGGAGATGCAGGTATTTTAAAAAATTGAGGATTTACAAGGTTTTCAGGATCATGCACCATTGCAGCATGAGATAAAATATCAATGTCTTCTGATTTGTAACCTTTTTTTTGAGCAGTACCAGCTGCAAATGGTTTCATTACTCCAACATCTATGTTTAATTTTCTAAGAGACACTGCCAAACCTGCTGTGATGTATGTTTTTCCAATATCAGTATCAGTTCCAGTTATGAAAAAAGATTTCATTGTAATTTTATAAAAATATTAGTTGATTAATTCATCGGTTGAGTCCAAGATCCAATACGCTTAAGTTTGTAATTCTTACAAGAAATTAATGGATCTAAATGAGTTACATCAAAGAGAAATTGATTCACTTAGAGATGAAAATGTGGAATTACGAAAAAAAGTGAAGGAACTCGAAGTGAAAATAAAAGAATTGGGGAATTCTAAAGATTAATCGTTCAATTATTAAGATCTGAAATAATACAAAATCCGTTGAAAAGTTCTGTTTGGCATCCAAACACTCAGATGAAAGAGTGGGATTCTTTTGATAAAATCACAAATGCCAAAGGAATGTGGTTAATTGATTCTAAAGGTAACAAAATGATGGATGCCGTAGGTTCCATGTGGTGTAATGTTTGGGGGCATTCAAACCCACAACTAGTAAAAGCAATTAACACTCAAAGCAAAAAATTACAACATTCATCCATGTTTAATCTCACTAATGAGCCTGCAGAGAAACTAGCCCAAAAACTAGTAGAAATATCACCTGGAATGCACAAGGCATTCTATTCAGATAATGGTTCATCCGCAATGGAAATTGCAATCAAAATAGCATTACAGTACTGGAAAAATATTGGTGAGAAAAAGAAAACAGAAATTGCAACCTTAGAAAATGGGTATCATGGGGAT
>Ga0233428_1003068_pt1 | contig 14764 bp, 10 predicted proteins | sample SI_118_April2016_4_FD_179890 | JGI IMG/M metagenome (GOLD analysis project Ga0233428, IMG submission 179890) | Seawater microbial communities from Saanich Inlet, British Columbia, Canada - SI_118_April2016_120_MG | ecosystem: Environmental > Aquatic > Marine > Inlet | place: Canada: British... | reverse complement strand
AACCGAGGTTGCTGCAGGACAACTGGATGCTGATGGCTATGTTGATCTGGTTGTGGCCAATACGCTTGCGAACACGGTCAGCGTCTATCTGAACGATCGCAATGGCGGGTTTGCCGGTGCCGTGCACTATCTGGTCGGCGTGAGCCCCGGTGAACTGGCCCTGGCAGACATCGACGCCGATGGCCACGTGGACATCGCTGCATCGACGACGGGTGAGTCGAGGGTGAGTCTCCTGCGCAATACGGGTGCGGGCGTCTTTACGAGCCTCAACAGGCCCGATGCGCTCTTAAGAGCCACGGCGATTGCTGCGGGCGGGCTTACAGCGGATATCTTCGATGATTTCGTTGTGGGCGGGCAAGGAGACTTCCTTGTTTTTCTTGAGAATACGAGTGGTTCAAGCTACAGCAACACCCCCATCGAACTCGGCTTCCCGATTCGACGGGTGAAGATCGCCGACATCGACAACAATGGCGTCGGTGACATCATCGCCATGAGCGCCGACAGTGGAAGACTGCAACTGCTGCACAATCGTCTCGTTGGTCGACTGATACGGCCGCGTGCACCGATTGCTGTGGTCGCACAAGACGTCAAAGGTGACCTCGGTGGACGAATCAGCGTCTCCTGGGAAGATGGCGACTATGGTCTGCAGGCGACGACGACGCAGATCATACCCACAACCAGCTATACCGTGGTTCGCTCTGCGGATCTCGACTTCAACAGCGTCGATACCCTTGCTGTGGTACCCGGCGGCATCTTCTCCTACCAGGACGTGGACGCCACACCGTATTCAACCTTCTACTATCAGGTGACGGCTGAACGGGAAGGCCTACCTTCTGCGCCCTCTGCACCGGCAAGTGCAAGGTCGGTACCGGCACCACTGATCGATGTCAGGTTATCGAATGCACCCCGAGTCAGCCTCGGTGATACGCTCATCGCTGAGATCTATCTGACACCGGCCGACCATGATATCGCTGGTGTTTCCGTGTTCATGACCTATGAGCCCACGGCGCTGCAGCTGATCCCGTCTGAGACGGATGTAAACAAACCCTTTCGCGTTGCCAGCGATCTTGCGGGTTCCTTCACGGCGGCGATCAACAGTTACCATAGTGGCGCCTTCGACTCCACAGGGAAGGTGGATCTGACCCTCATCTCCACCGTGCCAAGTAGTGTGACACCATTGACTGCATCTGTGGAACCCGTCCTGGTGGCAAGGTTGCATTTCCTCGCCAATGTGGAGGCATCGACCTTCCTCTCTGTGGATGATGAAGAAGCCACCAACCGACGCACTGCGGTCGTGGAGCGGGGAACCGGCGTATGGATAGAACCCGTCTTGCAGGACTCGACCAAGCTCACCGTGCGTGATGCCTTTGTCAGCGGCCAGATTCAGGTTCAGCAGCGCGGCACAGCTGCCATCAACGGCGACCTTGCGACACTCCTGTTCATCGACTCAGCGGATGATACGCTGTTTTCCCCTCTAAATGACGAGGATCGACTGCAGCCCGGCATTCAGGTGAGTCTGAGTGATCAGGGGCGATTCACTCTGGATCAGATCCCGGGTGGCTCCTACCGAGTCTTCGCGAAGGTAGCGACGCATCTGCAGGGCATCGTCGTTGGTGACACGGTAACGATTGATTCCTCTCGTCGACACCTCACGTTCCGCTGGGTCGCCCCGGATACGAGTGCGCTGTCTCTGCTACCAGCTGGAGATGCCAACGACGACAATCGCGTCAATCTCGCCGATTTCGGTGTCCTGGTCCGTCACTATGGGGAGACCCCGTCCAGCAGTTCAGACTGGGCCGTCGCTCAACTGACCGACTTCAATGGTGACGAGCGGGTGAATTTCGACGACTTCATGCTCCTTGCCGACAACTTTGGCCGCATCGGCATGCGTGTGCTTTCGTCGGCCAGGCTTGCAGCACCGCAAGGCCGAGTCTGGGTATCTGAGTCTGGGATTCTTCATGGGGAAGATCTTGGTGCCATCGCAGGATTGACACTACTGATTCCCGCGACCACACAGGTTTCATTCGATGGGACAGTATTTGACGGTTCAGTGCCTCGCATGCACCGTTGGCCTGCTACACAGGGGCGTGTGCGCCTGGCCCTGGTCCTGGCCGAATCTGATACAGGTCCGGTCTCTGGCGAGGGCCCTCTGATGAATTTTACAGGTGTAGAGCCGGCGCTGATCAATGACCAACTCGAAGGTGTCGAAGTCCTGGCAGCGGATGGCACGAGTCGGTCGGTGCTACGCACTGCCGCCCTGCCGCAGGCGACGAAACTGGGCGTCAATTATCCGAATCCCTTCAATCCGACGACGACGATTCCCTTTGACCTGAGCAGTCGTGGCCCAGTTCGTCTCGAGGTTTTCGATATCCTGGGCCAACGAGTCCGCACGCTGGTAGCAGACAAGATTCTGAACCCAGGACAGCATCAGATCGTTTGGCTGGGGCAAGACGATGAAGGTCATGAGGTCGCTTCTGGTCGCTATTTCTACAGACTGCGCGTGGGCCCGCTGCTGCAGTCGCGAAGTTTGCTGCTACTTCGCTAGCGCCCCCGGAGAGGACGGCAAACGCCGATCGCATTGACGCTCACCGCGTCGCACTCTACGTTGCTTAGCCGGTGCTGTGATCGCTGTTTATAGCCAGTACGGCGAGGAATCCAATCGCCGTCTCCTGATCCTCTTTCGACAGTTTCAGCCGACCGATGAAGAATGCCTTCTTCAAGGGCCATGGCTTGGGCAATGACTACATCGCCCTCGACCCCGACGATCTCGATTTTCGTCTGACCCCGAAGAACATCCGCGCTGTATGTGATCGACATTGGGGCGCCGGTGCCGATGGGATCCTCGCCGTGGCGTCCTCTCGACGCGCTGACTTTGGCGTCAGGATTTACAATCCCGATGGCAGTGAGGCAGAGAAATCCGGTAATGGGTTGCGAATCTTCGCCCGATATCTGTACGCAAGCCGACGTACCCGTCGCAAATCCTTCACGGTGGAGACCAAAGGTGGTCTCGTGGCCATCGACCTTCACCTCGACAAGTACCGTGAAGCCAGTGACGCCACGGTGGAGATGGGGAAGGCAACCTTCGAACCTGGGGCCCTGCCCTGCGTGTTGAAGGTGAAGGAACTGCTTGAACGTTCGATCAAGGTTGGGGCGGAGTCCCTCTCTTTTACGGGGGTCAGCGTCGGAAATCCGCATTGCGTATTGTTCCGTGAGAAGGGCAAGTCGTGGTCGCGAGATGAGTTGCTTCGTCTGGGCCCCCAGCTTGAGAATCACAGACTGTTTCCGCAGCGGACGAATGTTCAATTGGCCGTTCCAACGGGGCCACATGGGCTCTACATCCTGATTTGGGAACGAGGAGCAGGGGAGACGCAGGCCTCAGGCTCGTCCTCCTGTGCAGTCGCCGGTGCTGCAGTTCGTCTCGGGCTGGTGAAAAGCCCCGTTGCGGTGAAAGCGCCTGGTGGAACGCTGCACATCGATGTAGACGAAGACTTCTCGCTGACGATGAAAGGGCCCGTCGCCGACGTTTTTCAGGGCCGTTTCACGCCATCCTTCCTCCGCGCTCTTTCCTGACGCGGCTGACATCGAGATGACAGGGCCCCCAGAGCCCGAGTTATGCAACGCTTGGCTGCGCACGCTGGCGAAATGGTGGAAACACTATAACCACGAGTTTCTGCGAGACGCTTTGCGTCTTCCGATCATCCAACTGGCAGATGGTGATCAGACGTTGGGCGCGTGGGACGGTACCCACCGTCTGCTGACGATCAGTTCCAGACATATTCAACGGGATCCATGGTCGCGGGTTCTAGATACCTTGCGACATGAGATGGCCCATCAATATGTCGGCGAAGTGTTGCAGCCGGTGGACGAGACCGCCCACGGCTCCGCCTTCGCCGACGCTTGCGAACGGCTTCGCTGTGATTCGAAGGCCTCCTCCCGACCGGATGCTGCCGGTGAGCACGCGGGACCGCAGGAAGAGCGGGTCATTCGCCTCGTGCGAAAACTGCTGTCTCTGGCAGGGAGTCCCAACGAAAACGAGGCGCAGGCAGCCATGCGCAAAGCGCGCAGGTTGTTACTTGAATACAATATCGACCTGGTGCGTTCGGATGCAGATCGTCACTTCGAACGCCGACTTCTGGGCGATGTAAAAGGGCGCCACCCAGCATGGGAACTGTGGGTGGCCATGTTGTTGAGTGATTTCTTTTTTGTCGAAGTGCTCTGGGCGCACTCCTACGACCCGGGGAGAGATCGACAAGGTACGGTGCTGGAGATCTATGGTACGCGGACGAATCTGGAAATGGCGGACTACGTCTATGGATTTCTGCATGGACTGCTGCCACGTCTGTGGGATCGCTATCGGGTGGAACAGGGGCTAATGGACAACAAAGAACGAATGCGGTTCTACGCCGGTGTGACGCAGGGCTTTCACGAGAAGCTCGTGCTGCAGGCCCGACAGGGGCGTGTCACCGAGCCCGAGCAGAATTCAACAGAGCTTGTATGGCATGGTGATGACCAACTGCAGGATTTCTATCGCTATCACAATCCGCGGATCGTTACGCGGATGACGGGGGGCGTCGCGGCGACGGATGCGTTTCATCATGGTGTGGCGGCGGGGCGACGCGTGACCATTCATCGTCCCGTGGAAGAGTCGGGTGGTTTTGGTGGTCATCTTCGGCAGGCCACCTCATGAGATTCAGATCTGTGAATTTTGGTTGCTGGCTTCTGATTGTGGTTATGAGCGGGTGGCTGCTGCCAACGGCTAGTTCGGCGCAGCTCTATCGTTTCGGCAAGAACAAGGTTCAGTTCGATGAGTTTACGTGGCAGCGCCTCGAGACGACTCATTTCGATGTCTATTTCTATGAAGAGGAGCGCGACCTGGCTGCGTTCGCCGCACGCGCCGCAGAGAGAAATTTCCACGCCGTCGAGCGCCAGTTGGCGCACACCGTGAGACGCCGCATCCCACTGATTTTGTATTCCTCCCACATCTACTTCGAACAAACCAACGTCATCCCTGGCATGTTACCAGAAGGTGTGGCGGGATTTACTGAGTTCCTCAAAGGGCGTGTGGCGATGCCCCTGAATGGCTCATATGCAGAATTCGATCGTGTCCTGCATCACGAGCTCGTTCACGTTTTTCAATTCGACAAGATTCGTCGTGTCCTCGGTGATCGCGGCATCACGAATATGCACCGCGGGCCCTTGTGGTTTTCAGAGGGTCTCGCCGAGCACCTGTCGGGCAAGTGGGACAGCACAGGGGACATGATCATCCGTGATGCGCTGTTTTCGGGGCGTCTGGTACCGATCGCGCGCATGGGAGTTATCTACGGGACTTTTCAGATGTACAAGGAAGGTCAGTCGATCTGTGATTTCATGGCTGCCAGATACGGGCCAGACATTTTCGCCCGCCTGCTGGACAACTGGTGGCGGGCAGAGACCTTTGCAGAGATTTTCGTTGCCGTTACCGGTGACAAGCTGTCGGATCTGGATGAGGATTGGGTCTACGACCTGAACAAGAGATACCTGCCTGATATCGAGCTGGCAGACCCACCCAGTCGTATGGCTGAAGCGCTGACCAAAACAGGTTACAATCTCAAACCCTCGATTGTGCCATTCCATGAGTCCGGTGACTCGACTGAGCAGTTTGTCTTCTTCCGGAATTCGAAGGGTTATACACGCATCGCCAGGGCGCGAGTCGACGGCAAGGGCGAACATGAGATCGTCGTGGAGGGGGAGCGTCGTGCTGATTTCGAGTCGCTCCATCCGATCCAGGCAAGTCTCAGTGTTGCTCCAGACGGCAGGCGACTGGCATTCGTCGCCAAATACAACGGGCGCGACCGACTTTATCTATGGGACATGGACACGGGTGAGTCACTTCGTGAACACGCCTATGACGAACTCGTCGCTCTCAGTTCGCCTACGTGGTCTCCCACTGGCGATCGGCTGGCTCTGGCTGGTGCACGACGCGGTGGCCAGATGGATCTGTTTCTCGTGGACGCTGACACGGGTCAATTGCAGTCGCTGACAGACGATCTGTCCCACGATCGTGACCCAGACTGGCATCCGGCGGGTGACTATCTGGTTTTTAGCTCTGATCGCGCCGACGCGGCGCGGGAAGGCATCTATCACCTCTACCGGTATGATTTACGAGATGGTTCGACGAGGCGTCTGACGAACGGGCCGTATATAGATCAACAACCAGCCTGGTCTCCGGATGGCAAATGGATCGCTTTTAGCTCGAACCGTGCGCGCATGTTCGACATCTACGGGCTACGCGTCGATGTGGCGGACGAACAAGGATTGCGTGTCGGTCTGCGGCGCTTCACTAAAACGCTGACGGGTGTCTTCGATCCGGATTGGACACCCGATGGTCAGAGCCTGCTCGTGACAGGCTTCGAGGCGGCGAGATTTCACATCTTCCGTATCGATCTCGACGCGACGCAACTCGAGGATCCTGAGTTCGCTGTCGCTGTCGTCGATACCATGCCACGATGGGATACGTTGTTGGTCGATCTGGAAGATGACGCAGAAACGACGATCTCACTGCGAGAATACGAACGACGCATGTCGATCGATGTGGCGCAGAGTCAGATCTCACAAGACCCACTTTTTGGCACCTCCGGCGGCGTCCAGGTTGCTCTGAGTGATGTCTTGGGCGACGACCAGTACTATTTCATCCTCTCCCACATTGCTGGTAGTGAGACGGGCTTTTTCGATGGCCTGAACATGGCCTTTGGGCGTCGGCAACTGGCGCGTCAACTGAATGTGGGCTGGGGAGTGTTTCGCCTCAACGATCGTTTTACGAGCACCTTTGGCCGCTTCGTGCGCGAGAAACGAACGGGGGGATACGTCGAACTGAGTTATCCCTTCAGCCGTCAGGACCGTCTTACGACGCGACTTTCTCTGCGGCACGCTGACATTGACAGAGAATTCGAGGGCAGAAATCTCGATGGTTGGCTGGTGTCCAATCAACTCTCCTATACCCATGACAACAGTCTGTGGATCCCCACAGGGCCGCTGGAGGGGACCCGTTACAGCTTCGGTATAGGGCAAACCGTTGACTTCAAACGCTCTCGCCCCTTCAACACAACTGTTTTCGCCGACTACCGCCACTACCACCGCCTGTCGCAGCGGTCATCCTTTGGTATTCGTTATCTGGCACTTCAGAGTCGTGGCGACGTGCCTGAATTCTATGCCCTCGGGGGGAGTTGGACGCTGCGAGGTTATGGGTGGCGTTCTCTCTGGGGACGAAATCTGATTCTGGCAAACCACGAACTCCGATTTCCGTTGTTAGACCGCATGGTCTTCGCCTTCCCCTTTGGTGTGATTGATTTCAGCGCCTTCCGTGGCGCTGTCTTCGTCGACGCCGGCAATGCCTGGAACGATGACTTCGGAGATTGGCGCGGCAGCATGGGGGCCGGCGCACGTATTGCCCTGGGTGGTTTCTTTGTGCTGCGACTCGATGCCTCGCGCCGAACCGATTTTACATCTCTTGAGAATCACACGCGTTGGGACTTCTTCTTCGGCTGGGACTACTGATGAGGCGCTGTCGATGGCTGTTCCTGGTGGTAGCGCTCAGTGCATGTGGTGGTGGGACCCTGTTCACGCCTCCCGACACCGGTCGCGGTAACTGGCTGGTCACAGGGGGAGGTGGCGGAGGTCTCTCGTCGGTGGCAGACGGACCCACACCGCCACTAGAGTTGTTGTGGTCGCACGATATAGGGGCACCTCCGGTGGGTGGTGCGTTGCTTGCTGGCTCGTTGCTTGTGCAGGCGACACAACGCGAGCGGCTGTATGCATTTGACCTGGCCACGGGTGATCGCGTCGGACGCAAAGGCAGTAAAGCAGCGTTGTGCGGTCCTCCCGCCATCATCGGCCGCTTTGGCGAGTTCTTGCTGACTTCGGAGACGGGCCGAAAACCGCGCGTGCGTGCGTACGATCGTCGCACGCGGAAAATTGCCTGGGAGCTAGAACATCACGCGTGCGAGCCCGTGTCCGGACGGGGTGACACGGCGCTTGTGGTGACCGGTTCAGGAGAGCTACTGGCCGTTTCGAGTACCGATGGTGAGCAGATCTGGTCAGTGATGCTGCCACATCATCCCACAACGGGTGCCGTCTTCACGCAGACTCTGGCGATCGTCGGTGGGGAAGATGGGGCGCTTATAGCGCTGGAAATGGGTGATGGAACCATCGCCTGGCAGGCCAGATTGGGTGAGTCGGGCGCAGCGATTCGAGGGCAGGCGTTGGCGACGCAGGAACATATCTTTGCGGCGACCGCAGATGGTCGCATATGGTGCCTTACGCGAGCAGGAGTCGTCGTATGGTCGGCGAAAATTTCAGGTATCCCTGCAGTCGGTCTCAGTGTGATCGGAGGCACGATTGTGGTAGGAAGCAGTGATCGCGGCGTCTATGCACTCAACACGGCAGACGGACGCCACCTCTGGCGCTACGAAGCCGGTGGCATCATCCGTTCGACTGTGGCGATGACTGATCAGGTTGTCTACGTAGCTGGCAGTGCCGGAATGCTGGAGGCGTTATCGCTGGAGTCCGGTGCACAGATCTGGTCATACGAACTGGATGGGCCCGTCCATACACCTGTGGTGTTGGCACGAGACCTGCTGACGGTTACAACGCAGTCTGGGACGGTTTATCTATTCGCAGCTCAGAGTGCACTGAGATGAAAACCCTCGCTTTCCTCCTTCTATGGTCGCTGCCGACGTTGGCGGTTGCACAGGTAGCGATACGCCCTGTTGCAGATTTGGCCGGGACGACCTTCGGGACCTCGTCTGGGTTGATGGGCAGGTCGATGAGTTTGGCGCCAGATTCGCCGGGCCGCGCAGAATGGGCCGGGATCGGCGCCACTGCTTCCATGACGACACCTGCGATGCTCTCGCGCGGACGTCTGGCCAATTCGCTTTCGCTGGCTCGCCAGGTCCGTTCAGGATTGCTGACACAGGGCGATCGCCGGAGTGTCCGAGTTTCCGCACAGACAACCCCTGCGGGGACGAGTACGAATCGGCAGGTGACCTACCCTCGACTCGAGTCGGGTAGCAAGCGCAGTATCTGGCGTCGTGCGGTGATTGCCAGTGCTGCTGTCGCGGCGGGCAGTGCCGCGATCGCTCATTGGAGTAGTGGGCGTGGGGACGACGCCTACGATCGCTATTTATCTTCAGCAGGTGAAGAGCGACGCGAAGATGCCTTCGACGACGCCGAACGCTACGATCGCATCGCCGGAGCCGCTTTTCTCGCGATGGAAGCTGGACTCGTCCTCACTGCGTATTTCGTATTCTTCTAGGCATGAAATGCATACCTAGGCATGAAATGCAGACCTCGATGAGACAACATTGCTTGGTTGGTGTGGCGCTTGTCGCGCTGCTGGTCAGCGGTTGCGCTGATCGCCAGCGGCGAAATCCGTTGGATCCAGCCGCCGACAGTCCACTGAGTCTGCTTGCACCACTCGGTGCGCTGGCAGACAATGAACAGGTGCGGCTACAGTGGGACCTGACGGATCTATCCGATCTGGATGGCGTGCGCATTTACCGGATTGGTGGGCCGGAGGGCGCACAGACCTTTGATCTGCCTGCGGCCGAGTCTTCCTATCTCGATGGCGATGTGACCAACGGCGCGATCTATCAATACCGCATGTCAATGCTCGTCAAGGACGAGGGCGAAGTGCCTGTTGGCGATGCGCGTCTGGCGACACCGGGCCCGGAAATCAGTTGGCTCGCAGATCGAGGTAGTGGGCTGGTCTGGCGTCTGAGCCCCGATGGCCGGACGGGATTGTTCGCCCAGGGCCGTTTTCTCTCGATCGCTGCGATCGGCGTAGACGGTGCCACGGGCGATTGTTGGGTAAGCGATCGTCGTTTTCGCAGTCTGCATCGGATCGATACGGCCGGTGACATCCATCGAATCGCTGTGGACATCGAAGGCGGTGGAGATCTGGCGATAGATTCAGCGAGTCGACGCGGCTGGATTGTGGACAGATTCGGCTTTGAGGTGTACTCCTTTGATCTGGAGACCATGGCAGATACCTTGCAGTTGTCGGAGGTTGATGGAACCTTCGAGGGCGAGGTTGAGCTGGCCGTGCAATCCGGAGCACTGTGGATCGCCGATCCGGCGGGTGAACGTGTTCTACTCTTTGATGCGGATGGACGGCGTGTTTCGGAGTGGACCCAGATGGCTGGTCTGATCGAGATTGATGCCTCTGCCAACGGATCAACCGCCTGGGTTCTGGCGGAAGATGGCATCAAATTGCTACAGCTCACGCCAGGGCAGGTGCCTCTCGAGATTTTCATGCCTTTCCCGGAACCTGCTGTCGCGCTCGACGCAGGTGACGTACGAGGTGACGTTTGGGTTGCGGGACCGGCAGACATTGTCGCCTATACCGGTTCTGGTGTGCCACTGTTGCATTGGGACAATGTGCCGGGTACCGAGGATGTAGCGATCGATGAGCAAAATCAGCACGTTTGGATCGCGGCAGCGACACAGTTGTGGAAGGTCTCTCTTGATGTGTCATTTCAGACACAGTTGACGGGGTTTTCCGAGACCGTTCAGATCGTCGTTGATAGTGGGAACTGAGAATTGTAATAAAACGGGAATGGAAATCACGTGGCGGAGTTGATTTACAGCATGACTGGTTTTGGCAACGCGAGCGTCGAGTCCGATGGACTGAGACTGCGAGTGGTGCTGCGTTCTGTGAACGGACGTTTTCTGGACTTGCAGATTCGTTCACCAAGTAGTCTGCAGGAACTTGAGCCGCAGATTCGTGAACGGTTGCAGACCCGACTTCGACGTGGCAAAGTCAGCGTGCATATCGAGGTGGAAGAGACGGCGGAGCAGAGCTCCCTGCCGCGTCTCAATGAGGACGTGGCTGCCCAATACATCAAGGAATTCAAACGCCTCGCGCAGATAGCAGAGCTCGAAGATCAGCAGCCATCTCTGGAGGTCCTGGGGCGACTACCAGGTCTGTTTCGCAGTGAAGCGACAGGCATAGACGTCGACGAACTTGCACGCCTTCTGTTTGAGACTCTCGACAAGGCCGCCGCAGATCTGGAGCAGATGAGAAGTCGCGAAGGGGAGACCCTAGTTGAGGATTTGCGCGGCCGAGTCGGCAAGATCGGGGATCTGGTTGGCCAGATTGATGAATGGGCTCAGGGAGAAAAGGAGCGGGCGCGCCAGCGCTTGCGGGAGCGGATTGACCAGCTGCTTCAGCCAGGTGAGTTAAATGAAGATCGCATAATGACGGAAATCGTCCTCATTGCCGAGCGCAGTGACATCACCGAGGAGATCGTTCGTTTTCGCAGTCATATCGAGCAATTCCTCGGTGCTCTCGATGAGGGCGGGGAAGTCGGTCGGCGTCTAAACTTTCTCCTGCAGGAACTACACCGGGAAATCAACACGATTACTTCCAAGGCATCGGCGAGTGAAATCATCCATGCCGCCGTGGACGCCAAGGAAGAAATCGAGCGCCTGCGTGAACAGGTGCAGAATCTGGCCTGATTGTGTCACGACTGATCACCATCAGCGGTTTACCTGGAAGTGGAACCAGCACACTCTGCGGACACCTGATCGAACTCAGTGGCCGGCCTTATGTAAATGCTGGTCAGATTTTCCGAGACCTGGCGGCCGAGCGAGATATGTCCTTGGCAGACTTTGGTGTTCTGGCGGAAGAGAACGATGAGATCGATCGTCGCCTGGATGCGCGCATGGTTGAACTCGCCGAACAACAACCGGGGGCAGTACTTGAGGGTCGTGTCACAGGATGGATGGCCCATCGACATCAACTGCAGGCCTGCAAAGTCTGGATCGCTGCTGATATCCATGTCCGTGCCAACCGCGTCGGCGGACGTGATGAGCAGAGCCCGCAGGACGCCATCGACGCCGTCAGAGAGCGCGAGAAATCGGAACACAGTCGCTATGCCGATCACTATGGTATCGATCTGGAAGACATGAGTATCTATGATCTCGTGCTCAATTCTGAGCAGATCGATGCTGAGGAACTTGCCTTGCAGATACGCGATGCAGTGCTGTGAGACCTCCCATGACTCTTGAGGGACGACGGATCTTGCTCGCAGTGACTGGCGGAATCGCTGCCTACAAGACACCTCTTCTCATTCGCGAGTTGCTTGCTCGTGGCGCCCAGGTGCGAGTCGTGCGCACGGCTCACGCTGAGCAGTTTGTGACGGACACGACGCTCGCGGTGCTGTCGCAGAATCCAGTTTCGGCAGATCTCTTCGCACCGACACAGGAGTTCCCCGTCCTGCATGTAGGTCTCGCAGAGTGGGCTGACCTGTTCCTTGTCGCCCCAGCGACAGCCAATACGTTGGGCAAAATGGCCCACGGCCTGGCCGATGATCTGCTGACCTGCATCTACCTGGCCACGCAGGCGCCCATCATGGTCGCGCCGGCGATGGAAGAGAACATGCTGAATCATCCACAGGTCACGGCAAATTGTGCACGCCTGCGTCAAGATGGTGTGGGCTGGATCGACCCGGAGACGGGGCCCCTGGCGTCAGGGGCCAGTGGTAAGGGGCGGATGGCCCAGATCGAGAAAGTCATCTCAGCCGTCGAACAGCGTTTAGCAGTCGGCGACAATCTGCGGCACAATGATTTCGATGGTCGCCGGCTCCTCGTCACGGCGGGGCCCACCTTAGAGGATCTCGATCCTGTTCGCTTCATCGGCAATCGTTCGTCGGGGAAGATGGGTTATGCGATCGCTTCACGGGCTCGTGCTCGCGGCGCCTCAGTCGTGATGGTTTCAGGGCCAACTCACCTGCAGGCACCCACCGGGGTCAAAGTGGTCGGTGTGCGCAGCGCGTTGGACATGTTGCAGGCTTGCCAGGAGCATTTCGATGGGTGTGATGCTGCCATTATGGCTGCCGCCGTCGCCGACTACCGCCCCGCGAGCGTGTCTGACACCAAGCTGAAGCGTGAGGCGGGCCTCGACTCGATTGCACTCGTCGAGAATCCGGATATCTCCGCAATCCTGGGCGCCCAGAAAGGGCACCGGCTCCTCGTCGCTTTCGCCATGGAGACAGGCCAGGGATTGGATCAGGCACGCAGGAAACTCGAGAAGAAGAACGCTGACTTCGTCGTGTTGAATGATCTGCAGCAGGCTGGCGCTGGATTCGCCGTCGATACCAACGTCGTGACCATCGTTGACGCGGCATCGGAACAGGCGCTTGCCAAGATGGACAAACTGGATGTTGCTGACCGCATTCTCGACGAGCTGTTGCGACGACTCGTCTCGTGAGACCTGTCGGGCCGGAGATTGTTTGACAGCAGCTGAGCTCCCCGTCATCTTCACGCGCCGATGCTTCAGGGCGACGACGCTTTGGCCTTCGACTACCTCCACCTACCGTCGCTGATTGTTTCGCCACCCTCTTCTCTAAGACGCTATCCAACGCCATGGATCCGACCTCCGACGCACAGGTCTCCCCGCAGGAGACACTTCGCCAGGTGCGGCGCGCCTTGGAGGATCTGGTCCTGTTCGAAGGACGCCAGTTCATTGCACCTGCCGACATGTCCCATCCGGCGGCTCCTGATGAGGCACAAGTTGAAGCGGCCCAGGTCGAACCATCGGGTGAGCCAGAGCCACAGATGCCAGAGCCAATGGCCGCAGAGCCAGATCAGATACAGGCTGAGCCCCAGATGATGGAGGCACCACCAACCCCACAGGTGTCTGGCACCGAGAGCCTGGAAGGGTTTCGCCAGCAGATCTGTGAATGCACGAAGTGTGAATTGGGACACACACGGAATCACTTCGTGTTTGGCGCGGGGCGTGCCGATGCTGACATTCTTTTTGTTGGCGAGGCCCCCGGTGCCGATGAGGATCGACAGGGTGAGCCTTTTGTTGGCGCGGCAGGCCAATTGTTAACGAAAATCATCGAGGCCATGGGTTTGCGCCGCGAGGATGTTTTCATCTGCAATCTTCTCAAGTGTCGGCCGCCGAACAATCGCGACCCGCTTCCGGAAGAGGTCGCCAGCTGTGAGCCCTATCTCAAGGAACAGATCAGGCTGGTGGCTCCGAAGGTCATTTGTTGCCTTGGCAAATTCGCCTCACAGGCGTTGTTGCGCTCCGATCTGAGTCTGTCCCGTATGCGGGGGCAGCAACATACGTATGAAGGGATTCCACTAGTGGTGACATATCATCCGGCCGCCCTGCTGCGAAATGCTTCGTACAAACGTGATACGTGGGAGGATGTGAAAACCGTGCGGCGTCTCTTTGATGGGGTCGAACTATGAGCTTGGTCGAGGATTGCAGATGACTCAGGGACCACCACAAGATTCCGGGCCGCCGCCACACTCTGAACGTGGCAATGGCAGGGACCAGCCTCGCGGTTCGGGTCCAGCAGGGGGGCCAGGACTTGGTCGCGTGCCACCGCAGGCGGTGGAGGTCGAGCAGGCGGTCATTGGGGCGATGCTTCTCGATGGTCGTGCTGTGGGTCGAGCAATCGAAATGCTTGATGAGGGCATTTTCTACAACGCACCCCATGCCCATATCTATAATGCGATGGTCAGCCTCTACGAGCGCAGCGAGCCGGTTGATCAACTCACGGTCGCCGAAGAACTCAAGGCCGCGGGTCGTCTCGACGAGGCGGGGGGCGTCGTCTACCTGGCAGAACTCGCCGCAGGGGTTGCTTCCGCAGCCAATCTCGAACACCATGCCAAGATCGTCGTCGATCGTGGACTGAGTCGTGGATTGATCGAGGCCTCTTCAGAAATCTCCAATCGCGCTTACGAAGGTCAGAGCAATGTCTATGAGCTCATC
>Ga0233428_1003061_pt1 | contig 14790 bp, 9 predicted proteins | sample SI_118_April2016_4_FD_179890 | JGI IMG/M metagenome (GOLD analysis project Ga0233428, IMG submission 179890) | Seawater microbial communities from Saanich Inlet, British Columbia, Canada - SI_118_April2016_120_MG | ecosystem: Environmental > Aquatic > Marine > Inlet | place: Canada: British... | reverse complement strand
CGAGGGGCTGCAGACGGCGGTACAGGTGCAGGGCACGTTGAATGACTCCACCGATGAGGATGAAGGGTGGACGGTGGAAATCAAGTGGCCCTGGAGTGCGATCATGGGCCACATTGCGCGAGACCATATCCCGCCCACGTCTGGTCAGATGATGCGCGTCAACTTTTCACGTGTGCAGTATCCAACGCTGGACGGTGAGGCTCGGCGGCAACCCGGTTCGCGCTGTGAGGACTGGATCTGGAATTCGACAAACTGTGGCGATCTCCACATCCCCGAGGCGTGGGGGCGAGTCTATTTCAGCGAATTGCCGGCAGGTGAGACGGACGAACACGTCGAGGCTCTTGCGGCGCCCGTCGTGTTGGCCAGACCCGCGCCGGTCGCTCGCGATGTGGATGACATGGTTTGGATTGATCCCTGCACGATTACGGTTGGGCCCGATCCTTCAGATGAACTGGCCAGTCCCGCACACGAAGTGACGTTAGATGGATACTGGATCGACCGCTATCCAACAACGATTTCCCAATTTGCGCAGTTTCTGAATGACACCGGTCTCGACGAACTCTATGTGGAACAGATGGCGAATCCGCAGGAGTGCGGACTCGTTTCAAAGAGTGGTGGGTATGAAGTCGTGGCGGGACGAGAGATGTTTCCCATTATCTATATAACCCACGCGGCGGCTACCCAATACGCCGCATGGTATGACCGCATGCTGCCCACTGAAGCACAATGGGAGCGCGCTGCCCGCGGCATATCAGGGCGCACCTATCCCTGGGGCGAAGATCCGCCCACACCGGAACGGGCCAACTACGACTACCACTATGGAGGTACGACGCGTGTCGGGTCTTTTCCCAGTGGCGCAACGCCAGAGGGGATCGTTGATCTGGCGGGCAATGTAAAGGAGTGGTGTCGTGACGAATACCACTCCTATCCGGGCGGAGGGCCCATGCTCGATTTTGTCGACAGTGCCGTCGACGAACTGGATCTGCATCAGCAGCAAGGACTGAATCGAGAATTGTTCAGTGTGCGCGGTGGCGGCTTCAGCAAACAGGCGGCGAATCTGATGAGTGCCTACCGCGACGCAGATGGTCCGGGTCGCTGGTTCTTCAGCCTCGGATTCCGCTGTATCCGTGAAGAAGAATGACGCTGCAGCGGTGAAGTCATTCAGCATGGCTCTGCTCTTCGCGTGGGGCAGTGCCGTGTCGTTGCAAGCAGAGGCGCCGGCGACGGCATCCGGGTTGGCTGGGTCCTCGACGGTCCTTCTTGCCGCAGATTTCGAGGTCGACAATCTGGCGCCCTGGCGATCTGATCCACTGCCGCGCATGGGGTCGAAACCGCTATCTCACTATACCGAGCCAGACGGCAATCACTGCCTGCGGGCAAACAGCGAGGCCGATTTTCGCGCTTTCGGTGTCAAACTCGCCGATCTGGATCTGGGATCCATCGCCATCGCGGATACGCCCTGGTTGTCGTGGCGTTGGCAGGTTTCGCGGGTCTTGCAGACGGCGGATGCCACAAAGAAGGCGGGCGACGATTACGCCGCCCGCCTCTATTTGGTGTTCAGTGACAGCCGCTGGAATCCGCTCGCTATCCGTACGCTCGTCTACATATGGGACAATCTCCAGCCCATCGGTACGACCCTTCCCAGCACCTGGGCAACCAAACGTGGCCGCATGATCGTGCTGCAATCAGGAGGTGCACTTGCAGGACTGTGGACCTGGGAGCGTCGCAATGTCCACGAAGACTTTGTCAGCGCTTTCGGCTATGAGCCGGCAGCACTTAGAGCGATCGTTCTGGCGGCGGACACCGATCAGACAGGCGAGCGAGTCACGACCTTGTTTGATGACATTCGGCTCGCAGCGACTGTCGATCCGTAGACAATCGATCTACACAACGGAACGCTCTCAGGCAGCTGCTTGCCGTGCGCCCTCCTGCACTGCCTGCATCATCGCCTTGATATAGCCCCACTGATAAGCCCAAGCCTGTCTGTGGGCTCCCGCCTCACCGTGACCGGGGCCATGATCGGGAACGACCATGTGTGCATAGCCGACTTCGTGCAGTGCCTGCATGTTCTGATACATGCTCATCACACCCTCGTCTGGCCACACTTCCTGAAACTTGTTTGGGCCCCCGATGATGTTGCGAAAGTGGCAGAGGAAGATCTTGTTCTGCGAGCCGAATTCGCGGATGATGGCAGGGACTTCGTTGGGGGAGTCATTGGTCGCCTCGGCCATACAACCCAGGCAAAGATTCAGGCCGTGATAGTCACTTTCACAGATCGTGATGAATTTGCGGAAACCTTCTGGCCCACCCATCACGCGATCGACGCCGCGGAAGCCCGGTGGAAGCCAGGGATCACAAGGGTGGCATGCCATGCGCACCTTGCATTCTTCGGCGACGGGAACAACGCGTTCGAGATAGTAGGTGATTCGCTCCCAGTTCATCTGCGCTGTCACAGGTTCGTCGTAACGCTGTGAATCGTCCGCCTTCTCCAGATCCCATGTGCTATAGGATGAATTGCCTCGCCCGGGTGGGTCACTCGGCGTGCGCTGATTCTCCATAGCGCACAGGTAGTATTTGATCGCGGGAATTCCCGCTTCTGCCGCCTGGCGGATCATATTGCAGACGAGCTCGATTTCCTTGTCGCCTTCTTCGCGATTGCCAAGCATATAGTTGGGCACCTGGCCGCCATGGCAGTTCAGAGAAGCGATCGGAATGGCCACCATTTCCATATCGACGCCGAATTTGGCGCACTTCTCCTTCTTCTCGATCAGTTCCTTCACATCCCAACCAACTTCACGATCAAAGGTGACGAAGTTCTCGTTCTTTGCTTTGACACCATGGCGAGCGAGGAACTCAAGATCCTCGTCTGTCGTCGTCCACTGCTGCGTGCCTACGTGCATGGGGTGATCTCCGTGCTGTGAGGGATAGGTGAATCAGATCAGGTCGCTGTGCTGGTCGCTGATATGGCTGAGAATTCGTGCAACCGTTGTCTGTGTCGCACCGATCGCGTCGTGCACTCTGTGAGCCCAGGGCTCGTCACCCAGGTGGCGACGCCACGCCACGATCGCGTCGGTGTTGGTTTGCCCCGCCTTCGCGAGCTTGCTGGAGGTCGCCGCCAGTTGCTGCTGGCATTTCGGTTTGCCCAACTCGCCGTGTGCATGCAGATGCGCAATGTCCCAGAGAGCAGACGCGAGTTGCACATAACTGGCAACCACCTGCGTCGCCAGTATCAGCTGTCTGTGAGCTTTGCTGTCGAGCAGTGCCTGTGCTTGGTGGCACACAGCCAGTCTGGTATCAAAGTCTTCGCGCCGATGAAAGTGCCGAAAGATCCCCTCGGTGAATCTTGGCGCGTCACCGGCTTCGACCATCTGTGCCGCAATTCCCATGGTATAGTGGGTCGGGAAGCCGTCATCATAGACATCGAATTCGACTTCGCCCAGCAGCTTTGCCCATTGCCCGATTTTCTCTGGCGATTTCAAACCCTCCTGAGTTGCCCAGGCAGTGGCAAAGTCTTCGATGCTACGGCCATCTCCATTCCAGGAGTATTCGGCGAGAGCGGCAATGCTGAAGCCGCAGACTTCTCGCGCCATCAAACCCCAGGCGAGCATCCCATATGCGCCGGCATAGTTTCGCCGATGCAGTTGCTGCACATAGTCGCGAATCCGTTGTGCCGAGTATTGCGGCACTTTGGTCTCGGGTGTGTCGACATTGCCGTAGGCGCCAATGGGTACGTCATAACTGGCAATCCATCGTCCCTCGCTCGCTGCTACATCCAGCAGGGGATTGGCAAACAGATCGCGCGGCTGATGTCGCACTCTCTCCATTCCCGAGGCGCAGGCGCGCTCGAAGCGTACGGCTGCAGGCAGCTCAGCGAGGATCTGATCATCCTGCTCAGGTGTCGTCGTCGATGAAAAGATGCGAATCAGCAGGTCAGGATAGGTGCTGCGCACGTTCTCCCAGGCGGCAACGAAAGCGCGGGTCTCGAGGACGAATTGGCCTACGGGAGTACAACGCTCGCATTCGCATTGACAGGGACGTTCGGAGAGCCAGCAGCTGACCTCATCAGCGCCCTGGCTGGCGATCGATTGCAACCACTCACTCAGGACCGTCACCAATCGCGGCTCAGATGCACAAGGTGCACGATGCTGATTGCCCTGCTTATGGGCGAAGTAACGACCTGCCAGGGCGCCGTCTCCTTTGCCGGCCAGTTCCGGATAGGCCCGAAACAGGTCCACGCCGTGGAGAAAATTCAGATGCAAGACATAGGGTATGTACTCAAAGCCGAGTCGACGCGCCTTCTGCATCCGCTCTACTTCGACTGTGGCTGTATTGCGACGACCCCGTCGCACAGGCGTCAATCGCGTATCGGCCATCTTGCCGTAGTTGAGTTTCAACGGCGCCAACCAATCAATCCACTCGTCGCCCTCGGGGAAATTCCAAAGACCGCGCTGGTTGATATCGGGCCAGTCGACGACCTGCAGCAACGGGATGTGAATTCGCCGACCCGCAGGCGCCGTCAGTAGTTGCGCCATCGTCATGGCGCCATAGACGCCACCCACTGGCCCCTGGCCGCTGATCACGATCCGATCATCTGAGACCGTCGTGATCTGATACGCCTGTTCCGCATTTGCCAGGTGGCTCAGATCCTGCAGTGGATGCTGTTCGGATTGATCGGCGTACGTGCCCACTTCGATCGTGAGCTCTACCCGGTCCGTGCCGCTGGCGCCGATCGCCTGTCGCAGAATCTGCCCCGCCTGCTGCAATTGCGGTGCATCGCCGACGATGGTCACGCGGATTCTGTTTGCCGCCACATGACGGCTGCCCTCCGCGGCAAATTCCTGCGGTAGGGGCAGCAGCTTTTGAGTCCAATTATGTGTTGTCATAGGCGCGAACAATACATCACAGGAGCCGTCATGGCCAACCCCGATTGAGTCGAGGCGACAGGGGGTGTACCATTCCCTGTATGAAACCAAATACACGCCTGAGAATGGCCCTGTCTGTTGCATTGTTGCTGGCCCTTGCCGTGGCGGCACAGGCATCGCAGGTGCTGCGGGTTGACGTCGATGCCACAGATCTGCCGCGCAAATTGCTGCGCAGTAGAATCGAAGTGGACGCGAGTGGTGATACTCTCGTGCTGTTGTATCCGAAGTGGATTCCCGGTATTCACGCACCGCGCGGGCCCGTCGAGAATGTGGCAGGCTTTGTGCCCCGTGATGCTGAGGGGAATGTGCTGGCATGGGAGCGTGATTGGGCCGACGTGTATCGCTTTCTCGTCCCTCGAGCAGGGACTGCGGGACCTACAACCGTCGATCTTACGTATATCACCAATCAGCCATCGACGAATTCACGTGGCATCGATGCATTTGGTTACCGAACACTCGGCATTATCAACTGGAATACGATTCTGTTGTATCCCGAGGGGGCCGTCACCGACGAGATTGAGGTGCAACTGACGTTGACCTTGCCCGATGGCTGGCAGGCGGGTTCGGCGATTGCCGTGAAGGAGCGTCATGGCAATCGCCTCACCTTTGAATCGCTGTCGCTGACACGGCTCGTCGACAGTCCTCTGGTATGCGGCCTGCACTATCGCCAGGTGGAGTTGGCCCGCACAGATGGCGCTACGTATCTGATCGACATTGTCGCTGATGAGGCACAGGATCTGCCGGCAGACAGTCTCCTGCAACCACTCCGCCATCTCGTGCTCGAAAGCGAAGAGCTTTTTGGGCCAGCACCTCACTTCGACAGCTATCACTTTCTGGTCGTCGTCAGTGATCAGGTGCCTCGCCTGGGGCTCGAGCATCGCCAGAGTTCGCTCAACTCGGCAAGAGCAGACGCATTTCGAGACCTCGACTGGACGAAGAATGGTCTCGGTTATCTGTTGCCGCACGAATTCGTGCATGCCTGGGTGGGTAAGTTCCGCCGCCCTGCAGGGATGGTGACGGCCGATTTTCACGAACCCAAGAATACCGAGGGGCTGTGGGTCTATGAGGGACTGACGCAATATCTCGGCAATGTCCTTGCGGCGCGCAGTGGGCTGGTAACCTTGCAGGATTTTCGCGAACGTATGGCGATCTACACCGCCGCGCGGCAGCGGGAACGGGGAAGACAGTGGCGTCCTCTACGTGACACGGCTGCTTCCAGCTATATCCTGCGCGGCGGATCCAGCAGCTGGGGATTGATGCGCCGCGGCCAGTCCTACTACGTCGAAGGCGCGCTGATGTGGCTGGACTTCGATGCGCGCATCCTACGAGAGTCTGCCGGTGCGGTGGGGCTGGACCAATTCTGTCGCGAATTCTTCGGCGATGGTGGGTCGTCGGTCGAGGTAAGAGGATTCGAGCAAGCAGATGTCGTGACGGCGCTGCAGCGCGTGAATGATCAGTCGCCCTGGCTTGAACTGATCGACGTCGCCGTATTTCAGACACAGGAGAAGTTTGTCGCTTTGTGGGCGCAAAGTGCGGGGTATCGACTCGAGGTCACCGATGAGCGTCCTGCGTCGCTCAAGGGTCGTGAATCACGTGGGAAATACATCTATCTCGGCGAGTCTCTCGGTCTGACCGTGAGCAATGAAGGCATGGTGACCAGTGTGACGCCCGGCGGTGTTGGTGATCAAGCAGGCATGTTTGAAGGGCTCAAGATCGTGGGGGTTGATGGCTACCAGTTTTCGCCCGAGCGCCTCCGATCCGCCGTCGAAGCATCACCGGCCACAGGGAACATCGATCTGCTGGCTCTCGACGACGACAGATACGTCGACTTGGCCCTCAGCTATGCCGGTGGGCTGAGATATCTACACGCAGTCCCCATCGATGCAGAGGTCGATCGATTGGCCATGATCGCAGCCGCCCGACGTCCGGGGGCACAGACGACTCAAGAGGAGTAAAGAATGCAGACTGACTACAAACACGCGTGTGGAGATGATTCTTGCTGACCGACGAACAGATCAACCTCTTTGAACGAGAAGGCTGCCTCAATGGTGGTGTACTGCTCGACAATGATGAGGTCGTTGAACTGCGCGCCGATCTGGATCGCGTGCTAGAGATCGGCCCAGAGGGGTTTGCTGAGGGGGATCCGCACCCCGTCTCTTTTCGGGATCTGCGCAGCGGCGCGGATGGGGCCAGCGATACACCCGTTTGGCAGATCGTCAATATCTGGGAGGCGGCACCTGCCTTTGAGCGCCTGATCTATCACCCCTTTATCATCAACTCCATCCGTCAGCTCACGGGTTTCCAGGATCTGCAGGTCTGGCATGACCAGATTCAATACAAGCCCGCCGAGACAGGGGGAGCCACGACCTGGCATCAGGATGCACCGCTGTGGCCGATTATCAAACCCATGACGCCCGTATCAGCCTGGATCCCGATGGATGACGCAGATGAAGACAATGGCTGTATGTGGATGGTACCAGGCAGTCACAAGTGGGGGAATCAGATCGATTTCCTGCGCACCCATGGTGATCTGCAAAAGCTGGAAGAGTTCGATCAGCTCAACGCCTTCGAGGCGCCGAATGGGGGGGATGTGACTGCGCGCGCCTGGCCTGTGAAGAAGGGGGAGGTCTCCTTCCATCATTCCCTTACCTGGCACGGCTCCCCCTTCAACCAATCAACCCGTCCGAGACGAGCGATTGCCATCCACTACATGACGGGGGAGGCCACCTTTGATGCGGGTGGCAATCACCTGATGAAGCAATTCGTCGACCTTGCCGACAAAGCACCCATGTCTGAGGCGGGACCACATTTTCCCGTTGTGTGTCGAGATGGAGAGCCCGTCGGGCCGCCTACACCACTGCGTTCAGCAAGTTGACGAAGACTCAAACAATACAGCCCACAGAAAACGAATCGTAGCGACAAGAAAACGAGGATGAAGAGGATGGACGAAGTACGGATCGGTATCGCAGGAATCGGCGGCATGGGTTCAAATCATGCGGCGTATCTGGCGCGTGGTGACGTACCCCAGGCTCGACTGACGTCGGTCTCGGACAATCGCGAAGAGAGACTGGCATGGGCCAAGGAGACTCTGGGTGAGAGTGTTTCGCGCTTCGACGATGCGGAGGCGATGATCTCTTCTGGTCAGGTCGATGCCGTGATCGTGGCGACGCCCCACTACTTCCATCCACCCATCGCCATCGCCGCCTTTGAGGCCGGGCTGCATGTGATGTCGGAGAAACCGGCTGGTGTGTATACACGCCAGGTGAAGCAGATGAACGAGGCCGCGATCAAGAGCGGAAAAGTCTTCGGCCTCATGTTGAATCAGCGTGCTCGCGGGGCAACTCGGAAACTGCAGGAGTTAGTCGCTTCTGGTGAACTGGGTGAAATTCGCCGCACAAACTACATCATTACGTCCTGGTTTCGAGCCCAGAGTTACTACGATTCGGGCGGTTGGCGGGCGACGTGGGCTGGTGAAGGTGGCGGCGTGCTGGCAAACCAATGCCCGCACAATCTCGACCTATGGCAGTGGATCTGTGGCATGCCGTCGAGGATGCGCGCCTTCTGTCACTTCGGCAAACATCACGAGATCGAGGTGGAAGATGATGTGACAGCGTATGTGGAGTATCCGAATGGCGCCTCGGGTGTCTTCGTGACCACCACGGGCGACGCGCCCGGAACCAATCGTCTCGAGATCACGGGGGATCGAGGCAAGATCGTTGCCGAGGACAACAAGATCACATTCCATCGCACCGAATCGTCGGTGAGTGAGTTTCTTAAACAGTATCCGGGTGGTTTCGGCAGTCCGAATGTCTGGACCTGTGACGTGCCGCCCTCTCGTGGGGGCGGTGAGCACAAGGCGATCACGGCGAATTGGATCCAGTCGATCCTTGATGATGGCAAGACGGAGTTGATGGCGCCCGGTCTCCAGGGTATCCACAGTGTTGAACTGTTCAATGCCATGTTGCTGTCTGCGTGGACGGATGACTGGGTTGATCTGCCAGTGGATGCTGATCTCTACTACGATGAACTGCAGAAACGTGTGGCGACATCGAAAGCAAAAGAGGCAGGTGGCAAGACGATGGATGTTTCTGGGACTTTTCAGTAGTCATCCGAGATGAGCAAGTCTGATTCGTTGGCGGCACGGCTTCGCGGGTTGGTCCCCGTCGTGCCCACGCCCCTGCTGATGGACGAGTCTCTCGATGAGGCTGGATTCGAGCGTCTCGCCGAATTCACTCTGACTTATCCCTTCAGTGGCATCTGGGCACTGGCATCAGCCGGTGAGGATCAAAATCTACCCGATCCGGTGATTGAGGCTGCGACACGGCTCTTCGTCCAACATTTCGGTGGTCAGTTACCGGTTCTGGTGAAGACGAGCCGCGCCGGTACGCGTGAGACCATTGAGCGCACGAGAAGACTCGCGGATCTGGGGATTGATGCAGCCGTCATTCTACCAGAGCACAAGCGTCTCGGGAGTGATCACATACGGCGCCACATCGATGCCATTGCCGACGCGTCCCCTATCCCACTCGTACTCTATCACAACAGCAGTCGCGGAGCTGAACTTGATACGAATCTGCTGCTGGAACTGACGGCGCATCCTCGCATCGTTGCGATGAAGGCGGGGGGTAGTGATCTGGCACAACTGCAGCGGTTGTGTCTGTTTGCTGCAGAGGATTTCGCCGTGCTCACTGCTGGCGGCGGTCAGATTCTGGCGGGATTGGCCATGGGCGCCGCGGGGCACACAGCGATTCCCTTGCTAGCGTTCCCTGAACGTGCCTTCGCGATACGCGACAGCATTGCCACCGGTGATCTGGACGTGGCGCGAGGCCAGCAGCGGATCATTAACGATTTCATCGCACGCATGCCGAAGCTGCAGAATCGCGAGGTACACGGCGAGGTGAAGTGTGTACTTGAGATTCGTGGTGTCATCGAGCGACACGTGTCGGCACCTTTCGTGTCGGCGACGGATGCCCAGCGAGATTCCTTCCAGGAACTGATTGAGGAATTGCGATTATTCGAAGCAATGGATGACTGAGCGATGAGTATCGATTTGCACCTGCGACGACAGAATCTCGAACTCGATGAGGCGGGACACATTCGCTGGCGTGTGGTGGAAGAGACCACCGCCATCGAACCTGCGTCAACGGCGCTGCTGTTGTGCGACGTCTGGGACAGTCATTGGAGTCGTGGGGCCCGCGAGCGACTCGAGGCCCTGCTGCCGCTGATGAACGACGTAACCGGCGCCGCCAGGAAGGCGGGATTGCTGGTGATTCACTCGCCTTCGGATACGATGGATTTCTACGAGAATCATCCGGCACGGGTGCGGGCGCAGATGACGGACCCCGTGGAGCCCGTCGCCGTGTTGCCGGCGCCAGCACAAGATCCGGCGTCTCTGGTGGGAGAGATGTTCGCAGCAAATGGTCAGGTCGACGAATACGATCCTCCTCTGCCTGTGGATGCCAGTGACGAAGGCTCGACGACACCGGAAGATTCCCCGTCAAAGCAGTGGAGGCGACAACACGAGAGGATCGAGATTGATGCAGAGCACGATCTGATCAGCGATGATGGAGCTGTCGTCTATGGTGCTCTGCGGGCGCGTGGAATCAGTCGGGTGATTCTCATGGGCGTGCACACGAATATGTGTGTCCTGCACCGCTCCTTCGCGATCAAGGCGATGGCCAAACGCGGCGTTGATATGGTGCTGGTGCGTGATCTCACGGATACGATGTACAATCCCGCATGTGCTCCCTATGTAGATCATGATGAGGGGACGCGGCTGGTTGTTGGTTATGTCGAAAAATTCTGGGGATCGACCATCGACAGCTCAGACCTGCTTTGACCATCATGCTCGACGGGGGTGGGGTGTACCAATACGAGGAACATCCCGGGGATTGGGGACGACTACCCGAGGGCATGACCCTGAGAGAGATTGCTGATGTCGTCGTGGATCAGCAGGATCGAGTTCACGTGCTGACACGGGGTCCGCACGGCATCATCGTCTTCGACGCGACGGGCGAGTTTCTCTACTGCTGGGGCGAAGGAATCTTCGCCCGGCCTCATGGTGCGACCCTCGGGGATGACGATACCTTATGGTGTGTAGATGATGAGGGGCACGGTATCTATCACTGCTCACTGGCCGGTGAGGTCCTGTGCACGATCGGCACACCTGGTCAGGCAGCACCCGCTCAGAGTGGTCAGCCCTTCAACAAACCGACAAAACTCGCAGTGCACCCCGGCAGCGGCGAGCTGTTTGTTGCGGATGGTTATGGCAATGCCCGAGTACATCGCTATTCATCAACGGGCGAGCACATTCTGTCCTGGGGGGAGAGTGGCTGCGAGGAGGGGCAGTTCAATCTGCCCCATAGCATCGCCGTCGATTCGCGTGGAAGAATCCTGGTAGCGGATCGTGAAAACCACCGAGTCCAAATTTTCGAAGAGGATGGCAAGCATCTAGGGCAGTGGACGAACATCCATCGTCCCTGTGCATTTCACCTCGATGGCGATGTCGCCTACATCGGCCAACTGCCAAGCCATCTACCTGTAAATGCCACCTATCCGCGAATTGGCGCCTGTGTGACGATCCACGACCTCGATGGTCATCAGATCGCTCGTATTGGAGCTGATTTTCCCGGGGAAGATCCGGGTCAGTTCACAGCACCTCACGGCATCGCTTGTACGCAAGCAGGCGATCTATTTGTGGGCGAGGTCTCCTTCAGCGCCTGGGGCAGCCGCCTCCCCGTGCCGCGTACGGCCCGTTGTCTGCGCAAGCTTACTCGGGTCGGGCCTGGGTAGCTTCGGCCTGGGTAGCTTCGGCCTGGGTAGCTTCGGCCCGGATAGCGGCTTCGATTTCAGCTGAGCGCCGCATCGCTGTGCGCACATCTGCCAGGTCTACCACATTGTTCACCCTCGTGAGCTCCTCAATCTGAGGAGTCGAGGTCACTCGCAGGAGGCCTTGCCCTTCGGGTAGACTTAGGCTTTCGAAGCGAAAGGCCAGGCGTCGCGGCAGCAGATCATCTGGCGCGTCGATGACCCCGAGTTCGATGAACCGTGTCGCTCCGTCCGCAGCGATCAGAGACAGCCGTGCGCCAGCAGGGCCGCGGCCGATGTTGTGCACCCACCCCGAGATCGTATTCCCTTCGATGCGGATATCGAGTGGCGAGAGGGCCAGATCCGGGGCCAGATACAGGGGTGGCAGTGCTCGGACTTTCTCTATCTCAACGACAGAACCACCCGCGGGCAGATCAATGTCGATCGGTTCACCGCGCCGCAGAACTTGCTCGCGTGTGTTTGCCTGGGTATCGATCTGTCCATCGTCATCTCGATCAGGACCTGAGCGGATCTGGTAGGTTCCATGCTGCAACTGCCAGAAGCGCGCGTGACCGTGGATCCGATCGGCTGAGAAATTGAAAAGGCGTGCGCGAAATTCGTCTCGTCCTGCCTTGGCCACGAAGGCGGCATAGTCTGTGCCAAAACCGCCCCAGCTGACAGCATGACTACGATTGAATTTGTTGCGCGTGGCGAAGCCGCCGGTATAGCTGATCGCAGCGTGGCGTATGGCATTCAGGAATACGCGGTCTGTAAATGGTTCAGATGATGTATACATCACATTGAAGCCTTGCAGCTCCGCTATGTCAGACCGGAGAATCTCCACCAGGGCATCCATGTCGCCATGGACGACGGCGGCCGCGTTGCCACGCAAGGGCAGTTGAGCGAGGGAATTTCCGAAAGCCTGCGCGCCAAAACGATGGTAAAAGTCGAGGACCAGGTCTGCGGGAGAGGTGGCGGTACTGCCGGCGGCGTAGGTATCAAAGAAGGGTGATGCGTACTCGAGATCGCCCGTGATCTGAGCGAGGAAGGCGAAGGCCGAGCCCTGGCCACCGTAGCCGCCATACAGGGGCCGCGTATTGACGCCCTGAATCTGCTCGCTGGCGACATCTACGGCATGTGCATACCGCCCAGGCTCGAAATGGGCCAACCAACCATCGGCCCACTCTCTAAGCCAGCGCTCAATAAGTGGATTCTGATTGTACCACAAGACCTCAAGTGCAGGATGCCACATGGAGGGATGAGCCTGGCCATCCATGTCTGTTGCCGACGAGTTGCGCGCATCGCTGCCAAGCAGTTGCGAGCGAAAGTGGCGATGACCGAGATCGGTGACCACCGTGAGATCAGCGACGGAGCGAGCGGCCAGCATATTGCGCTCCAAAAGGACCGGATCTCCGTAGTTCCACGCACTCATCAAGGCCTCCTGATTGAGGCCTTCTTCATAGGCGTGCAAGGGATCCATCGTGCGCTGGTTTATGCCATCTGTCAGGGTTGTTCGTTCAGCCAGTTCGGCCAGTCGTGCCGCCGCGTCGCGTAGACGTGCTCCGACTCCACTGTCTTCGAAGAAGGTGAAGTCGACGAAATTCTGATATAGATCCGTGTCATCACCCACGGCGCCACCGAATTCTCCGGTCTCGACAAGTCGATGCTGCAGCCACCAATCAGGAACTGCCCGTGCCGTGAGCCACGCAGTGCGGGCCCAGCGAGCCCACGCCGGCGCTGATGGGGTTGTGTCAAGCAAGGCGGGTTCGATGGTGTCGGGCGTGCGCCGGTTACGCCACAACCACTGTTCATATTGACGCATTGTCTCGTCCGCCGGGTCGATCCAGCGGGCGTGGTCGACAGCGGTAAACAACTGGCGGAGCTGGTCACCCATGGGGTGACGATCAAACCAGTCCTCCAGGCTGCCGGCGCGTGGCAGACCCGTCCAGGGACGCGGCTCGCTGGCACAGGCGAAGAAGGTCTTTACCAGGAACTGGCGATGCGCCGACGCCTCGATGTTGGCGAGGGCAGGGCTGATTGAAAACAACTGTGCTGTTCCCTCGGTCCAGGCCTGGCCATCTTGAGTCTGGGCGCGACAAGAGATCCACGTGCCAGCAGGAACCACCTGATCGATAATATCGAGCAATACGAAGGCCGAACCGGAACCCATGACCTCTACATCCACTGTCATCAACTGCAGGCGTGGATCCAACGGATCATCGACGATGAGTGTGAGTTGCCGCGGTGCGTCGTCTGTCTCGAAGGTGATCCCTAAAGCGCCGATTCCGGTTCTTGCATCCGTCGTCGTGAAACCGCCGCCAAGGGGCCATTGGGTCGATGACGCTGGTTGTTCAATTTCCTTGAGTCGAAAGAAAGCGGCATCAGCGATCACGCCATCGGTGACATTGAAAAAACTCACGTCCTGGGTGGTTACACGTTTCTCGAAGAGGGCACGGGAGCGCAATGTCCGACCGGGGAAGTGATAGAGAGGTTGCTGCTGGTCAGGTCCCTGGTAGGAGACGCCAGGTGCAAACAGATCCGCGCGGATGCCGCCGCGGATCTGCAGTGCATCAAAACCTTCGGCATCGGCGAAGCGGACATGCAGCCCATCGTTGCCGCCGTAAGCGTATCCCACACCGGCGCCTGCACCTGCCTGCGGATATTCCCAGACCTGACCATTCCAACTTCGTGTGGCCATGCTGCCGTCGAAGGGGGTGCCAATGAAGCCACGCACGGCTCGAGCATCCGCAACAGGAACATGCTCAATGGCGAGAGGCTGGCCCGACGGCAATGGAATCGCGGCGCCAGCCGTTAACAGTCTCGGTACTTCAAGTAGTTGCAGATCTACATCCAGTGACCCCTCTGACGCCGAGAGGCGAAGAGGAGTCTCGCCCTGCCCAGATGTGACGAAGTCGACGGTGACGCTGTCTGTCGCGTGATCCAGCTGCAGGGTTCTCACCATGTCGCCCACCTCGACGGTGGCTACGCCGACACCTTCTGCGGCGATGTGCAAGGAATGTGGCGTATGTGGGCGCAAGCGGACCTCGCCGGCAACCGTCGT
>Ga0233428_1003058_pt1 | contig 14794 bp, 17 predicted proteins | sample SI_118_April2016_4_FD_179890 | JGI IMG/M metagenome (GOLD analysis project Ga0233428, IMG submission 179890) | Seawater microbial communities from Saanich Inlet, British Columbia, Canada - SI_118_April2016_120_MG | ecosystem: Environmental > Aquatic > Marine > Inlet | place: Canada: British... | reverse complement strand
AGATCTAAGGTTACAGAAATTTTTACGTTTGATTCTTTGGGGAAAACGGTAAAAGTAATTGAAGATATAGAGAAACTTTCTATCCCGGAAGATCCAAAAAGTCCTGAAATTAAAATAGAGATGCCTGAAGAAGTAGAGGCGACTCAAGAGGTAAAAGAGATAAAAGAAGTAAAAGAGATAAAAGAGATAAAAGAAGTAAAAAAGGAACAATCTCAAACTGAAATTACAGCGTCTACTCCTCCAACTGAACATCAAATTAGTGAAGGGAGTTCCTATTTAAACATAACTATTTCAAGATGGGATGACGCTATAGTTTCATTTCTTGGTGTATTCGAAACCCTGCTCGCTGCCTATGAGAAATATACAATATTGATTGATGGTAAGAAAATTGGGGAATTCAAAAATGTGTCGGGCAGTACATTTAATCACAAAGAGCCGCTTTCAAGTGGAAAGCACGACATCGAGATCATATACAATAGTTATGCTTTAGGAGTTGCTCCTACTGATGAAAAGATTTATAAAAATACAATTGTTATTGAGGGCAATGGAAGTGAATTAAAGTTATTCGTTATGCAAGACTTTAAATAAAACTACTTATGTAGTCGTAATAATTCAAATATTTATTTAACTTTTTATTTACGCCGCCTGATCATTTCGCCATGAACCACATTTGACTATAACGCTGGAGAAAGACGCTAACAAAATGAAAAATAACCGAACCATGCAAACTGGGGCGGGTTTGTTCTCGTTTGAAGAATTTAAATAAAAACATTTACTCGAATTAAAAATTAAAACTGGAGAAATTTATGAAATTTTCATTGGCAGTACTAGCAATCTTAAGCATCTATTTGGGAGGGTGTGCATTTTCTTCAATCTCTCATGGCACAGAGATAACGGAAAATGAGCTTGCCAGTATAAAACCCGGCGTTACTACCAAGAAAGATGTCTACAGGACATTTGGCGAACCAACAAAAAGCCTGGAAAATGGATCACTTCTATTTTTCTCATGGACCAGGGGTGACCAACAGGCCTTTTTGGGCATGGGAGCTACCGATACTGAAACCAAGAGCCTCATGATTGAATTTGACAACGAAAATATTGTTAAAGATTTTCGCCTTACAAGGGGTTCTCCAGTAGGGTCAAACTAAACCATAAATTGAATGTCTGAATTTAATTATGATTAAAAATACGATGAGGATGGGCTGCCTCTTGCTTGCACTTTTAGCTATAGGTTGCGCCTCCACACATGACCTAAAGCCCGATAGAGAGAAATACTCAAGTTTGAGTTGCGAGGAGCTTAACAAAGAAATCTCAATTGTTGTGGGCTATCACAATGAGGCCGTAGGGGATCAAGGACTGTCATCTAAAAATGCCGCGGCGGCAATTCTTTTTGGTGGTATCGGAGCAAATTTAAGTAATGAAGCAGCCCATGAAGCTGAGGCTGAGGCTGAGGCACAGAAAAAGTTTCTTTATGGAATATATGATGAAAAGAATTGTGCTGAAAAGTTATATCAACTAGGCAAGGCCTCCCATCCGTCACAGGCAAGTCCAACAACAACCCATCCTTCCCAAGGAACTGTCCCAAATTTAGTAAAGGGAACGGGTTTTTTATTTAGCTCATCAAATTTTGTCATCACCAATTATCATTTAGTGAGAGGTGCAAAATTAATAACAGTAAAATTGCTGCATGGACAAAACATAAGGGCTGAAATAGTTGCCAATGATAAGAATAATGATATTGCTTTTCTCAAGCTGGATAGTGCCCCAGATATGAATATTGGAAAAATTGCTTTAGGGGACTCTGCAGAAGTAAGACCAGGCGATAAGGTTTTCACCGTGGGCTATCCATTGAGCAATATCCTTGGCGATAGACCCAAATATTCCGAAGGTGTAATAAATGCAATTTCTGGTGTAGGAAATGATCCCAAGTCATTTCAGATTAGCATTCCTATCCAGCCGGGAAATAGTGGGGGACCATTGTTTAATGATGATGGAGACGTTATTGGAGTAGTAACATCTTCCCTTGATGCAGAGGCCACATCACAGGTGTCGGGAAACATCCCGCAAAACGTAAACTTCGCTATCAAATCAGTATTTATTAAAAACCTGTTACCTACCCTTCCTGAAACTTTGATTTCCCCAACGGGTCTGGTACCTGTTCCCGCATATTCGGAAAGCAATCGTTCAAATTTTGTTAATCAAATACAAAATAATATTGTTCTATTAGAAATTGAGAACTAGGTTGAAACTCAATCGAGCGGTCCATCCATAAAATGGTGGTACAATCGGGTATCGAATTCAAGAAAATTGGAGAAATCAGATCATGGGCAAAATACTGGCAATTATATTGACCCTTGTTTTACTTTCAGGCTGTGTTGGAGTTGGAGCAGGAGCAAGGATAGACTCAGCTATCAAAAAGCATGAGATTGTTTCGGAGCAGATTAATTTAGGGGACAGCAAGGATAAGACTTTAGCTATTTTATTGCCTACTCAAGCAGGCCTCTCTTCGGATACAAAAAAACCTCCCGAAAAATATATAAAGGAAGGGGTGTTGATAGAAATCTATTTCATGAGGTCGGGCCGTCAGCCAGACGGGCTTAGAACTGATGACGAATTTACCCCGTACGTGTTCAATGATGGAAAGCTTGTAGGTGTTGGCTGGCAAGTACTCGGTGGTGCTAAGTCACAAGGACAAACTAGTCCGGTCACAAATGTTCAGCAGAATGTAATTATTTATTAATCAAAAATTCAGCCGGAACCCCTTTCGAGGCCCCGGCCTTAATATCCCAGCTAATTCTTACTCCTTCTTTATAAATTTTGCGGTGAAATCTCCCACTTCCTGACTCTTCGATTTAATACGATCTGAGTAGCTCCACCAGCGTTCAGTCTGTTGCAATCCTCCTGAGTCATCAGCCTGACCTGAACCTGAGGTTTCTTTATAGGCTTAGACTTATTCCCTCGCCTGTTCAACACGGTCTGAGTAGCTCCACCATTATTCAGTCTCGTTGCTTCCTCCTGAGTTCCCGGACGAGGCACTATCTGCGATTTCTTTGTAGGCTTCTTGTCCTGCTCTTCTTTTCTTCTACATTCTTCTTCCTCAATTTTTTTTTGTCTTTTTAGCTCTAACTTCTCCTCTAACCATTCATTATTTGACTCATCATACCAGCCCCTTAGTTGAGAGTAGAATGCAGATTCAGCAGTTGCAAAATCATAATATTCCTCTGGTTCCTCAGGATAAAAGTTCTTCGCAGAATCAATCAACCCACCACCTTCTCTTGCATTGTCAATTAGATTGATTAATTCTTTAAACGACAAAGGTTCTTTAGAGAAATTTGGTCGCACCTTATAGTGATCTTCCCCTTCGGGATAACTATCCATATATTCATCTTCAACCCTATACTCAATTCCCTTGTCGGTGAGTCTTGCTATTACAGCTATCACATCCGATGTTGTTGATTTGAGATTAATGGAAGCGATAATCACATCATTCTCTCCCAATTCGGGAAGAAACTCTCCTCCCAAGAATGACGGGTCTATTGAACCAATGGATTGTTTTAAATCCTCACTTAATGAACTCTTTAAATATTCCGAAGGAACCGTTTCACCATTTTGAAGTGCAATCTTGATTAATTCCTTTCGCACTTTTCCGGGAATTTTAGCTTCGACGTGGGTCAATACATCTCGTAAATCCCAATAGGTGTTAGGTTGGAAACTTAGATCATAATTGGAATGGTTAGGCATGACAGTACTCCTTATATCTCCCGAATGAGTTGCGTGGCAGGTTCGGGAGGGAGCCTGTCATCGCTTTAGCAGTACTTGTATTCCGCCCTGAAAGTTGTTGATTAAATCGGCGGTAAAATTGGGCAATAAAAAACCCGGCTCAGCTTAGTTGCCAAGACGGGGTAATTGCTTCCTCGTTTTAGCTGAATTTATTAAACGCCCGCAAGCTGATTCAAATCGGCGTTAGACTTAATATACGGCTTCTAAAAATCAAAGTCAAAGAACTTTTCTTATGGCCCTCTCCCTTGCCTATCCCCACCAACTGGCATAAAATAGACTCATCATTCCATAAGCAGAGGAACTTAATGTTTAGCAACGGAAAGCTCCAGCTATTTTATCTAGCACTATTTTGTTCCATTATTTTTTCCCTTGTTGGCTGTAGAACACCATATCAAAGTTATGGGTTTTCGGGTGGGTATACTGACCAAAAAATAGGCAATGATAAATTTCAAATCTCTGTTATTGGCAACGGTTACACAAGTCTAGGGGAAGTTGAATCCCATTTTTTCAGACGGGCCGAAGAGATTGCGAAAGAGAATGGTTGTACCAGCTATAAGGTATTAAAACATAAAACAAGCATGGAGCCTTGGGCCACTTTTGTAATGCCTAATTCAAGAGGTATTATCCAGTGCCTAAAGGGTTCTAGTCCTTCTCCTGCACCCTCCCCTCAACCAGTTGTTCGTCAGCCATCAGTTAAACAGCAAGTAGTTACAGGTGGAACGGGATTCCTTTTCGGTTCCAAGGATTACGTCATCACCAACTTTCATGTTGTAAAAGGGGCCAGTTCAATAATTGCAAAATTCATCAACGGGCAAACGGTTGAAGCCATGGTTGTGGCTAAAGATCCGAAGAATGATATAGCTATCCTGAAACTGGTACAGGCTTCTTCCTTACCTGCTACACCGATTAAGCTGGGTGATTCATCATCAGCAAGAGTGGGGGAGGAGATTTTTACCATTGGCTATCCGGCTTCTAAGATCATGGGTGAGAAACCCAAGTACTCGAAAGGAGTAATCAATGCGATGACAGGCCTACACGATGACCCAACTTTCTTCCAAGTAAGTGTCCCCATCCAACCGGGGAATAGTGGAGGGCCGTTATTCAATGAGCGTGGAGAAGTGATTGGAATCACAACATCATCATTATCTCTTCTGGCGATTGATGCTATGGGTGCAATCCCCCAGAACGTCAACTATGCAATCAAGTCTTCTTTTGTGAAGAATCTTCTTTCTACTATTCCAGAGTTAATGCTTTCAAATACGAATATTGTTGTTGTCTCAAAAGAATCTGGCAACTCACTTCTCAACTTTATTGAGCAAGTATCAAAAAACATCGTACTCATTGAGGCGACAGAGTAAATGGGTAAACTTATGTTTGGCAACGCAAAGTTCAGGTGGTTTCTTTTAGCACCAATCCTTTTAGAAATATTCGTTGTCGTTAACTCTCCTGTTGGTTCTTGGGCGGGAGAACTTGAAGAAAAACAAGAACGGGTTCGCCAGAACCCGGATGATGCAGAGGCACACTTTAACCTTGGTATTGCCTACTATATGTTAGGCAAGTATCAGGATGCCATTACTTCTTACAAGGAAGCCATACGAATCAAACCGGATTATGCCCGTTGGCACATTGATCTGGGACACTCCTACGTTGGCATAGGCAAGTATCAGGATGCCATTGCCTCTTACAAGGAAGCAATCCGGATTGATCCGGATTATGGCAAGGCACACATGTTCCTTGGAACTGTCTACGACAAGTTGGGCAAGCACCAAGATGCCATCAATTCATACAAGGAAGCCACCCGCATCAAACCGGATGATGCTATTGCACACATTAACCTTGGAAGTTCCTACGACTATCTGGGTCGGAATCAGGAAGCCATTGCCTCCTACAAGGAAGCGATACGTGCCGAGCCGGATGATACGTCTGCACACAATAACCTTGGACGTACATACCGCGCGGCAGGCCAGTATCAGGATGCCATTACTACTTACAAGGAAGCCATCCGGATTAATCCGGATCATGCCAATACACACAATAACCTTGGAAGCACCTACCATGAATTGGGCCGGAATCAGGAAGCCATTGGGGAATACAGGGAGGCATTAAGGATTGACCCTAACGATACTTACGCTCGTAATAATTTAAATGATCTGGAGCAAAAGATAGCGGATAAAAGACTGGTGCATGAGCAACGCCTTCTTGAAGAGGAACGGAAGAAACACAAAGCCCGGAAGAATATAAAAGAAGCCGATAGGCTTGCACAAGAAAGACGACTCCTTGAAGAAGAGAGAAAGAAATGGGAGGTTCGTCGTATAGAAGAAGAGAATAGACAACAGCAGGCATTACAACACCAGCCTGCCCCAGGTGGAACAGGATTTCTTTTCAGTTCCAGAGACTACATTATTACCAATTATCATGTTGTCAAAGGAGCAAGCTCTATTGAGGTCAAGTTTCCTAATGGAGAAATAATTAAAGCACGTTTGCAGGCTAAGGATAGTCAGAATGATATTGCTGTGTTAAAACTTGCCCAATCTCCCTCATCCCAAATTCCGGACCTGAAGTTTGGGGACTCCTCTAAAGTCCGTCCCGGAGACAGAGTCTTTACTATTGGTTACCCAGCAAGTTCTATATTAGGTAAAAATCAAAAAATTACAGACGGAATTATAAGTTCTGTTACCGGGATTGAGGACGACCCCACAATGTTTCAAATAACGGTTCCCATCCAACCGGGAAACAGCGGAGGACCATTGTTCAACGAGAGGGGTGAGGTAATAGGTATAACCACTGCTTCCTTATCACTTAACGCCATTCAATCTATGGGTGCTATTCCCCAAAACGTCAACTATGCAATCAAGTCTTCTTTTGTGAATAACTTATTGACCACAATTCCGAAGACTTTACTATCCAATAGAGGGATAGTGGTTGTGCCTAATAAACCAGGCAATTCACTTTCAGACTTCTTTGAAAGGGTATCGAATAATATCGTCCTGATAGAAGCGAAGGACTAATATATTAGAACAATGTTTAAACACCGCACATTCATATTCCTTCTTGCCTCATTGTTGGCTTCTGCCTTCATAGTTTCATCGGCTGTTGCCCAGCGGGGTATTGTTCCTGTTCCAATTAAAGACAAGGCCGGAAACCAGGTTGGACTTTACAAGGGTAGTTATGCCCTGATTATTGGTGTCAGCGATTATACAGAAGGTTGGCAAGACCTAGAAAGTGTTCCCAGTGAAGTTAATGATTTAGTTTCTGCGTTGGAGGAACAGGGGTTCCATGTCGTGAAGGTGTTGAACCCCAATTCCGAGGCTCTTGAAAAATCATTTAAAGATTTCATCGCCCAATACGGATTTGATCCCGACAACCGTCTACTATTCTTCTTCTCCGGTCACGGTTATACCCGTCAAGTTGGAAATATAACCAAAGGATATTTGGTTCCCACCGATGCGCCAATTCCCGAACATGACGCAAAAGGTTTCAAGAATAAAGCTCTGAGTATGAAACAAATTATTACTTGGGCAGAAGGAGAAATTGAATCAAAGCACGCCCTGTTCTTGTTCGATAGTTGCTTTTCCGGAACCATTCTAACCAGCCGAGGTAGGCCACCAATCCCTCGCCCAATTAGAGATTCGACCAATCACCCAGTCAGGCAGTTCATATCAGCGGGAACATCCGGGCAACTAGTACCATCGCAAAGCGTGTTTGTTCCATATTTTATTCGAGCGTTGAAGGGCGATGGGGATTTAAATCGGGATGGATATGTTACTGGAACGGAGTTGGGTCTATATTTGAGAGATCAGATCATGGGTGGCGATACTCACCAGACCCCGCAGGTCGGTAAAAGTTTTAATCCTAACTTCAATGAAGGTGACTTTGTTTTTTCATTGTTGAATAGAGAGCAGGTGGAGCAATCCGTTGACACGATTGTTATAAATAAGAAGGAACTGGAGTTTGAGCGTTGGGCCGTTAAAGATTTAACAAGGTTTCTTAGCAGGGAAGCAGTGAGGTTAAGAGAGGAAAATAAAAGATTAAAGGTAGAAAAAGAAACACTGGCCGGATTGCAACAATCGCCCACACCGCCCAAAGCAACATCAAACGATCAATGTCCAAACAAAATGTCCTTCATTCCGGGAGGCGTGTTTCTTGCGGGTGAAGTGAAATCACTCAAAGAGATGAGCCTTAACGCTTTCTGTATGGATCAATATGAAGTAACGCAAGCTGAATATGAGAGGGTAGTGGGAACCAATCCATCGAAATTAAAGGGGGAGAACCGCCCTGTAGAACAGGTGAGCTGGTACGAGGCCAAGGCGTATTGCAAGAAGGTTGACAAACGTCTACCCACAGAATGGGAGTGGGAGAAAGCGGCAAAAGCTGGAACAGTGACGAATTATTATTGGGGCAATGACCCAAGTTCTACCTACGCTTGGAATGTAGGAGGTTGGTTAGGAGGTCATCACCCTGTGGGCAAGAAGAAGCCGAACACATTTGATTTGTATGATATGTCAGGCAATGTCTCGGAGTGGACTGATAGTGATTATGAAGGTAGCAAAAAAGTTACCCGTGGCGGGTCGTGGTACGGTATTACGAACAATTTGCGATCTGCGAGCCGTGTGGGATTCGGTCCGACATTTCGTTATAGATCTTACGGATTTCGTTGCGCCAAGTAGTTTTATTCTTTGCCCTCTTACTCTTTTACCCTCTCAATTTCTACCAGTTCCCCAGCGATAGCCGCATAGCCCGCTATATCTATATAATCATCAGGATTAGTTTCTCCACATTGAGTGCGGGCAATTTTCAATAGAGCCATCATGCACGCCACGTCATGCGCATTAATCGTATTCCCAAGATACGCACTCCAAAACCTTGCGATACGGTCATGGGAATGAAACATGTCACCGTGCTTTTTGGCTCTAGCACCCGATATCAATGATGCGGCTATTTTTAATAGTTTCTTGTGCTTTCATTTTCCTCACATAAAATTAAAATGGGATATCGTCACCCTCAGAATTATCCGAGATATCATTCGATGCTTGCGACTCACTACTTCCTTGCTTGCTACCTTGCAGTGTGATCTTGTCCGCAAAGATTTCGATTTCGGCTTTTGCTTCTCCATCCTTTACCCAACCATTAGGTTTAGCTTCTCCTTGAACAGTTAGTGCGGTGCCTTTCTTTAAGTAAGGATGTAGCCCATCCGCTCGTTTTCCGAATAAGGCTACCTTCACCCACTCAGTTCGTTTTTTATCAGCGTATCCTGCGTCACAGGCAATCGTAAAAGAACACACGGTAGTCCCACTCTGGGTAGTTCTAAGTTCCGCATCACGGGCTAATCGTCCTGCGGCAATCGCAATAATCATTTTTTCTGCTCCTTTTTAGGTTTGTTGTAATCCTTAAATTCCCTGTCACTAGAAATTCTGAGACAGATTTTAGTGCCAATAATCTGTTAGCTATGTTTATGCAATTACAAAATCCCCACTTCGAGCAAACCTGATAAACTCACGCAACCACTCATCGTGATCCGTAACTTTAAATTCTAATGACCGATCCAATGCGTTGGCTATATTGGTTGCGTCCTCCTCCGTGACAACTTGAAGTTCGTTATAGAAATAGCTACCACACCAATTATCTAGGGTTTCAAGATAGGGGCCATAACCATGTAGATTTATCATTTGTATCTTACTCGGGGGTTTTGTCCCCTCTGGCTTCCAACCGTTCTCGAATGCGATACTTAAAAGATAGCTCCAGCCAGCCCTATTTGTAGAAAAAGAACCCTTTTTTCCCATCAAATCAAATCCCATGATTCTTGCTCCTTTCCAAAATTGTTTTAATACGAGCCTCTATGCTTCGATCTTCATCTCCTCGAATGTTTCATCAATCTCATTCTCTATTATTAGCTTCTTGAGGTAATCATCGAGTTCTACATCATTCATAGATTCTATTTGGGCGTGCATCTCTGCCTGCTCCTCCCTCATGCGCTGGGAAGCTTTTGGCGTGAATATTGGCATCGTTTTATCAGCCACCTTTTTCATGTTCATGAATTTCTGTGTTGGCTTCCTTCCTTTCTGAAACTCCAGCTCTTCAATGCGTTCTAGTATTTCCAAATCAGTCAATCGAAATACATCCGATCTATTTCCAACAAGCCTATCTTCCAGCTTGGCCAGCCTGGTGGCATTTTTTCTCATTTCACTATTTCTTCTAATTTGTTCAACCTTGCCTCGTGGTCAGCACTTTCAATGCTTTTCCTGCGGGCCTCTAAGATAGAACTGAGCACTTGCCCTTCGTCGGGCGCGATTTTTCCTTCACCGACTGCTTGGACGACTACAGCCTGAGCTTGCGAGATGCCTTCACAAGTGTTTACAGCAGGCAGACTAATGTTTATAAGCCGTGATTTTCTTGGAGGACAGATTCTTTCAAGACATAACTTTATAGCCGTTAAATCCCCGTCCTTAGCAAGCTCAATAGCTTTCCGGGTCAGCGCCTCACCTTCGCCGTCAAGAAGCTGTTCAATTGCAAGAGTAGCCCTATGCCGTGTTCCCGGTTTTTTCCCAGCAGGGTTTCCGGATTGGCCTTTTTTCCACTTTGTACCTTGCTTTTTTCCTGTATTTGCAGAGTCTTTGCGTTTCATAATATTTCACCTTTAAAAAGGACTTTAGCTTCGTGTAAGGTTTGAATCTCTTCCCAACTCAAACCATTTAGGGCCTCTATTTCATTTCTAGTATATTTTGGGAGTGTGGAGTTAGGAACTTTTATCCATTTATTCTTCGTCAAGTAAATGCTCTGATTTAGATAACTACTGAACACCTGAATCCAACTCCGTTTCTTAAATAATGCAACCGCCTCAGCCATTGACTTTTCACGGCCCGATTTACTATCAGGCAATTGAATAGGGTTGCTAAAGTCGCTAATCTCGCTAACATTCTCATCAAGATTAGCAATATTAGCGGGAATAGCAGGGTCCTGTAGTTGCACCTCGGTGACTTGGAACTTCGGGAACAAGCTCATTCTCGTACCTCATAAGCTACCCGGCGCTTTTTCCCGTCAACCTCAGCACCGCCGACAATCGGACGAAACCAGCCATGACCTACAAGCAAAGAAATGATTCTTTCTGCCGTTGCCTTGTCTCGAATGGCATTGGGGCCAAATTGGTAGATCAGGCCGGGATATATGGGCTTGCCTTGAACCCTTGCCCATGCCAGTAGAGTTTCAGCTAGTATCAGGTCAGGGTTATCAGCAGATGAGTTGAAGAGTCTTAGTGCCTCATCCAGATGAAACTGAACAATTGTTATCCCGGATTGAATATTAGAGTCGCTAATTTCTATCGCATTGATATTTTCAACTAGAGAAAGGACTCCCGCTATTCTCGCCGCATGTTCCGCCGCTTTAGTCGCAAGCCCTCTTATGGAGAAGAGTTCCCTGTCTTCCCTGCAAAGCCTCTCAGTGTAATTATTGAAGCTAACCCATGTGTTTTTTGCCTTGGCACTCATGGAAATTTTCCTTGGCTCAAGTTCGTTCTGAGTACCTTCTGCCAAGGGCAATTGAGTTTCAAGAATCTGCATCATTGTCCCGAAGTATTTCTTTAATTCGAGGGTTTCATTTATTGATATCCCTTTATATTCTCTTCCTCCAATGGTTGATTCAGGGCGGGCTGGCAGAAGCCGTGACAGAAAGCCTTGGCTGGCTAAAAGACTATTGCCAAACAGGAGATTGCTAACCGCTGGCTGAACCATCAGATGGAGTGATACCCTCCGACCATAAAGAACAAAGCTCCCATCCCCAACACGGATTCTGGTAATGGGTGAACCATCCCAAAACTTGGATATACCCGCCGCCGTCTTCAGTTGGTTTTCCTGATTCATTCCATGACCGCCAAGGAAACGCCCTCCCTCATCGCTGAATATTCCAATGGAAGGCCAGCCTACTGCGAGAGACTTAACTAGACCTTCATAAGTTGGTTCCTCAACGGTGAGAACAGGGTTAATCGGGCCTTTGGGTTCAGGGCCAAGTTCCATGAGAGCCTTTTTCTTTTCCTCCCGGGTTTTGTTATTTCCCTTCGATAGGGCTTCTTCTTTTGCCTTTTTCCATGCTGATATTTCAGCTTCATAGTCATCAATATAATTAGAATAATCGATATATAAATCCTTTTGCCGTTTACTGACTGGAGCAAGTGCCACCGTGTCTGTTGCAGTCTTTCTCTCACCGCTCTCAGCTATTGTTATGAAATTATTTGATAATGGTGACACCCTTCCATCAATTTCTAAATCAGCGAATCCTTGGACGGCTAATGTTGCCGTTGCTAAAAAACTCTGCCCACAGATTGCCTCTGGGGACTGGATAACCTCATGTGTTTTTATAGCTGGGGGGGCTAGTGTCGATCCTAGAGCTTCTATAGGGTATGGATCAGGTGGTGGTAACTCTCTGCGTAATGGTTGCGGCTCAGGCCAAATAAGGCCCTCTTCATGCCCATTGCCATTCCCATTCGGCAGTACAGTTTTAGCGTTATCAGTAACAGGGTTAGACACAAGGCCCCTCCTTACTGTTTAGCCGATGCAGGAGAGACTCCTTCATCTAGCTCGAGTGCAGATACAACTCCCTTAAGGGCTTCGGAATATGGGCAACCAGTATCCCGCACGACTTTACGAGCCAACATATGTTTAACTCTATTTCCATTTGGGCCACGGGCCATAAACTTGAGAATTCCCAATTCATCGTTTTTGTCGTAAGAATTTACTAGAGATTTTTTGGCTTTCTTTGCCTCATCTGCCATTATGGTTTTGTTTTTAGAAGTCATTTTTCATCTCCATAGAAAAAGTTAATCATCTACTGCACCTGTTTTAAATTGGCAGGAAGTTCTGCTACTCCACGAGGTCTCGATTCTATCCAAGTCTCGATTTCGTCTAGAAACCATCCTATTTTATTGGGTGTCAGCTGAACGCTCAGAGGGAAGTCACCAGCTTTCATGCGTCTCCAAATGGTCACGACAGACAGGCCGGTAATCATCACCACCTCTTGCTTATTTACCATCCGCCTTTTGTATTGAACCTTTTCTCTAGTTTTGTTGTTCACTCGACCTCCGCTATTTTCGATTCGTTACAATTCATTAATTGCTCAAATGAAAAATAATCGCAACCACAGTAGTGTGGCTCACTGAAAGTTTTACTGAAGGTAAGTCTTTGGAAATACAGGATGAATAAGGAAACGAGGGAAGTGAAAATAATTTCAGTTAAAGGGGTTCACTGAAGGGGGATAAAGCATTTTTTGTGAATTTTGCGGGTTATTTGTCTTGATTGTGGAGAGTTTGACTGTCGCTACTCTCTCATACTCTTCTTTTGAATCTAGGGGATACCAAGTTTTCCTTGCCACTGCAAACTTTCACAATCTCTGGGTGACATGGAACAGCACCTTGGAGGATGCCTTTTGCTTTTAGCTTGCTAAAGGAGTCCGGCTTTTCGGAAGCGATCCTAGCCCTGAATTATTTACGCTTTAAATTAACTACTTTTGCCTTTTCTCCTGTTAGGATGCTATTCAGCTTTCGATCCCAAGCCTCAAGGGCCTGTTTTTTTTCATTATCGTACTCATGTAAGTCATACCTTGCGGTAATAGATTGATCAACATGATTTAACACTCTGGAAACAATAAACCTTGAAACACCTGCCCCGGTGGCGTGGGTAGCCCCGGTACGCCTTAGATCATGCGGTGTGAATTTAGGGATGTTGAAAACATCAACCGTATTTCTTTTCGGATCATTTGTCTGCGCATCCCTTAGGGCATGATCCACAGCCTGAGGTGTTAAGTGTTTGCCTTCGATTCTTCCAGGGAAAAGCCACTCTGAATCCCCTGATAGCTCCACCACCTCTTCAATCAAATCCATCGCCATATTGGAAAGCCACACTCGATGGGCAATATTGTTCTTCACCTTCTCTTTGGGTTGTGTCCACCAACCGTTTTTAAGATCAAGATCGGTTTTTTCAATCTGGACCAGTTCACCCTTCCTCTGCATTGTCACCAGTTGCAGTTTAAGTAGCAATTGAGTTGCCCTCTCCATTCGAGACTTATCCAGGTTGTTCCAAAAACCTTTAATTTCATTTTCGTTTAGAACTCTATCCCGTTTGTTTTCTTTGGCAGGAGTTTCAATAACTGCGCAGGGGCTATGCTCAACGATTGATCGCCCAACCGCAAAATTGTACATCTTACGAATAATTTCCAAGGTTCGATTGGCCTGTACTCCCTTCCCTCCTATTGCCTCTGCCCTATCTCGCACCCCATCTAATAGGTTTACCACTTCCAAACGAGTAATAGAGGCCGCTTTTCTTTTCCCCCACCCTGGGATGACATCCTTGTTTAATATCCTTTGATCCTCTTTCCAACTCCTCTTTTTCCTCTTTGCGTGTTTTTCAATATAGTCATGCACCAGTTCCGAAACGGTGTATGCTTCTCGGGCCTGTCGTTTACCCCTCACAGATTCAATGCCAGGATCAATTCCCTTTTCTAATTCCTGTCTGGCTTTTGCGTGGAGTTCATGCGCCCGGGACAAGGTTATTCTAGGATAGCTTCCAAGAGTCATTCTTCTGGCAGTTCCATCAAACCGAAACATGAAAATAAAAGTTTTTCGACTAGCAGGAGAAACTCTTATCCCAAAGCCTTTACCATTCGTTTCCCATTTCTCGTAGCGTTCCGAGATGGGCTTTAAAGCCTTAATAGATGCATCTGTGAACTTCACCCCTTACCTCAAAAAAAAGTGCTAAAATACATGCTGTAAACGCTACCCACGGCTGGGTAGCACTTTGGGTAGCATTTTAATCGAAATACGATGAAAAGACAAGAATAGAGATGAGGTGGTTTCAAGGCTTAAAATAGCCTTAAACCTTGGTATAGCTGGAGTTATGAAAAGAATTGAAACGCGGTGAAAAGCTAGATTGCTCGGCTCATAACCGGTAGGTCGTAGGTTCGAATCCTGCTGGGCCCATCACTACCCGTGGGGGAGTATGCAATGGCGTAAGCAGGCCACAATAAATCTCTG
>Ga0233428_1003055_pt1 | contig 14806 bp, 13 predicted proteins | sample SI_118_April2016_4_FD_179890 | JGI IMG/M metagenome (GOLD analysis project Ga0233428, IMG submission 179890) | Seawater microbial communities from Saanich Inlet, British Columbia, Canada - SI_118_April2016_120_MG | ecosystem: Environmental > Aquatic > Marine > Inlet | place: Canada: British... | reverse complement strand
AAAAATGGGTATCAGTTGACGAGAGACCTGCCTCGCCGATGAGACGGCTACCGCGCCGGAGGTTTCTCAAGACGTTGCTCGCCGGTTCGGTAGCCCTGCCTTACGCATGCACCGAGCGTCCGTCACCGCGCCCCATCGGTGACGTTCCGGCAAGCTTCATCGACCGGGTGACCCCAGCACAGGGTCACGTGCTGAGACGGCCCGTCGATCCGGCGCAATTTGCCACGGCTCCTGAAACCACCGTCGATGCCCTCGTGATCGGCGGTGGTGTCTCGGGGTTGGCGGCGTGCTGGAAACTGCGCCAGGCAGGTGTTGAGCGCGTATTGCTCGTCGAACTTGCCGATCAATTGGGTGGGGATGCGACAGCAGGCCAGGCGCAAGGCCTGGTGTTCCCCCTGGGTGCCCACTACATCAATGTGCCACCCGCCGAGGCCGATTGCGTTCACGAAGTACTGTCTGACCTCAACATCATCACCGGCTACGACACAGCGGGACGCCCCGTCATCCATCCCGACCACCTGCTGCGCTGGCCGGCAGAGAGATTGTGGGAAAACGACAGCTGGTCAGAGGGTCTCGATCCCTTTGGTGCTGCCAGTGCCGCAGAACTCGAGCAACTGCACGCCTTCGAAGACGATATGCTGCGCTGGACCTTGTATCGCGGTCAGGACTCGCGTCGCGCCTTCGCCATGCCCCTCGCCTATTCTACCTCCGACGCCAAGGTGCGCGCCCTCGATACCATGACGATGGCTGAGTACACGAGTCAGCAGGGGTGGAGCAGCGGGCGACTTTCATGGCTCATCGATCAGGCCTGCAAAGACGATTATGGCGGCTTGGGCACAGAGATCTCCGCTTGGGCGGGTATCCACTACTTTGCTTGCCGCTACTACGACCGCCGCGTGCAGGAACAGTATCCCTCTGACACATTGACGTGGCCTGGTGGCAATCAATTTCTGGTGGATGGTCTGGCGCACAATCTGACGCAGAATGAGCGCTGGCTGTCGACGGGGGTCGTTGCTCTTCATCCAGGCGCGACGACGACACAGGCCCTCTGCGTTGATACCAATACGGGTGAGCCACTGCGTGTTCAAGCGAAGTCCGTCGTCTATGCAGGCAAACTTCATACCGCACCCCATGTGGTAGCGGATATGCCGCAGCCACAGCGACACGCCATTGAGCAACTCGACTACGTACCGTGGCTCGTCGCCGCCGTCAGACTCTCCTCACAACTGGGGGATGCGGGTCTGGCATGGGACAACGTACTGATGGACAGTCCATCCGTTGGTTATGTCTCAGCACGACACCAGACATCACCCGCGGCACGACCAGAGGGTGAGGTGCTCGTCTACTATCTACCCTTGATCGACGATTTGACGGATAGCAGAAAACAACTGTTGGAGGATGATCCACAGCCGTGGGCACGAAGGGTATTGGCCGACCTCACTCGCGTACATCCTCAGCTGCCAGATCTTGTTGAGGGAATTGACATCTGCCGCTGGGGACATGGCATGGTACGTCCCACGCCAGGTGTGATTTGGGGGCCCCAGGCCCAGCTTAGACGCCAGCCCTGCGGCCGAGTGGCCCTTGCCTCCTGTGATACAGGTGGATTGCCGCTTTTTGAGGAAGCTCTCTTCGCTGGTATCGCCGCCGCCGAGCATTGCCTTGATACGCTCGACATGACGTACACGACCTCTCTCCACGGAATGCCGATCCATGGCTGAGCCCAGCGCGCCAGACACCACCTACAATTCGGCAAAGTCATTTCTGCTGCTCGCCGCCATTTTCTCGGCCTCTGCATGTGCCATCGTGTATGAACTGCTCATTGGCAGTACGTCGGCCTATTTCCTCGGTGACAGTGTTGAGCAATTCTCCATCACCATCGGCCTGTTCCTGGCCTCGATGGGTCTTGGTGCCTGGATTTCCCGCGCCGTCGTCGACCAGCTCCTCGAGCGTTTCATTGCGCTGGAATTGTGGCTTGCAGCGATCGGCGGTTTCTCCGTGCCCATCCTCTACTTCGCCTATCTGTATACGGACACCTTCCGTTATTGGATGCTTCTGCTCATCGTCACCATTGGCGCCCTTGTCGGCCTCGAACTGCCCCTACTGACACGCATGCTGCAGAAGAATGGCGGCCTGCGCACCGTCCTTTCCAACGTGTTATCCATCGATTATCTCGGTTCCCTGGCGGCAGCCTTGCTGTTTCCGTATTTGCTGTTGCCCCTGCTTGGCGCCTTTAACACTTCCCTCACAGCGGGACTCCTCAACGTCGCTGTCGGTCTCGTGCTTCTTGTCGCCTTTTGGTCTCAGCTAGTACGTGGTCCGCGCATGCGACTTTTGGCTTTGGGTATCGTCGTCACCAGTGCACTGGGATTGAGCCTGGTCACAGCCGATCCGATCCGTGAACGCCTGGAGAGCTCGCTCTATACAGATCAGATCGTTTACAGCGAGCAGTCACCTTATCAGCAGATCGTACTGACGCAGTGGCAGGACGAAACTCGACTCTATCTGGATCGACACCTGCAGTTTTCCTCTGCCGATGAGTATCGCTATCACGAATCGCTCGTACATCCGGCGATGACATTGGCCGATCAGGCTCAGCGCGTGCTCATCATCGGTGGTGGCGACGGACTCTCGGCACGGGAGATCCTGCGCCACGGCGATGTGGAACGCGTGGATCTGGTCGATCTGGACCAGGCGATCACTGATCTTGCACGACGCGACCTGCGCCTGACGTCACTCAACGCCAATGCACTGAGCCGGACAGAAGTGCGTATCTTCAACGAGGATGGCTTCACCTTTCTCGAACGCTCGCAGGAAGCGTACGGAGTCATCATCATCGACTTGCCGGATCCGCGTGATGAAGCCTTGTCCAAGTTGTATTCGGTCGAGGCCTATCGTCTCTGCGCTCGCCACCTGTCTCCTGGCGGGGTATTGGTCACACAGGCAACGAGTCCGTATTATGCGAGAACTTCCTTTTGGAGCATCGCTGCCACGATGACTGAATCCGGATTGCATGTGATCCCCTACCATACGCTCGTGCCATCCTTCGGTGAGTGGGGATTTGTCGTCGGCAGCAAGAGCCAACGCCGGCCTGCGGAGCTGACCTTTGACGTGCCGGGTCTGCGCTACATCACAACCGAACTCTTCCGTCAGATGCAGACCTTCCCAGCCGACATGAGCCGACCGGAGCAGGTCGTCGTCAATCGACTGGATCGACCTGTCCTGGCACGGCAATACCGAGAAGATTGGAGCCGCTGGTAGCGTCACGATGATCAGTCTGAAGAAATGGTTCGGTGGTGAGACACCGGATGAGGAAGACGACGGTACCGACTTACGTCTCGAGTCCATGCGCATGAGTGATCTCGTCGACTATGACCTGAAGACCTGGGTGGTGACGGGCCGTTGTGTCTACGACTATGAGGGCTTCCCCGCGCAGGAGTGGCAGCTTACCTCTGGCGACGAAGTATGTTTTCTTGAGCGCGCCGAAGAGGATGGCAAGACCGAGTGGACCCTGACACGCAGTATTGCCGTCGGCGACATTCAAGAGGATGTCATCGCCGCCATCAGCGCTGATCAGGATCCGCCAAAAACGATCCACTTCGACTCCCGCGCCTACCATGCGACCGAGTCCGATTCGGGTGTGCAGCGCGATGTTGATCGCGACGGTTCCACGACGGCGAGCGAGGAGCGCGACTTCGTCAATTGGAGTTATGCCGCCGACGACGGGCGTGTGCTGTTCGTCGCGCAGTGGGGTGAACAACGATTCACTGCCTACGAAGGCGAATACGTCGAGGAGTATTCATTCACCGATATCCTACCTGGAGGCGAGCGGTGACCCAGAGCCAAGATTCACGGCGCCGCACACTGGTCGCGGCCCGATTCGCCCTCACGATTCTGCTGGTTTCCACAGCTTGTGGCAGAACACCGGACCCGGTCCAGGAGATCGTTCGTGACCTGGAACGTTATCCCGAATACTCAGTCGTCATTGAAGATCTGAATGTGGAGGACGGCTTCTTCCCCGACTACTCGCTGCGACTCGCGCTCACGACGGCAGCCGGTCAACGACTCGACGACCGGGATACACTCGTCTTCGACAACCGCGTGACAGACTGGATTCCAGTGTCGGAGGAGGTCTTTGCCCGCTACCAGCACTACCTGGGCATGGTCGTCGCCAGCCGAACCCTCGATGGCCAGCGTTCATCGCCAGGTCAGGCGCACCCACCGGGATACCAATACGTTGGCAATTCGCAGTATGGTCAATGGGGCGGTGGGGGATTCTGGCAATTCTACGGACAATACGCCTTCATGAGCAGTATGCTCGGTGGCCACCGTGTGGGTCGCGGTGACTACGATGACTATCGCCGCAACCGCGACCGAGGCCGCCCGCACTTTGGGCCCGTCACAAATGGGCGGCAGACCTTCGGCACCGCCGGCACACGCACACAGACGACCAAGCCCGCATTCTACCAGCGCTACCGTCAGCGAACGGCAAGTGGACGGGGCTTCACATCACGGTCCAGCCGCAGCGGCAGCAGCCGTCGCTCCGGCAAATGATCCGGAAGCTGAGAGGAAGATGACAATGGAAAATTCCATGTTGATGCCCATGGCACGGGCAACGGTGTACTTACTCGAGGCCTTCGTGTTACTCGTCGTGGCCAAGTGGGCCTACACCGGCCTTTACCGTCGCGTCTGCCTGAGAGAAGAGCTCTTCGAAAAGGGCAATGTTGCTCTTGCCGTATCGACGGCGGGATACCTCTTCGGCATCACGATCGCCCTGGGTGGCGTTCTGGCCGGTCCATCTGCCGGGTGGCAGGCAGACTTGCTGGGTATCAGTGTCTATGGCGGCATGACCGTCGCCATGATGCTCGTCGCCAGCTGGCTGTGTGAAAAGGTTCTGCTGTCACGCTTCAACAACACCAAGGAAGTCGTAGAAGACCAGAATCTCGGCACTGCCTTCGTCGAGGCCGGTGTTCATATTGCCAACGGCCTGATCCTGCTTGCCATTCAGCAAGGCAGTGGTGCGTGGTGGATTGGTGTCGTCTTCTGGGCATTGGCTCAGGTGGCGCTGATGGTTGTCGGCCTCGTCTACGAAAAGGCCACAACCCACAGCATCCATGATGAACTCGAGCGTGACAATGCCGCTGTAGGTCTCGCCTTTGCAGGCGTGTTGGTAGGGATGGGAAACATTATCAGCCTTGCCGTTGCCGGCGACTTCACGAGCTGGAAAGACAGTCTCATCACCTTTGGTGCTGACGTTGCCTTTGGCTTGGTCATCCTGCTGGTGATCAAACGCCTGACCGACGTCGTGCTGGCTCCGGGAGTCAGTCTCGCTGCACAACAGACTCAGGAGAAGCCGCAAATCGGCGCTGGCCTGCTGGAGGCCTTTGGTTATGTCGGTGGCAGCATGTTGGTCGTGTGGGTATTCTGACAAGCTAACCAAGACTCCGCCTCACAAGATCAGGTATTGTGCCTCTCTGGATACCCCTTCTGCGCGCCTGGCGCCGTGTGATCCATCGCAATTCGCTGGTATGGATTTCACTCCTGTCGCTCGCACTCATCATCGTTGGTGGTTTGCTGTTCTCCTTCCTCGAGGGGCATCCGATCAGCGATGGCATGTGGTGGGCCGTCGTCACAACGACGACCGTCGGCTACGGCGATCTCTACCCTGTGACGGCGGGTGGCCGCGTGATAGGTGCCATCCTCATGATTCTCGGCATCGGCGTCCTGGGCGGCTTTACGGCAGAAGTAGCCACTTTCATCATCGAACACCGCAGCAAGAAAGACAGGGGGATCAAGCCCGTGAAAACGACTGGACACGTCCTGGTCTGTGGCTGGAACGAGACGGGCGAAGACCTGGTCCGCAACATTCTCGCTGACCGTCTAGGGGTAGACGTCGTCGTGATGGCAAATCTGTCCTCGCACCCCATGCCTGCCGAGGGTGAAGCGGGACGTGTAGACTTCATCAGTGGTGGCGTCGACACCGAGACACTCGATCGAGCCCATGCACGAGATTGTGTCGGTGCCGTAATTCTCGGCAACCAGGACATTGAGGATGTCGCAGGTCGTGACGCCAAGACACTGATCGGCGCCCTGACGGTGAAGGAATACGAAGCGGGGATCTACGTCTGCCTGCAGTTGTATGATCCACACTCGGTTCATCACGCCCAGGTGTGTCGTGCAGATGAGGTCGTCGTTGTGGGCGCCCTGTCCAGTGGGTTACTGAGCCGCGCCGTCCTCGACCCCGGCAGTTCGCGCGCCATCTCCAGTCTGGTACGTATCGAAGAACAATGTGAGATCTATTTGATCGACCTCCCCACCGACTGGACAGGAAAACGATTCGACGAGATGCTGCCCATTGCCAAAGAGCGTCTCAATGTGCTGCTCATCGCCGTTGAGCCACAGGGCGAGAGTCTCGTGGTTAATCCTGCAGGTGACTATGCCTTCGAGAGCGGCGACCGACTCGCCGTGATTGCCCAGCAGCGTCCAGATGCCTGAAGCGCACAGCACGCCCCACCTCCCCCCGGAGTCCACCGCAACACGACCCGCCCTTGGCCGTCAGTTGTTGGTTGACCTGTATGGTTGCAACCAGGATCTCCTCAACGATGTGACCTTCGTGCGCCAGCAGTTACTCGAGGCAGCCGAACAAGCGGGGGCGACCGTCATCGATGAAACCTTTCACAGCTTTTCACCCTGTGGTGTGACGGGTACGCTGACGCTCAAAGAAAGCCATCTGTCCATTCACACGTGGCCCGAACATCGTTATGCCGCTGTCGACATCTTTACGTGCGGCGACGCCGTCGATCCCTGGCGCGCCTACGAATCGCTGAAGATTGCCTTCGCCGCCGAACGTGGGTCTCCTATGGAGATCCCCCGGGGACGCCCCGACGTCCTGTAACGACCTGAGACGTGTCCTACGTCACAGCGAGGTTGGCACACAGAAGCGATCCTCTCACCATGGCGCGCGAATTCAACTATAGCTGGTCCTGGGACCTGCGATCTTCCGCTGATGTCCTATGGCCCCTGGTGGCCGACACGGATCGCTTCAATCGGGATGCCGGTCTGCCCGTCGTCGAACGGGTTGCAACTGATACTGAAGAGCCAACGGTCGCGCGCCGTCATCTGCGATTCCGGCGACTTGGCGTCACGGTTGAGTGGGTCGAAGAGCCCTTTGAGTGGGTCGAACCCTCATGCTTCGGTGTGATTCGTACCTATCGCAGCGGCCCCTTGCTGTCGATGCGTGTGCGTGTCGACCTGTTGCCACTGCCAGATGGTGGCACACGACTTCAATACGACGTTGCTGTGACGGCACGAAATGCGCTTGGGTGGACGGCGATCCCGATCCAGATCGGATGGCTGAGCTTTCGTGACTTCACACGCGTGTTCCGCGCCTATGACAAGAGCACCCATGATCACACCACCGATGCCTCGACCGCAGGTGGCCTCGTCACACGCATCCCCTCAACACCGGTCAAATTTGCCCGCGGCGGACGTCGTCGTCTGCAGGCGGCTCAGAATGCACTGCTGACGGAAGGGATCGATGCCGACCTGGTTCCTCGTCTCACAGATGTGGTGGCCACATGTGATGATCTGAGCGCGCATCAACTGCGGCCATATGAATTGGCCGACATCTGGGGCATACCACGTCGTCAGGTGTTGGAGGCCTGTCTCGTAGCCACCCGCTGTGGTCTGCTCGAATTCGAATGGCATCTGCTTTGCCCGCTCTGTCGAGGCGCCAAGGCCCGCACGCCGTCGCTGGGAGGAGTGGAGCCAGTCGTTCACTGTGATACGTGCAATATCGATTTTGAGGTGAATTTCGAGAGATCAGTCGAGCTGACCTTCCATCCCGATCCGGCGATTCGCGCGATTGTGCGGGGAGAATACTGTATCGCCGGACCGCGCGTGACACCCCATGTCGTGGCGCAACAGCTGCTGGCTCCGGGCGACAATCGCACGATCCAGCTGAATCTTGAACCGGGTTCCTACAGGGTTCGACTGCTGAATGAACGCGGCGTCCGCATCCTTCGTGCCGCTGCGGGTGGGCCCGATGACATTGCACTACCGATGCGTGCCGTCGGCTGGCCAGAGGGTGAACTCGACGTCAGCCTGACGCCCAAGCTGCATCTGCTCAACAAACTCGGCGCCGAGCAACTCGTCATCGTCGAGCGCCAGACGCTCAGCGATCAGGCCGCTACAGGAGCCGATGTGATCGGCCTGCAAAAATTCCGTGACCTGTTTGCTGCCGAAGCCCTGCGCCCCGGTGAACGCATCTCCGTCGGCAATCTGGCGGTACTGTTCACCGATCTCTATGGGTCGACGCAGATCTATTCCAACATCGGTGATGCCACGGCCTTCGGTGTTGTCATGTCGCACTTCGACGTTTTGCGCGACGCCGTGAACCAGGAGGATGGTGCCGTCATCAAGACCATGGGAGACTCGGTCATGGCCGTTTTCCGCCATCCTGTGCAGGCTCTGCGTGCTGTGCTTGCAGCGCAAGAGCAACTCGCTGGTGACAAGGGCGAGCTGTCCGGGCTGCGCCTCAAGGCGGGCATTCACTGGGGACCATGCATCAGTGTCACCCTCAATGGCAGCCTCGACTACTTTGGTACCACCGTGAATGTTGCTGCCAGACTTCAAGGCCTGTCAGAAGGAGATGATGTCGTCGTCTCCGATGCAATCTGCAACGATCCCGAGGTCGTCGATTTCCTCGAAGATCTTCCCGCCCACCTGCAGATAGATCACCTGGAGACCGAATTGCGTGGGTTCGACGGCACGAGCTTTGCCATCGCTCGTCTCGCATCGAAACAGAAACGCTGCACCGCCTGAGTCGAAACACGATGAAGCCGCTGGGTATCACTACGGACACAGAAAGAGCCCCTTGGATGCAATCCAAGGGGCTCTATTTGTCTTCAATCCGCGAGGAGTGAATTATTCGTCGCGATTCGTAATCTCGATCAGATGGAAGCCGAATTGCGTCTCGATCGGGCCGTGCACGACGCCGACTTCCTCGCTGAACACGACCTTGTCGAATTCAGCGACCATCATACCGGGAGAGAATTCCCCAAGCTTGCCACCTTCGCGACCTGACGGGCAGGTCGAGTGCTCCTTGGCGACATCGGCGAAGTCTTCGCCGTCGGCGATCTTCTGCTTGAGATCCGTGCACTCCTGTTCAGTCGCCACGAGAATGTGACGTGCCGCTGCCTTGGCCATGGTGTCTTATCCGTTTTGGAGGGGTCCAATTCGATTGTGTGATCGAGGGAATGTACGATATCAGACGCAGGTGTGGGACCTTATGGGTCGATTTGCCAAGATTGACAGGGGAAATCCCGTGGCCCACTTTGCCCGCCATGACGACGACACTCTATCTCATTCGCCATGGCGAAACCGAATTCAATACGCGAGGAATCTACCAGGGCCAGGCTGACAGCCCCCTGACACCGGATGGCGAGGCGCAGGCTCGGGCGTTGGCGCCTCGCATCGCTGGTTTTGACACGGCACGCAATCTCTATGCAAGCGACCTGACCCGCGCCTACCGTACAGCAGAATTCGTCGCCACGCCCAACCATCATCAGATTGTCACAGACGTAGGCCTACGAGAGCGCCACTACGGCATCTTCCAGGGGAAGGTGAAGAAGGAGATCTCTACCCAATTTCCGGACGTGTGGGAAAAATATCGATCGGGTGATCCCGACTATGCCATCCCTGACGGAGAGAGCCAACGACAATTTCTTGACCGTACCTGCGAGGTGATGACGAGGATTGCCGATGCCCATGAGGGCGAAGGAGTCGTTGCCGTCAGCCATGGCGGCACGCTGGGCGTGTTTGCCAAACACGTGCTCGGTCTCGAGATCAGCGCCCCACGGCCCTTCGATATTGGCAACACAAGTCTGACGATTGTCGAGAGAACGGCAGGAGTCTGGAAGATCCGCACTCTGGGCGAACTCGCCCATCTGCAGCGTCTTCCGGGAATGAATCAGACAGAGGGCTGACGATACCTACATGGACACACCAACGATCGCACGCATTGAAGTATTCCGCCTGGAACCTCCCCCGGCGCAGAACGAGGGTAGCGCTGCCTGGCGACCAGGCTGGCATCACACCTTCCGTCAGGCGACCCCCTTCGATCGTTTTGACCAGCCCGTGAATCGTCGCGAACCGGGCGGTATGATCTGGGTTAAGGCGACGGCCAGTGATGGCACCTACGGTCTGGGTAGCACGGATACGGGCGAAACCGCTGCCATCATCATCGAGCACACTCTCGGCCCCGCAGTGATCGGCCAGCAGGTGGGAGCCATCGATGCCTGCAACGATCGCATGTGGCACGCCTGCCTGTCCTTCGGCATGGAAGGTCTCGCCGCCCGCGCTGTCGCCGGAGTAGATCTGGCCCTATGGGATCTGTGGGGCAAACATGCCGATCAACCCGTCTATCGTCTCGCAGGTGGCCCACACCGCCAATCCGTTCCGTGCTATCTGACAGGCAACGATGTCGATTGGGGGTTGGAGCTTGGCTTTCGCAAGTTCAAGCTCGCGCGCCCTCATTCTGTCTACGATGGCCACGCCGGTATCGAAGGAACCGTCGAGATGATCGCCCGCACACGGGAGATGATTGGCGCCGATGCTGATCTCATGCTCGACTGTTGGATGGCCTACGATGTGGACTATGCAGCACGTATGTGCGAAGCACTCAAGCCATATCGCATGGCCTGGATGGAGGAGATGCTCCCCTACTGGAATTATGAGGGGTACAGAACCTTGCGTCAGCGCGTCCCCTGGCAGACGATGGCCACCGGCGAGCACTGGTCCACCAAACATCCAGGAATCCGTGCCGTGAATGATCGGCTTGTTGATCTGATTCAGGCGGACCTCAAGTGGATCGGTGGTTTCACAGAGGCTCTCAAACTGTCTCATGCGGCAGATGCAGCAGGAATCCCCATGTGCCTGCACACGGGGGCAAATGAACTCTACGGGCAGCACTGGACCTTCGCCGCTCCGAATGTTCATCTCATCGAATACATTCAGTTCTCCGATCCTGGTATCCCACTCGAAGAATGCAATCTCGCCTCATCGTCCGCCGCCGGCCGTCGAGCCTACCGGGCGACGCCGGGTACACCCGTCCCACAGAATGGTCAAATGGGTCTGCCCCCTGGCCCGGGGTTTGGTCTCGAGATCCCCTTGCAATGGCTGGTTCCTTGGAAGTCATGATTCTCTTCACCTGATGCAGTTGATGGATCCGCCTACAGGGTTGGCGTTTCCCCGTCGATCTGACGGCTCTATCTTCCACGGCTGAGCTGGGCCTCTTGTGGGCACCCGGTCGGACGCTGCCATCGAGGCACGCCTCCACTCTTTAAGCTCTTCGAACAGGTGCAAGATGACGCAATCCGCTGGCGGGGAGCGCACGGGACTGCCGTCCCTCTCCGAGAATCAGATTCTGCGCTACGTGGCCTTCACTCTGCTGTATGCGGCGCAGGGCCTGCCCTATGGCTTGTTGTCCGTCGCCGTCCCAGCCTACATGGCCGAACAGGGACTCACACCGGCGCAGATCGGTTCCTTCATGGGCATCATCTTGCTCCCGTGGAGTCTGAAACTCATCAATGGTCCCATTATGGATCGCTGGAGTTTCCTCGCCATGGGTCGTCGCCGTCCCTGGGTCTTGTGGGCCCAGGCGGGAATGATCCTGACATCCCTTGTCATGGCCGCGATCCCCAACCCCCTGCAGCACCTGGCGTTGCTCACGGCAGCGGGTTTTGTCATGAACTTCTTCACCGCCTTTCAGGATGTCGCCGTCGATGGCATGGCCGTCGAGCTGATCCCCATCGAACAGCAACCGCGCGCCAATGGTTTCATGTGGGGAGGCAAAGTACTGGGTGGCGCCGCAGCGACGGCGGGTGGTGCGTGGATCATGAGTGCTTTCGGTCTCGGTGCGGCTCTGCTGGCTCAGGCCATCGTCGTCGGCGTCGTCATGCTCATCCCCTTACTGGCACGCGAACATGCAGGTGAACGGCTGCTGCCGTGGTCAGTGGGCAGGGCATCGGAATTGACGAAAAGCTTGCAGCTGGAAAGCTTCAGAGAGATCGCTCGTTCCCTGAAGCGTGTCGTCCTGATGCCGGTCAGTCTCTTCGCAGGTTTTGTTTTCTTCGCCTACAACCTGATTCGTGGATTCCTCGACGCCCTGTTGCCTGTACTCACGGTGCAGGAAATGGGCTGGAGCCACACCGACTTTTCCGAATTCTCGGCGTTGGCAGGCAGCATCGCTGGAATTCTTGGGATGGTCATCGGGGGAATCCTTGTAGAACATGTGGGACGTCGCAGAACGATCGGCATCGGGGTTTTCATTCTGTCAGGTGGATCCATCGCCATGGCGTTGCTTGCAGCCTCATGGTCGCAGCGATTGCCCGCTCAGTCCTTCATCGCCGCCTATCATGTGATCGACACCCTCGTGAGTATCTCTTTCCTGGCGACGATGATGGCCATCTCCTGGAAGCGGGTCGCAGCGACACAGTTCTCGCTCTATATGGCCATCGCCAACATGGGTCTGTCCGGTGGCGCTGCCCTGATGGGCCCCCTACAAGGGATCTTCTCCTATCCGCACCTGTTCTACGTCGTCGCAGGCTGGAGTTGTGTAGTGATGGTCGGCTTGCGCTTCATCAACGTCGACAGTCACCTGAAACGAATGGAAGATCTCTAGTGGGCTGGCTGAAGGATCTTCTACTCGGTACTTCGTCAAAACCCGCCGCCACGGGTGGCCCAACAAAGGTCGCTGAAGGTGACTACGAGACAACATCGACGGGCCTCATGATCCATGATCTGACCACTGGATCAGGGGCGTCGCCGTCGAAGGGTCAGAAGGTGACCGTCCACTACAGTGGCTGGCTGACGAATGGCAAGCAATTCGACAGCTCGCGAAAAAAGGACAAACCCTTCACTTTCAATATTGGCCGTCGCAAAGTGATTCGTGGCTGGGATGAAGGGGTGATGTCGATGCAGGTCGGTGGCCTGCGGCAGCTCAAGGTTCCATCCGCCCTCGGCTATGGCGCCGTCGGTTCACCACCCGCTATTCCGAAGAATGCGACGCTTATCTTCGAAGTCGAACTACTAGCGATAGAATAGGATCATGACCGAAAGACTTTCCTACGCAGCGACGGGTGTCGACATCGACGCCACGGACGCCGTCAAGCGCCGCATGGCGGATGCCGTCAACAGTGGCGATCCCCGGGTCCTCAACCAACTCGGCGCCTTTGCGCCCCTGGTTCAGGGCACGTTCCCAGGAATGAATGAGCCATTGCTCGTCATCAAGACGGACGAACCGGGATCAAAACAGAAACTCGCCGTCGAACTCGATCGCATCGAGGATCTCAGCCACGATCTGGTGAATCACACGGTCAATGATGTGGTCATGATGGGTGCCCATCCCATGTATGTCACGGACTGCATCGTCTGCGGTACCCTCGACAAGGATCTGGTTCCGCGTCTCGTTGTGGGCATGGCAGACGCCTGCAAAAAGCAGGACTGCGTGCTGATCGGTGGAGAAACCTCCGTGCAGCCCGGTGTGGTAACGGATGGACTCTTTGTCTTGTCGGCCACCGTCGTCGGCGTCGTGGATCGAGCCAAAGCGATTGACGGGAGCAAGATCGCTGCGGGCGATGTCGTACTGAGTGTTGCGTCGAATGGCCTGCACACCAACGGCTATACCCTCGTGCGCACGCAACTGGAGCGTCGACCTGCCTTCGGTGAGATGGATCTGGAAGGCGAGCGACTGCTCGATGTCATCATGCGACCCCACACGGGATACTACCCTGCACTACGCGAGATCCTCGGTGATGAGTCGCTGCATGGTCTTGCCCACATCACGGGGGGTGGGATCGTCGATAATCTCGAACGCGTTGTCACAGGTGCGGTCGACGCCGTCGTCGATCTATCCAGTCTGCGTGTGCCACCCGTGTTCAAAGCGATCCGCGAGGAGGGCAATGTCGAGGACGATGATATGCTACGGACCTTCAATCTCGGCGTCGGTCTGACCATGGTCTGTGCGCCGGATGCTGTAGATCGTCTCGCAGCACACGTCGCCGCCAGCGGTCTCGAGGTCTGGCAGATTGGTACGATCACCGAAGGATCGGGCAACGTGCAACTACAGGGTGCCGTAGACTGGTCTTAGGACATCAGACTGGTCCTTGTACATCGTCTGGCGTTTACGTGTGGATTCAAGATCTGCGCAGCTTGCGCCCCAGACGCAGACTGTTTGAAACAACACTGACACTGGAGAACGCCATGGCCAGTGCCGCCAGGATCGGATGTAGGGAGCGAACCATCATGGGCAACCCCTTGAATGGAAACAGGCCCCCCGCCGCGATGGGGATCAATATCACGTTGTAGAAGAAGGCCCAGAAGAGATTCTGCCGAATCGTCTTCATCGTCGCCCGACTCAAAGCGATCGCCTCCGCAACAGACCGCAGATCGCCACGCATGAGGGTCACGTCTGCTGCCTCCATGGCGATGTCCGTGCCCGTACCGATAGCGAATCCAACATCCGCAACGACGAGGGCTGGCGCGTCATTGATGCCATCCCCCACCATCGCCACAGCACCTGCGGTCCCAGCCTGCAATTCTTCGATGACTTTTGCTTTGTCTTGCGGCAGGACCTCCGCTCGCACTTCCTTAATCCCGGCAACCTCGGCAATACGACGCGCCGTTGTCTTATTGTCGCCAGTGAGCATGACCACGCGTGCCCCCTGTTTGACCATCGACGCCACGGCCGCCGTGGACCCCTCTTTCACACTGTCGGCGACACCGATCAGCCCCTGGGCGATCCCATCGA
>Ga0233428_1003044_pt1 | contig 14822 bp, 13 predicted proteins | sample SI_118_April2016_4_FD_179890 | JGI IMG/M metagenome (GOLD analysis project Ga0233428, IMG submission 179890) | Seawater microbial communities from Saanich Inlet, British Columbia, Canada - SI_118_April2016_120_MG | ecosystem: Environmental > Aquatic > Marine > Inlet | place: Canada: British... | reverse complement strand
GTTCGCCCAGCGGGCGTGCCGGCATCTGAGCATAAGACTCGTAACTGATATCCAGCCACGGTGTCGCCAGTCGCTGGTGCCCTTGGTGCCTCGAGTTCATCGCCGCATCAATGACACCTGTCGTGAGCAGAGTACGAGCAGGTGGATAGGGAGCAATACCAGTCGCGAAGAAGTGCTGAATGTTTCGACTCAGATAGCCAAAACTGGCACCTGGTCCATCGGGCTGAAGAAAGAACTCAGTCGCCACAATCTCATCTTCGCCGGCGATTCTTGCGGCATACGCCCAGTCATTCAGATACCCATTGAGCATCAGTGCGCAGCTGCGCAGACCATCCGCGTGGTCAATAAGAAAGACGACTGGCTTGTCGCAGACATCTTCCATGGCACCCTCTCGTCTCGTCCCCACGGTTGCGCACGCCGCATCTGCCAAATCGCCGTCAAAGTCGCCTCGATCACGCGCTCGCCACACATCATCACCTTCCAGGCACTGTACTGCGACAACGCCGGTCTCACCGCCGCGACGACGTTCAATCATACACTGCAAAGTCTCGAGGGTGTGATAGCCATAGGCCTCAATGCCGCCATAGCCGACAGCGAGGGCGGCCTCGATCGCTGTCTCCTTCGTGTGTTCGAGCCAGGGTCGGCGCCAGGACAAGGGCAGACAGGAGCCGGCCATCAGCGGAATATCAAGCTCGGCAGCCCGCTCCCAGACCCAGCGGGCGTCGCCGAAGTCATAGGCAAAGTGTTTGTCATTGAAAACCGGCACACTGCGACTGCTCTCAGCGAAGACACCTGCAATCTGCTCGAAGAAGTAACGGCGTGGATACATATGCCGTCCTCTTTCGTTCCACGGATAGTCGCCATGCTCGCCGATGAGCAGAACGGCGTCGACGTCAAGTTGTTTGCCTCCCACATGTAAAGCCTGACGAATACTGGGATAGATCGGGACGGCACATGCGGAAGCCAAATCAACACCCATGTCATTGTCGAGAATGTGGTCGATATACATCGACACCACATCGACTTCGGGAGGGAAGAAGCCCTCATCTGTCGACATTCCCTTCAGGAACTTGGTGACAATCGCGTCCGCATGGGACCACTCGTGGTAAATGGTGCAGATGGCGGCGACACGGAGACGGCTCATGTTGATCCGACCTGAGACTTGGGTGGAAGGGTATCGAGAAGCTCCGAAATCTGACGAATGATGCGGTCTGGGTGGTGACCATCGTGTGCGCTCAGACCCGTGCCGTGGACATCAACCCAGATGCCCTGCAGGCCGATCCGCTGCGCAGGCGTGATCTCCCAGGAGGGATTGTCTCCTACCATCCATGCGTCACCTGTATCAACGCCCAGCTGGCTCAAGGCATACTTGAAGACACGCTCGTCCGGTTTGCCAACACCGAACTCGCCTTCGATGACAATACAGTCAAAGAACCTGGCCAGATCAAAACGCTCGATCTTGGCTCGCTGCCCTGCGCCATCGCCATTTGTCACCAGGCCCAGGCGCACGCCAGCTTCGTGGAAATACTCGAGCGTCTTGAGTGCGCCTGGAAACAGGCGCAGGCCTGCAAACCTTCGCTGTTCGAAGTCCTTGACGATGCGGTCAACCAGATCATCATCGATCAATCCTAGCTCCCGCAAGGCCGTAGATACATTCTGCCGGCGTGTTCGGGCCAGGTCGAGTCTTCCCAGTCTATGACGCTCCGGGTCTGCCCACCAGGTGACGGAGACGCGATCTATTGCGTCTCTCACCTGGATCGGAGAGAATCCCTGAAGTTCGTCTTTGATCCCGGAAATCGCTGCGTCCCAGGCGGGGGCGGCGAGGGCGTGGAATTCAATGATCGTATCGTCGAGATCGAAAAGAATGGCCCGAGGCAGCTTTGAAGGCAATGATGACACAATATCGACCCCGTTCAACTGGTTCGGCAATTGGTTAGGCGATTGGCAAGACGATGAGTTGAGATGGGCAGGCACTCATTGAGACTACCGGGAAATCATCGCCTCTCGGTGTGGGCCGACGGACAGCAGGTCGACGGGTACTTCCAGCAGGTCCTCGACGCGCTCAATGAAGCAGCGCGCTTGTGCAGGCAGGTCTGTCCAATCTCGCACTGTGCTAATGTCTTGATTCCAGCCAGCGAGCCATTCGTACACGGGCTGACAGCGCTCCAGTTCGTAGGTCAGTGGGAAGTCCTGTCGCTTTACCGAATCAAGTTCGTAGGCAACACACAGGGGAATGTCGTCTCCCGTGCCCAGCACGTCGAGATTCGTCAGAGCGAGACGTGTCGCACCCTGTACGCGGCAGCCATATCGTGTTGCGACGGCATCAAAGGGCCCCACGCGACGTGGCCGGCCTGTTGTGGCGCCATACTCACCGCGATCTCCGCCACGCTCGCGCAGGGACTGCGCCTGCTCACCATGCCATTCGGTGACAAAGGGGCCCGCACCGACACAGCTGGAGTAGGCCTTCACAACAGCGACGATGTCAGTGATGGCCCAGGGAGGCAGCCCGGCACCGACTGCGGCTTGACCCGCCAGGGGAGAGGAGGACGTCGAGTAGGGGTAGATCCCGTGATCGACATCGCGCAAGGCGCCCAATTGACCCTCCAGCAGAATTCGATCTTGTCTTATTAGAGCCTCGTGCAACAGCTGGGAGGCATCCACCATGATGGCTAGAAGGCGCTCACGGAATGATTTCAGTTCAGCGAGGAGCTTATCCACACTGAGTGTCGGCTTGTTGTAGAGTTGGGAGAAAAGGGCGTTTCGTGGTGTCAGTTGTCTTTCGAGCCGCTGTCGAAGCCAATCGAGATTGCGCAGGTCCCCAACCTGCACGCCGACCTTCATCGTCTTGTCGGCATAGAACGGAGCGATTCCCGCCCGGGTCGAGCCAAAGGCCTCACCCGCGAGCCTTTCCTCTTCGTATTGATCGTGCAGAACGTGTGCACTCAAGGTCAACTGCGCTCGATCGGAGACAAGGACCTGAGGCGCAGGTACGCCTGCGGCCGTCAGCTCATCCAGTTCTCCGAAGAACGCCATGGGATCGAATGCCACACCTGGTCCGATAAGATTCTTGGTCCGCGGATTGAAGACACCCGAAGGCAACAGGTGCAGGGCGAAGCGACCCAGATCGTTGATGATCGTGTGGCCAGCATTGCGGCCACCTTGAAAACGCACGACAAGATCTGCTTCTGCAGCGAGGGCATCTGTGATCTTGCCCTTGCCCTCATCGCCCCAACTGGCGCCTACGATGGCAGTGACAGACATGGGATCTCCTTGGCAATCTATTCACAGGGCCGGGTTGGCCATGCAGGGGGAATGACACGTGTTGATACCTGCACAATAGGAGGAGGGGTTAGATTAGTGAAATACGATCTTTTCATTCGTTACATTACGTAAGCTAATATCTGCCGCGAACGTGAGGAATGCATCCTATGGAACTTCAGCAACTGCGAGGGTTGTGCGAGATCGCTCGCACTGGAAGCTTCACTGGAGCCGCCAGGCAGCTGTTTATCACCCAGTCGGCTGTGAGCCAGCAGATCCGAGCCTTGGAAGAGGAAGTCGGACAGCAACTGGTTGAGCGGACCCGCAGCGGCGCCCGACTCACGACTGCAGGGCAGGCCCTGCACCGAAGAGCGCGCAACATCCTTGAAGAGATCCGCCTGGCTCAGGACGAGATCAACTCGGAGGCGGCGATCATCGGCGGACGGGTCGTGTTCGCCACCAGTGACACGAACTGCACCTACATTCTGCCCCCGGTGCTACGGTCCTTCCGCGAACAGTATCCCGGGGTCGACGTAGAAATTCGCAACAAAATGTCGTCAGAGATTGCGCCACTGGTCCTGGACGACGAGATCGATTTTGGGTTGGCGACATTGCCTCTGCCACATCCACGTCTGAAGACGGAAGCCCTGTTTGAGCGTCGTGACGTCTGGATTTGTCCCATAGGGCATCCACTTGCCAGTCGCCGACGTCTACCGGCGGCCGCCGTCGCTCAGGAACCATTGCTGGCACTGGAGCGCGGGAGTCAGAGTCGAGCGCTGTTCGACGATCTGTTTCGGCAGGCAGGAATTGCTCCGCAGATCGTCATGGAACTCGGCAGTATTGAGGTGCTGAAACGCTTCGTCGAGATCGGTTTTGGCATGGCACTGGTTCCAGCCATCGCTGTGACTCACGAGGTGGAAAGTGGGCGCCTCATCGCGATCGCAGCGACTGGCGTCACGAGTCGTAGCGTCGGGTTGGTTCTGCACCGACCGCGCGTGGCTGCCGCTGCCGCGACGGCGCTGCTGAATCAGATGCGAGGTCAACTTTCTGGTACTGTGTGCTGAGTGGCAGAAATGATGCCGCTGTTTCAGTTCGCCGTGAGGTCGCGCAACGACCCGCGTTCACTCTGGGCGGTGCCAAGCCATCTCTGCATGGATCGCTGGATGGCGGGCCAGTCATGATCCATCATGGCAAACCAGGCGGTATCTCGATTGCGTCCCCGCACGATCCGGTGCTGCTTGAAGATCCCTTCAGGTCGAAAGCCGAGGCGTTCTGCCGCTGCGCGAGAACGGGCATTGAGGGCATCACACTTCCACTCGACACGGCGATATCCCAGATCGTCAAAGGCGTGCTGTAGAAGCAGAAAGATGCTCTCGGTATTCACCGCCGTGCGCTGGACCTGTGGCGAATACCAGATATGTCCCACCTCAATGGAACGCTGCTCGGCGGCGATACTCAGATAACTCACCAGTCCTACGGGCTTGGCATCGGGTTGCTGGCACACAGTAAAGAATCGTGGATCAGCTGATCCTGAACTCTCCCGGAGCCACAGCCGCATCTGAGCGTGGTCATCGAAGGGGCCATAGGGCATATACGTCCAGATCCACTTCCCGTCCGTACCATGACCGGCAGCGAACAGTGGATCGCCGTCGAGGTCGACGTCGATGGGGCGAAGAATCACTTCGCTGCCGGTATGTACTTGTGCCTGAGGCCTGGCTGCGACGGTAGGACCGGTGACGACGTCGCCCACTGGCAGAACTGGCTTATTGCTCATTTGCCTGTCACACCTGGCGAAGAATCGCTCGGATGGACGTTTCGTAGGCATCTGCATAGGCGACCATACCAAGATCTGTTGGGTGCGAGGAATCCACCGTCGCCTCGCCATCATCGGGCAACAGGAGATCTCCATCCAGATAGTGGATTCGGTCGTCACCGGCTGCGGTCAACTCGTGCCATGCAGCTCGCAGCGCCGCGCGACTGGTGCGATGACGTTCCGCCTTTGCCGGGAAGAAGCGAGTGTTCGCATAGGTTCGATCCTCGACCAAAAGGATCGGTGTCAGTGGCTGTGATTGGCGGATCCGGCGCACCAATGGAATTGTACGCTCGGTGATCAGGGGCTCGGTCATGTTCGGCAGACAATCGATGACAAACAGGCACGGGTCCTGTTGTGCCAGCAGATCTGCGATCTCCGGCTCCATGAGACCATTGCCTGCGAAGCCGAGATTGATCACCCGGCGCCGTAGTCTGCGACCGACGAGAGACGAAATGCACATGCCTGCTCGCGCGGCGCTGGCACCGTGCATGATAGATGTGCCATAGAAGAGAATGGGTTTCTCCTGACGTGCAGCCAGAGGCTGCAGACTTGCACTTTCGTCGATACCGATCTCCAGGGTCTCTGGACTGTTGAACAGAGGTAGATAGAGGGTGTAGCATCTGGAGCCAGGAGCCAATCCCTCGGCAAGGGCGCCTTCGACTCGCTGGCCCTCAGGTCTGGAAATGCCGACCCAACGCTGCATTCCAGACGCGTCCTCTGCATACAGATCGAGACCCGAATGCGAGGTCGCTGGCATGTGAGCCATACTGATCGTGGAATGCAACAGATCATAACGTGCATGGATCTGCGTTGAATCCGTCACGAAACGCAAGCTCAGTCCGGCCGAACAGCGCGACAGATCCCATACCGGTTCACGCACCACCCCTTCCGCGTCAGGTGGCAATCTCTCAAAATGCCGGGTCGTGTCATCCCAGCCTTTGCCCTCTATGTCCCAGGCAGTGGCATCATGCCAGGTCAGATCGTGTGTCCTATGCGTCATTATTCAGCAGCCCGTTCGAAGGTCCCCGACGCTGGATAGTTCGTCGGGTCTCGCCAGTCCGGTTGCCACCATAACTGTGCCAGGGGGCCCGTTTCTTCATCGAAATCATCGACGGCGATATTGATTCGTATCTGACGCCAGTCAGGTCCCTGTAGTTCAACGACATAACTGAGAGGGATGGCCATCTCATAGGCATGCCCCGTCGGCGTGGGGATGCCTATGGCTCGGACACCCATCTGGTCCATGGTCTCACGGTCGCCGAGAATCATATCATCCAGCGTCTGACCAGGGCTGATGGCGACAAAGACTTTGTGTTCGTCCCTGCCGAGGGATCTGGCGGGATCGGGACGTCCATCCACACGGACCTCAATACCATCCTGTGCCCACGCAACGGCGCCCAGATAGATCTGTCGCTCGTCGGTGACGTCGACGGCGATATAGAGATATTCGTCATCTATCTCGACGCCGAAGCGCCAGGAGCAATCTGCTGGGCCCATCCAGGATGAAGCGTCTACGTCGATTTCCGACGGTTCCCGAATGTTGAATGCCAATGGGCCCCAGTCACTGAAGTCGCCGTCAATGATGGCAGGTGTCTCCCGGCGAGGCAGTGGATAGGTTCGACTCACGACAAAGGGCGAGCGGCCCTCGATAGTCGGAATCTGTACTTCGTCCTGCATATACGTGGCACGCCAATCCAGTTGCAGGGGCGAAAGCGCATCGATATTTCGAGCTTCGGAGGTGGTGACATCGATCGTGACCAACTCCACAGAGTTGGGTGGAATCTCGATATCAATCGCGGCTGGCGATGGAATCAGCAAGTCATGAGCGAAGAACTGTGCTGTTAGGTGCAAGGGCACATCTGCATCGTTCTTGAGCTGCACCAAGGCATTGCCACCACGAAAATCCTCTCCGTCTCCAAGGATGGGATCGATGACCACGGCGTTGCCATTCAGCAAAGGCTCAACGAGTCGTGCCATTTCGTCAGTACGGATATCCTCGTCCCAGATCCCATCCAAGAGCAGATTGGCGATTTGCGGACCTGCATCCGTCATGGTTACCCAGACGACGTGATCGAATTGGCCGTAGAGTGGGCCCATCAGGCCACTGCCACCCCCGGTGGTTGCCAAAACGAAGTAGCGACTGTCGTTGCGGACATGTTTGGTGTAGGAATGGAAATGGCCGGCGAAGACGGTGTGCTTGCGTGGACGCAGCAGGCCTTCCACCTGCGGCCATCCTGTGTCCTGTAATTCACCGGTCTCAGCGTCGGTATAAACCCACAGTGGCTTATGCACGAAGACGAGGGTCCAACGCACATCCGCGTTGTCTGCCAGAGTCTGCTCCAGCCAGGCCGTCTGTTCGGCGGAGATCTTCGAAGGCTGTGTGTCCTCCGAATTCATGCACACAAACAGTACGTCCTGGTAGACGAAGGAGTAGTAGGAGCGCCCAAGTCGATTCTCCCAGACATCTGCCATCACCGGATTTGTGATATCATGGTTGCCTGGCAGATAAAAGAAGGGCATGTCGAGTGCCTCGAGGAAACCGTCAAAATCATCCCATTCCGCCTCGAGTTGACCACGGTCTTCCGTGTATCCTTCGATCAGATCACCAACACTCATCACAAATTCAGGTTGCAGGAGATTCAACCGCCGCATGGCATCAGGGAAGACGCCGGGGCGATGACCACCGGTACGGTCCGTGACGATGACGAATTGGAAGTCCTGCGGGTCGTTGCGCAGATCCAGGTGGGTCCACGGATTCACCGGTTCCACGTCGATGAGTGGTTTGGCTCGATCAGCGGTCGTGTGATTGGTATGGGCACAACCGGCGACCATCAGAGTTGGCACAAAGATCAAGAACAGGGCCCTGATGCTTGTCATGAAACGACTCCCTCCATTGTGGTAGTTCGGCCAGGGCGCGGCCAAGGGGGGTATGCTCGCATGTAACCCCCCTGTAATGCAAATGCAGTTCAAAGCCTGAGGCTCATTTCGTTGAGAGGATTGAAGCCAATGGCTGAATAGATAGGGCGTCCCATCTCTGACGTATGCAGCGTCAACCAGCCGAGTCCTATGACACGGGCGTGTTCGATGAGGGCGTTCATCAGTTGATTTGCAATTCCTCTTTTTCGGTGATCGGGCAATACGTACATGCTTGATACGTAGCCAAACCGCCCATCGGGCTGGATGGGTTTTGGCGGCATCTGATAGGGGGAAAGTCCCACGGATCCAACGATCTTGTCATCGTCTGTGACGGCGATGAAGCCGACGAATCCTTCCGTATCAAGAGCTTTTGGGAAATAGTCAATACTTGCCCTCTGCAGGTCTTCGGTGACCTGAAAACCCACTTCGACAAACATGCGATGGCGCAGATCGATGAAGGGTTCCATATCTGTCACCCTGGCGCGGCGGATCGTGTAGGCTGTTGTCAAAGGTCTGGCTCCGCAAGAGTTCGCAACTGTTGGCCCTTCGGTACGGAAGTCAGCCCGTCTGCTACCTCGTATTCCACGAGCAAATCAACGGATTGATTCGGTGGAATTTCATCAAGCCACACATATAGGTGACTGGTCAGGTAGTCCCGCTTGTTTACATGCGCCGCTTCAACATGTACGGCCGCAGGGGGCGGCGTGAATGTGCCCACCAGGCGCACGTGTTCATCGCCAAAATGAACAATCGATCGTAGTGGAATTCTCTGCTGTGTGTGTGTGCCATCCTCGGTGGCCTGCTTCAGGAGAATCTGCTCTACGGGCAGGTTTCGGGCGTGATCTGCAAGGTCTCCTGGGCGCATGCGTATCAACATATGATCATTGCCAAGCAATGACGTCTGACGCTGGTTGCCAAAACCTGGGAAACCTAACATGACGTAGGGAGCAAGAACTGCCTGCGTGCCGACGTTGGTCACCTGATACGTGACGCCGAACCGAAGATTGTCGTAGAAATCCATATCCACATTTACGATGATGTCGTGGTCTTTCATGTGGCGCGTAAAGTGAAGACGAATCCAGTCCTCGCCGGCCTCGATGAAGGGCTTCCCCCAATCGGTCTGCAGTAGCTTGCGGCGCTGGGTCTGGCCGAGTCTGGTCCACCACAACCATTCCCAATCTGCCAGGGGGAGTGTACCATCGGCCAGATTCAAGCGGGTGTCGTCCTGTAGTCTCAGTTGCGTGATGCCGAAGGGATCCGTGTGCCGAATTTCCACGAGGTAGGAGGGAAACTCGAGCAGCGTCGAATCTGATCGACGGGTAAAGCGCATATGCTCGGACAACTCAACAACAGTCGGTGGCTGTGCTGTGCAACTGGATAGGATCGTGAACAGCAACAGGCAGGCTGTTGCCCATTTCCCTGATGCAAACTCTATTGATGACATCGGTTCATCATGACTGCTGAAACTCAACACAGGGCACAGAATGACGGACGAGGATATCTGGTACTTTCGACACAATGGCTTCTATCGGCTGCCGCAACGCTTGCCAGAGGGTCTCGTGGCACGGCTGAATGAAGAGACCACCAGGCAAATTGCCTCGATGCAGGAGCCCGTTGTTTGGGAGGATGACGGTCCGCGCGGCAGGCCTGAGCATGTGCGCCGGCTGTCTAAGATCCTGCAGCGGTCGGGTGTGTTTCTCGAAGCTGCTCAGCACGAGACCCTCCTCGATGCACTTGCAGGGGTTCTGGGACCCAACATCGAATTGATGACGAACAAGCACAACCATCTGATGGTTCGTCCACCCGCATCAGCCCCCGTTTTCTGGCACGCCGGTGAGGAGACCTGGGATCCTGTGCTGATCACGGCCCTCGTGTATCTCGAAGAATCGACCCTCGACAATGGCTGCATCCGACTCGTACCAGGATCGCACCAGCGACCCTTCGCCTGGCCACGCCGCCCGGGAAAAGACTTCTATGGGAGCCCACTCTATGATCGCTCAGTGCCTATTCCCATGCCGGCGGGCGGGGTGCTGCTGTTCAATGACTGCTGCTTCCATGGTGCCGAAGAGAACCGGACAGATGGGTCAAGGCGCAGCATGACCCTCGGCTATCGGGCGCATGATTCGCACGATGTAGGGAAGGAAGATCCCGAGAAAATTCTTGTCAGGGGAGAGCGCGTATACACGGGCCACGAATCGCCGTATCCTGGGCCAGCCTAGTCCGTAGGGTCGTCTATCTGGTTGGCGATTTCGATGAGGTTTTTGTCTGGATCACGCAGATAGACTGAGCGGATTGGCCCCAAGGCACCCATTCGTTCGACGGGGCCCAACTCGATATCCAGGTCGTGCTGATGCAGATGATCGATGAGCTCAGCAAGGGGTCTGTTGGTCAGAAAACAAAGATCTGCGCTTCCCGGTGTCGGTAGCCCGGCGTGTGGCGAGACTTCGGCGCCGCAAACATGCAGATTGATCTTCTGTCGACCGCAACGCACGGCGCGACGACCTTCATCGAAGCGAATCTCTTCGAGGCCAAGAATATCAACGTAAAAGTGCGTCGTTGTGTCGATATCCGTTATGGTGAGAACGATATGATCGAGCGTTTCGAGCACCTGTGCTCAATACTCGATTTCAAAGTCGTGTTGCCATTCCAGAAAACGCTGGCGCAGATCGATGATCGAGCGTTTTGGGTTTTTCAAAGCGTCATGAAGGAAGTCTGCGCACATCGTTTCATGTGCTTCGTCACCGGAAGCTTCCGGCAACAGCCCGCGTCGGGCGGTATAGACACGCTGGTGCCCCATGGCGCCGTCGGTGTAGTAAACCTCTTGTACGTAGCGCTTCTTCCTGCTGCCATCAACACGGCCCTGTCCGGGACCCTGGCCTTCGAGGCGAAGGAACAGAAACAGATTCGCCGCGCGATATTGCCGCTCCGGAACGCCATTAACATCGACGATCTCTGAGCGCGCCTGATCGAGATGGTCTACGTGCATGTTGCCCACCACCTGATGACCGCGACTACCCAATTCGAAAAAGTCGCGCAGGTCCTGATCCCACAGATACGTTGGTGGCGGGTGATCTGATAGTTCATGTGAAATGAGACAACCACGCTCAAAGCGCAGGTTCAGCACTTTGTTCGGTAGCGCAATGCCCAGGCGCCGATCTGCGGGCACGAAGGGCAGGAGTGATCTCATGGTCGTCGTCTTGCCCACACCCCCAGGTCCTGAGCAGACGATCCATGATGCTCCATGGGAGACCTTTGACGCCAGCCAGGCGGCCAGGTCAAGGGGGATCGTCTTCTTCTGAATCAGGTCCACCAGAGAAAATACCTTCTCTCCCTGGCGAGGTGTGCACAGGTCCTGCAGCAGCTTGATCTCGCGCTGGTTCATCGCTCGAGCCTCTTCATCTTTGCAGGGCCAGTGTCGCTCCAACCGAGAAACCGTCAGCAACGGCCGCGAAGGCATCGTCCATCACTTGCAGGATCGTATCGATGTCTGTGTCGGTGTGAGCAGCACTGAAACCGTGATGGCATGGACCGCCACCGTAGTCGTGGAAATACACGCCACCGGATGCGGCGTGTCGGATAAAATCGAGCATGATATCTCGGCGATGTAGCAACGCATCGCTGTAGTCGATGGGCGAATCTTCGAGTCCCATCATCAGACCAAAACGCGCCCCATGGCGTGGCGCCTGCACCGGCAGCCCCCGGCGCTCGATGATTTCATCCAAACCGGCATAAAAATGGTCGAAGCGGCCAAGGAGATTCGGGTAGAATTGAGGGTCAGTCACCTGCTCGAGGAAGGCTTGAGCACACAGAATCGAAGGCAGGGGAGCCATGAAGGTCCCACTGTGCTGCACCTCACCGACGGGTTTGTACTGATCCATGAGTGTTGCAGGACCACAGATTGCCGACAAGGGCATTCCACCGCCCAGGGATTTACCGATTGTGCAGATATCAGGTGTGACACCGAAATCAGCCTGGGCACCCCCTGTGCTTTTCTTGAAACTCGACTGGATTTCGTCGAAGAATAGTAGAACGTCGTACTGCTGAGTGAGTTTTCGCAGCCCCTCAAGGTATCCAGGCTGTGGACCGATGCCACCACTGTTAAAGTCCACGGGCTCGAGAATTACCGTGCCAATCTCACTCGCCCTTGAACGCAAGGCTTGTTCAACGGCGTCAAGATCGTTGTATGGCAGGGAGATGATGAACTGTGCCATCGGTTCGGGAATTCCTGGTGACTCAACGAAGCTGCTGGCGTCCGCAAGGCGGTCCGCCGGCACATGGCCGCCGATATAGGTCAGTTCGTGGTAGCCATGAAAATGACCCGTGAAGCGAATGATATGGTCCCGGCCGGTCGCTGCTCGACACAGGCGCAGGGCATGTAGGGTGGCTTCGCTACCAGAGTTCGTGAAGCGGACCCGTTCGGCACATGGAATCAGTTGTACCAGTGTCTCTGCCACCTCGACATGAGGCAGCATATCATGGGCACAGCAAATACCCAAATCTGCACTGCGTCGCAGGGCATCCTGCACGGCAGGGTGGCCGTGGCCCAGTAGAGCAGCACCGTGGCCACAACTCATATCAAGCCAGGTTTTGCCGTCGACATCGTGAAGATTTGGTCCCGTAGCGTGGTCAATGTACAGAGGATGTCCAATGGCCTGGTTGAGCCTCGTCGAGGCACAGACGCCACCTGGCAGGCTCTTCTGGCCCCGCTCGAACAACTCTTGAAGAGCACTCAAGCGGCTAACTCCTGTAATCGACTTGAGCTCGACAATTGCGACATATCTCCATAGTTAACAATAACTTGTGGTACAGATTTCCAGCCGCATGCAGCGCTGCCTGCCGGCCTTGTAGGCTCTGGGCTCAGAGTGTTCGACTCCAGTAGGAGCTGGCCGTTGGCGGTTTGCTTCAAGGTGGTCCCCAGGCCCTGACAAACGGGTGGAAAATAGCGTAAGTTGGCAGATCGACGGGGGGCGGGCAAATCGGCCCGTTCAGGAACTACGGAATCGAGCGGTAAGAACCACCGAATTGAGGGGTGAAATGGCCGAATTGAGCGGCCTTCGAAAAGGGAAGCGGTTATGAATGAACGGGTTGAGCGGGACTGGCAGACAGCACTATCCGTGCTACAACCAAGTGCCAGGGATCTTGAGCACGGGCTGGAACTTCATCGCGACAGCCTCGTTTTCGAGTCCTACGGATTTTCGCCGCGCGCTGCGCCCCGAGGTGAGGCTCTGGCCGAGATTCTGGCGGAAGGAGCCTCAGGAGCCGAATTCACCGAGGCTGAGGAGGATATGTTTCTGGCGCGGATGGCGGATGATGCCGATCTGGCAGCCGAATACCATGCGGCCCTCGACTTTGCCGGTGTCGACTGTATTCTGCAGAATGCGGGCGAGGAGTGTCAGGCGCCGCTGCAACTGATCAAGCGGCTGGGCAATTTCACCTATCTGACAGACATGTTGGGCGAATTCATGCAGAGAGTGCCTTCGCCTGCGGCCATCGTCGACGCCCATGCGGCGGGCAAACACAGCCTCTACATGTCGGCCAATGGTGTGCCCCTTGCACAGCAGTGGAAGACCGTGGAAGAGGAACTGCGCTACGTACGAGTTCTTTTCCAGTTGGGCGTACGCATGACCCATATCACCTACAATCGGCGCAATATGCTCGGTGACGGGTGCGAAGAAAAGACCGATGCCGGTCTGAGCGATTTTGGTATGGCCGCCATTGCTGAACTGAATCGCGTCGGCATCATTGCCGATGTCGCCCATTCTGGCTGGCAGACTGGAATCGATACAGCGCGCGTCTCCAGGGTGCCCATCGTCTCAAGTCACTCCGGTGCCCATGCCCTGAGTGGCCATCCGCGATGCAAGACGGATGAAGTGATGCGAGCCATCGTCGACAAGGGCGGAACCGTCGGTGTCTGTTGTATCCCCGCTTTCCTCGGGGGAACGGGAGATATCGCCGCATTTCTTGATCATATTGATTACATGGCAAAGCTTGTGGGCGCCGAGGCGGTGACGATCGGCACAGACCAGGCGTATCTGTCGAGTCAAAATGCTGCAGAGCGAGAGAAATTCGATGCGCCGCGTCGCGGCAGACGCCGTTTCGAGGGGTTCTGGCAACCCGATGATCCGCTGCACGATCCGGCTTGGAAGGAACCGCGCATGAAGCAGAGCCTGGCCTGGACGAACTGGCCGCTCTTCACCGTAGGACTGGTGCAGCGAGGGTATGGTGACGACGAGATTCGTGGCATTCTCGGTGGCAACATTCTTCGCGTCACGAGAGCGGTTTTCGATGCTCGTGAACTTCTATGAGTGGAGATGGACGTCCTAGGCGCCTACTGGTGCCACTCATCTCGAAGGATGGCGATCAGCCGAGAGTCGCGCCTGGCTCGCTCATACCTTTTCGTATCCCGCGGGAAAGGGGCGCTTTTCGACGATGGCTTCTTTTACGGTCCGCGCGTGCGTGCAGGCACCGCGATAGGTGAAGCCCTTGCAGTCGCAGGTGACGTCAGCACCCAACACGTCAACGGTATAACGGATCTTGGGATCCCTTGAGGAAGTCACCCGGACTGTGGTTTGGTCGGGTCCGGAGAGGACGTCGGCCAATGCCTGAATCGCCGCTTCTGAAATGGGCACCAGGGCTCGTTGGGCCTGTTGTGAGAGATTCCCAGCTGCATCCTGCAGATAACGGGTCGTCGCTGCACGCAGGGAGGTCATCATTTGTTCCGGCGATGTGTCCTGCGACCGCAAGCGGGCGAAGTCTGTGTCCAGAGCTTGCAGAATCTGCCGCAATTCATCCATTACATCCGCATCCATTGAACCACCCAGCGAGCGGCCCTCCA
>Ga0233428_1003038_pt1 | contig 14835 bp, 15 predicted proteins | sample SI_118_April2016_4_FD_179890 | JGI IMG/M metagenome (GOLD analysis project Ga0233428, IMG submission 179890) | Seawater microbial communities from Saanich Inlet, British Columbia, Canada - SI_118_April2016_120_MG | ecosystem: Environmental > Aquatic > Marine > Inlet | place: Canada: British... | reverse complement strand
TGCTGGCCTCGGTATCGCGCAGATTCATCGTCACCCGGAACTTCATCCGCCAATTAGTGATCAGGAAAGTGGTAAAGATGTAGATCGCCACCGTGGTAAAAGTGACGATGGCAAACCAGGGGTTGTAGTTGACGAGCAGAATGGCCGCAATAAGGGTCACCTCCACCAGGGTAGGGATGATATTGAATAGCAACATATTGAATAGTGAACTGATGGAGCGGGTGCCACGCTCCATATCCCGGGTGATGCCACCCGTTTTTCGATCCAGATGGAAACGGAGAGAGAGGTTGTGGAGGTGGGCCATAAAGTGAATAGAGATCTCACGTACAATGCCGTGGCGAACCTTGGCGAAGATGGCATCACGCAACTCGTTAAACAGGGCACTTCCGGCGCGCATCAACCCGTAACCGACCAGTAGTGCTAGGGGGAGTACCAGAACCGCCTCATGGTTCTGGTCGAAGGTATCAACAATCTCTTTAAGAATCAGCGGGACAGAAACATTCGCCAGTTTGGAGAGAATCAGGGAGCTAATCGCCAGTCCGGCACGAAAGCGGTAGTTCCAGAGGTAGGGGAGCAGCGATTTGATAGTGCGCCAATCCTGGCGGGTATCGGAGGGCATACGGGTATTGGCAAGGTGCATGATCTGAGTGGTGTCGTCATTTTTAGGATTCGGTATAATAGTCGAATTTAGGGGCTCTCCAGTAATAACTTTCCTGACATGGAGAGGTAAGATCGGGATCCTATTGCTGGATAGACCGTAAGGTTCAACCATAATGAAGAGTGGGTAAGAAAGATGCCAATTTATGAATACAAGTGTGGCCAGTGTAGTCACCAGATGGATAAGCTGCAGAAGATGAGTGATGCACCACTGACCGACTGTCCGGCCTGTGGCGAACCCGCACTGAACAAGATGATCTCTGCGGCCGGTTTCCGCCTCTCGGGGAGTGGCTGGTATGAGAGTGACTTCAAAAGTGGTGAGAAGAGAAATATGGCAGAAAGCAGTAAAGAGGTGGCCCCTGCTGCCCCGGCCTGTGCAACCGGTGGCTGTGGCGGTTGTGGCTAAATCTTAGAGAAAAATAAGGAAATATTATGCGAAGCCACTACTGTGGGGAGTTGAATGAGTCCCTGATTGGTCAGGAGATCCAGTTGGCAGGATGGGTGAACCGTCGCCGTGACCACGGAGGGGTGATCTTTATCGATCTGCGGGATCGTGAGGGGCTGGCTCAGGTTGTCTTTGATCCCGACCATGCCGACTCGTTTGCCATCGCAGAGCAGGTACGCTCTGAGTATGTAATCAACATTAATGGTGTCGTCCGGGAACGTCCGGAAGGAACCATCAACGAAGAGATGCCCACCGGCAAGGTGGAGGTGTTGGTCTCTCAGGTAACGGTGCTGAATCGGGCCGAGACCCCCCCCTTTATGGTGGATGACAATAGCATGGGGGAGGATATTCGCCTCCGCTATCGCTATATCGATCTGCGTCGCCCGGTCATGCAGCAGCGGATGAAGCTGCGGGCTACGGTGACTCGACAGATGCGACGCTACCTTGATGAGAATGGTTTTCTTGATGTTGAGACCCCGATGCTGACCCGCGCAACTCCGGAGGGGGCACGAGACTATCTGGTGCCCAGCCGCACCCATCCCGGTGAGTTTTTTGCTCTGCCGCAGTCACCACAGCTTTTTAAGCAGCTCCTGATGGTCTCCGGGATGGATCGCTACTACCAGATTGTGCGCTGTTTTCGGGATGAGGATCTGCGTGCCGACCGGCAGCCTGAGTTTACCCAGCTCGATATTGAGACCTCGTTTCTCAATGAGACCCAGATTATGGAGCTGATGGAGAACATGGTACGGATGCTCTTCAGTGAGGTGATGGATACCGAACTGCCCGCACAGTTTCCAAAGATCAGCTACGATGAGGCGATGCGCCGTTACGGTTCTGACCGTCCCGACTTGCGGGTTCCTCTGGAGCTGGTGGATGTGGCCGATCTGATGGCTGCGGTGGAGTTCAAGGTATTCTCCGGGCCAGCTAATGATCCGCATGGCCGGGTGGCGGCACTCTGTGTGCCTGATGGCAGCAGCCTCAGTCGCAAAGAGATTGATCTCTATACCAAGTACGTTGGAATCTACGGTGCACGTGGCCTCGCCTACATTAAGGTTAATGATGTGGATGCCGGGCGCGAGGGGCTACAGTCCCCGATTGTGAAGTTCCTTCCGGATGAGACCATCACGGCGATTCTGCAACGTACCGGGGCGAAGAGTGGAGACCTGATCTTCTTTGGTGCCGACAAGGCTAAAATTGTCAATGAGGCACTCGGTGCACTACGGGTCAAGGTAGGTGAGGATCGTGGGCTGATGTCAGAGGGGTGGAAGCCGGTCTGGGTGGTCGATTTCCCGATGTTTGATTGGGATGAGAAGAGCGAAAGCTGGAACTCCATCCACCACCCCTTCACCGCGCCCAATAGTGAGCAGCTCGACCTGCTGGAGAGTGAGCCACACAAAGTTTACTCCCGTGCCTACGATATGGTACTGAATGGTAGTGAAATTGGGGGAGGGTCAATCCGTATCCACGACCCTGATATACAGCAGCAGGTGCTGAAAATACTGGGGGTAGATGAGGTAGAGGCAGAGGATAAGTTTGGCTTTCTCCTCAATGCACTGAAATATGGCTGTCCTCCGCACGGAGGTATGGCCTTTGGTCTGGATCGTCTGGTGATGCTAATGGCAGGTGCCAGCTCTATCCGTGATGTGATGGCGTTCCCCAAAACTCAGTCGGCCAACTGCCTGTTGACCGGTGCGCCAGATCAGGTGAGCCCGCGTCAGCTGCGTGAGATCAACGTGCGTCTGCGTAAGGTAGAGAAAGCAGAGGGGGAGTAATAGCCCCCCTTTCTGACAGCTTGGCGTGAGTGGCAGGATTTATCTGGAAAATGTGATGGCAAGTAGTTCAGCAGTAGAAAAAATAACCGACCCCTTCTCCATTCAGGACGATGAGAGTTGCCAGCAACGTATCCTGGCTGCAAAAGAGGCACTGGGAGAGCGGCTGGTGATTCTGGGGCACCACTACCAGCGGGAAGAGGTGTTTCGCCATGCGGATTTCTCCGGGGATTCACTAAAACTCTCACGCCAGGCGGCCAATGCCAAGGCTGAGTTTATCGTCTTCTGTGGGGTTCACTTTATGGCCGAAGTGGCGGATATCCTCTCTCGCCCCGAACAAATTTCTATTATCCCGGATCAGAATGCCGGCTGTTCAATGGCCGATATGGCTGATCTGCCACAGGTGGAGAGGGCGTGGCAGGAGCTCTCTACGCTGCTGGACCCAGAGGAGAGCATCACCCCGGTCACCTACATTAACTCAGCGGCAGACCTCAAGGGGTTCTGTGGTCGTCATGGCGGGATTGTCTGCACCTCGACAAATGCACGTCATGTCCTGGAGTGGTCCTTCGGTCAGCGTGAAAAGGTACTCTTTTTTCCCGACCAACATCTGGGGCGTAATACCGGTGCCAGCATGGGGGTTCCTCTGGATGAGATGGTGGTGTGGGATTACGATCAGCCGATGGGGGGACTCACCCAAGAGGAGGTTCACAAGGCGAAGATCATTCTATGGAAGGGGTTCTGTTCCGTCCATCAGGTCTTCAAACCGGAGCAGATTGAGCAGTTCAAGAGGCTCTATCCCGAGGCGAAAATTATTGCTCACCCCGAATCCTCCTATGAGGTCTGTCAGAAGTCCGATTTTGTCGGTTCCACCGAATATATTATTCAGACGATTGCAGACTCGGCGCCAGGGACGCGCTGGCTGGTGGGGACAGAGTTGAATCTGGTTAACCGTCTCCATGAACAGTTCAAGGGTGAGGGGAAGTCAGTCCACTTCATGTCGCCAACGATCTGTATGTGTTCAACCATGTTCCGTATCGACCCCCCTCACCTGCTCTGGACGCTGGAGAGTCTACTGGAGGGGCAGGTGGTCAATCGGGTAGAGGTGGTGGAAGGGGTGGCAGAGCAGGCCCGGTTGGCCCTGCAGCGAATGCTTGAGGTCTCCCCGTAAAAAATAAAGTTCCCACCACTTACAAATGAACAGTGACTGAGTTTCAGGGAAAAACGGTCATAAATTTAGGAAAGCAGAAATATGGCAGGACACAGTAAATGGCACAACATCCAGCACCGCAAAGGTGCGCAGGATGCCAAACGTGGAAAAATTTTCACCAAACTGATCCGTGAGATCACCGTATCGGCTAAGATGGGGGGAGGAGATATCAATGCCAACCCACGTCTGCGGACGGCAGTGGATAAGGCGCTTGGGGCCAACATGACCCGTGACACCATTGATCGGGCGGTGAAGCGTGGGAGTGGTGATGTCGATGGCGAAAACTTTGATGAGATCCGCTACGAGGGGTATGGCCCTGGTGGTGTTGCGGTGATGGTTGACTGCCTGACTGATAATCGCAACCGTACCGTCTCTGAGGTACGCCACGCCTTCACTAAACATGGTGGAAACCTGGGTACGGATGGCTCGGTCTCCTACCTCTTTACCCAGACAGGGGTACTACTCTATCCGACGGGGAGTGATGAGGATGCCATTATGGACGCCGCTCTGGAGGCGGGGGCAGAGGATGTTGCCAGTGATGACGATGGTACCATCGAGGTGTTGACCGATGTAGAGAGCTATCTTGATGTAAAACAGGCGATGGTTGATGCCGGTTTTGAGCCAGAATCAGCGGAACTTACCCAACGCGCCTCAACCATGACCGAGCTGGATCAGGAGGGGGTTGAGAAACTGATCAAGATGATCGATCGTCTGGAGGATCTGGATGATGTGCAAAACGTCTACTCCAATGTCGATATCTCGGATGAGGTGATGGCTGCGCTTGGTTCATAATGTGCGTCTGTAACCCTCTTCTGTAATCCTCACTATCCTCATGACCCGTATCCTTGGTATTGATCCTGGCTCCCGTACCACCGGTTACGGTGTGGTCGAGCTGGAGAAAGGGGTCTATCGCCACATTGAGAGTGGGGCGCTGAGAATTCGTGGTGAGAGCCTGCCTGAGCGCCTCCATGCCATCTTTGAGAGCGTGCGTGAGGTGTTGGAACGCTGTCAACCAGATGATTTTGCGATTGAAAATGTCTTTATGCACCGCAATGCGGACTCCGCACTCAAACTGGGGCAGGCACGTGGTGCCGCCATCTGTAGTGCGGCGGGGCATGATCTGAAAATCTATGAATATACCCCTGCAGAGATCAAGTTGGCGGTGGTAGGGCGTGGTAATGCCGCCAAAGCGCAGGTGCAGATGATGGTGCGCGTTCTCTTGAGTCTGAAAACCAACCCACAGGCTGATGAGGCCGATGCCCTGGCCTGTGCAATCTGTCATGGTCACCATGCCAGTGGCATTCAGAAACTGGGACTCTCCCTGAGTGGGAGTACACGGGGACGCTGGCGATGATTGGGCGCCTGAGTGGAACCGTGGTTGAGCGCAGACCTCCCGAACTGCTGCTGGATGTGAATGGGGTCGGTTATGAGCTGGAGGCATCCATGACCACCTTCTATGCGCTGCCAGAGGTGGGGCAGGCGGTTGTGCTTCACACTCATCTGGTGGTGCGGGAGGATGCACAACTACTCTACGGTTTTGCTACTGAGAGTGAGCGTCAGATGTTTCGGGCGCTGATTCGGGTGCGTGGCGTAGGTGCCAAACTGGCGCTGGCGATCCTCTCCGGGATGAGCGCGAATGATTTTGTGCACTGTATCCTGGAGGAGAACAGCGCCGCACTGGTGCGGCTTCCCGGGGTAGGGAAAAAGACCGCAGAGCGGCTGATTATTGAGATGCGGGATCGACTCGGAGAGTGGGATACCTTCTCCTCCCAGGTTGAACAGAGCACGGGTGCGGCTTCTGTTGTAGTGGCGGATACAGAGAGTGAGGCGGTTCATGCGTTGATCTCACTCGGCTATAAACCACAAGAGGCCTCCAGACTGGTGCACGCAGTGAAGGGGGAGGGAGATAGTAGTGAAGAGCTGATTCGTCTGGCGCTGAAACAGAGTGTACGGTTGTGAGTGATCTTGCCCGTACCATCTCTCCGTTGACCACCCCGGAGGAGGATCGCCTGGATCGTACGGTTCGTCCCCGAACACTGGAGGCGTACAGGGGGCAGCCCAGGGTTCGGGAACAGATGGAGATCTTCATCCAGGCCGCCCGCAACAGAAACGAGTCACTCGACCATACCCTGATCTTTGGCCCGCCAGGGCTGGGCAAGACCACACTGGCGCATATTATTGCCAATGAGATGGGGGTCAATATGCGCCAGACCTCTGGCCCGGTGCTGGAAAAGCCGGGGGATCTGGCGGCACTACTGACCAATCTGGAGCCCCATGACCTCCTCTTTGTGGATGAGATTCACCGCCTCAGCCCTGTGGTGGAGGAGGTGCTCTATCCGGCAATGGAGGATTTTCAGCTGGATATTATGATTGGAGAGGGGCCCGCTGCCCGCTCCATCAAGCTGGATCTGCCTTCCTTTACCCTGGTGGGGGCGACCACCCGTGCAGGGCTCCTGACCTCTCCATTGCGTGACCGCTTTGGTATCGTGCAACGGCTGGAGTTCTACAATGAGGCTGACCTTGCCTATATTGTCAGCCGTTCTGCCGCCATTCAGGGGGTAGAGGCGGATGCGGCAGGAGCGCTGGAGATCGCTAAACGATCTCGAGGCACCCCACGTATCGCTAACCGGCTGTTGCGGCGGGTGCGAGACTACTCCGAGGTCAAGGGGGATGGTTCACTGACACAGGCGACCGCACAATCCGCACTGGATCTACTGGATGTCGACCTCAAGGGGTTCGATCAGATGGATCGCCGCCTGTTGCTGAGCATGATTGAGAAATTTGATGGGGGGCCAGTGGGTATCGATAACCTTGCCGCCGCCATCGGTGAGGAGCGTGGGACGATAGAAGATGTATTGGAGCCCTACCTGATCCAGCAGGGGTTTATGATGCGTACCCCACGTGGGCGTGTGGTGACCCGTCACGCCTATCTCCATTTCGGTTTGGCTCCGCAACAGACGGTGACAGAGGCTCAAGAGCTTACCCCTGACCTCTTCGACGGATCGGACTGACCCCCTCTACAGCAGAACTGTGAACCGGCCGAATGGGGAGGGAATATTAGTGGCTGTGGATATTGTTGGCAGATTGAGCTGGATTCTGACGATACTCTGGGGGGAGGTATTAAAAAACAGTAGTTTAGAAATAAAGTGAGGTTTTATGAAAAAAACCAATTCTGTTAATGCAAAACAGATAGTTATTTAATAAAGCTAATTTGATTTATTGGTAAATTTAACAATACTCCGGTTCAAAAAGAAGAAGTCAGGTTCTTCACATGAGCTGTGGATAACTCTGTGAATGGTTTGTGGTAGGAGTGTTCTCGATGTGCAAATTACAACACCTCAGCGGTTTGCCTAAAAAATAGGCAGTAGGCAGAGGAGTGGGGTTGTCCGTTTGAAGCCATGACTGTGTTGTTAAAAGTGGGGGGCTCGGTAGATGTTCATTTATTGTTGTGTTAGCATTTATCTATGATTGTAGTACCCTGAATATTAAGTGATGAGCGTCAAGTGTAAGGAGCATAATTGATGAAGAAGAAGAATTTTTCCAGACTGTTATTGACCGGTAAAGTGGCCTCTATGCCTTTTATCCCGTCTGCGAATGCGGCGCTTAGCCCGTTTGATTTGATTACTACCAGCTCGGCCATCTATTTGTCGGAGAAGGCAGAGACCGGTATCAACGTGTTAGAGACGGATAGTGCCATTACCTTCGATGGTGTTTCTGCAAATATTATCCATCCGGGCTCTGGCTGTACAAATGTGGTGCCGACAGAAATGACCGTGGTTGTGAGTGGGCTTCTGAGTGGGGATACCGTCTGGATTGCCGCGGCAGATGATAAGGATGATCCGGGACTGCTGGGAATTAGCCCATCGTTCAGGATAGGTTTTGAGAATCTGGAGGTTTTAAGCAAGTTTGATGTCCATGTCAATACCCAGCGTGAGGTTGGATTTGATGCCCCTCCGGGGTCGGCAATGATGGATCAGAATGTGTTGACCTTCTCAGTTCCTATTGATCTGAGTAAATTCACAAGCAGTTCAGACAACTTCTACCTACAGGCGATGGTGGCCAGAGCGGATGGAACATTGAAGTTTTCCGATCTGGACTATATTACCCGAGTAGAGACAGATGCTTGTTCGTATGGTGGAGAAGGCTCCCTGAGTGGAACAGGAACATCTACCTATTAACTCTGACGGCCCGCTGGTGTAGGGGCGTTACACAACAGGCTCTTTGTCGGCGGTGATTTACTCGGGTCGGTATGTGGAGATCTCTCTACTTACACCGCATGATGCGGAACTCTATTTTGAGTGGATGAAATGGCCCGGGTTTACCGCCTACAAGCCCTATTTGCGAGAAACGGCACCACACCTGCCCGATGTGATGGTTCACCTCTCGCAGCAAGCCAAAGAGCCCCGGGTGGAGTATGAGGTGCTAGTGAGGCGTGTTGGGGACCATCAGCCAATTGGCCTGATGGCACTCTCAGCGGTTGACCCGATTAACCAAAAGGCAGAGTTTTCTGCTGTTTTCTCTCAGCGCCACTCGCGTAGCATCTGGGAGGCACTGCATTTTTCTATCAGCAGGTCATTCTCAGAGTTTAATCTCTATAAGATGGTATTCCATGTGGTGGCAGATAACCATGCCGTAGTGCGGCTGTTGCGCCACCTTGGGCTTCATGAAGAGGGTCGTTTGCAGAGAGAGATTCTGGTTGATCAGAGCAGTCGAAAAGATCTGCTGCGCTTTGCCCTTTTTCGTGATGAGTTGGATACATTGCCAGCTTGGAAAAGGCTGGGTGAAATTGTGCCGTTGGTGCAGTAAGTGGGGATGAGGGGGCAGAGTCTCGCGCTCTCTTCCCAGATAGTCTCTAGCAACTATGCGGTTAACCGATAAGATGATAAAAAGAACGATCAGACGGATGTAAAGAGTGATGGATATCAAACAATATATGGAACAGGTGGGTCTGCAGGCGCGTAGCGCTTCTCGTGCAATGGTACGCGCGGATACGACCCGTAAGAACCGGGCGCTGGAGCGGATAGCGGATCTATTGGTGCAGTCAATGGATCTGCTGCTGTCCGAGAACCAGAAAGATCTGGATGCCGGCAAGAAGAGTGGCTTGGATGCGGCGCTGCTTGACCGCCTTGCACTGGATCAGGCGCGAGTAGAGGGAATGGCACAAGGGCTGCGTCAGATTGCCGCACTACCCGATCCGGTTGGCGAGATGAGTGATCTCAACTATCGCCCATCCGGAATTCAGGTGGGCAAGATGAGAGTTCCTCTGGGGGTGATTGGTATCATCTATGAATCACGTCCCAATGTCACTGCTGATGCCGCCGCACTCTGCCTAAAATCAGGGAATGCAGCGATTCTGCGCGGTGGCTCAGAGGCCTTTCACTCCAACCAGGCGATTGCCGGGTTGATCCATCAGGGGCTGGCTGATGCCGGACTACCTGCACAGGCCGTACAGGTCGTTGAGACGGCAGATCGTGAGGCAGTGGGAGAGCTGATTACCATGAGTCGCTATGTGGATGTGATTATCCCGCGCGGCGGAAAAGGGTTGATTGAACGTATCTCTGAGAGTGCCCGTATTCCGGTGATCAAACATCTGAATGGGGTCTGTCATGTCTATATCGATGATCAGGCAGAGCAGAAGAAGGCGATTGATATCGCCTACAACGCCAAAACTCACCGTTATGGGGTCTGTAATGCGATGGAGACGTTGCTGGTGGCCGAGGGAATTGCTGCGGCCTGTCTGCCTCCGCTGGCAGAGCAGTACCGACAGGAAGGCGTTGAGTTGAGAGGGTGTGCCGCAACAGAGAAAATTTTGCCAGATGTGGTGGCGGCGACCGAAGAGGATTGGGATGAGGAGTATCTTGCGCCGGTGCTATCGATCCGAATCGTGAGTGGTCTTGATGAGGCAATGGAGCATATCCACCAACACAGTTCAGGCCATACCGAGTCTATCGTGACCGAGAGCTACAGCCGCGCCCGTCGTTTTCTCGCAGAAGTGGACTCCAGCTCAGTGATGGTCAATGCCTCAACCCGGTTTGCCGATGGCTTTGAGTATGGATTGGGTGCAGAGATTGGGATCAGCACGGATAAGATTCACGTGCGTGGGCCCGTTGGGCTAGAGGGGCTCACCTCACAAAAGTTTGTAGTACTGGGGGATGGACACATTCGTCAGTAAGAGCGTCATCCATGAATAGGCCGATAGGCATCTTCGGAGGCACCTTCGATCCAGTCCATTTTGGTCATCTACGCCCCGCGCTGGAGGTGTGTAAACAGCTCAATCTGGAACAGGTGAGGCTGATTCCCAGTAAGGTGCCTGTTCACCGTGCCCAGCCTGTTGCCCCCCTGGAGCAGCGGATTCTCTGGCTGCAGCAGGTGACAGAGGCGGTACCACAGTTCGTGGTTGATCTGCGTGAGGTTGAACGTGAGACCCCCTCCTGGATGGTGGTAACACTGGAGTCACTGAAAAAAGAGTTCCCGGATCACCCCTTGGTGCTCATTCTGGGGATGGATGCTTTTCTGCAGTTGGAGAGCTGGCATCGATGGCAGGCATTATTGGACTCTGCCCATCTGCTGGTGACCCACCGTCCCGGTTTTGTACGTCCCGAGCGGGGTATTTTTTCTGACTGGCTGCTGCAGCGAGAGACTGAACAAATTACGTTGTTACATCAGCGGGTTGAGAAAGGTGAAGGAAAAGTCCTCTTTCTCTCCGTGACGCAACTGGAGATCTCGGCAAGTGGAATTCGTTCACAGATTGTGGCGGGAGGCACCCCGCTCTTTTTGTTGCCTGATATAATCCACAACTCCGTTATTGATTGTTATTCAACCTAGAGCTTCAGGTTCAACCTGGAATTTCAGGTTCAAGAGAAGAGTAGAGCATGTTAACCACAGATGAGTTAGAACAGTTGGCCGTCGGCGCCCTAGAAGAGCTAAAGGGCAATGAGATTACAGTCGTAAATGTATCAGAGATGACCGATGTGACCAGTCGCCTGGTCATTGCAAGCGGTACCTCGAATCGTCATGTCCGTTCACTGGCCGATCAGGTGGCCATGGCGGCAAAGAGGGCAGGCATCCTCCCGTTAGGTAAAGAGGGAGATGAGTCAGGGGAGTGGGTGTTGGTCGATCTGGGTGACATTGTGGTGCATGTGATGCTGCCAGAGACACGGGATTACTACAATCTGGAAAAATTCTGGGCTGATTTTAGTCGCGAGGCAGAGTAAGGCTGGGGATGGTAATCAGCTTGATTGCGGTGGGTCGAAAGATGCCAGAGTGGGTGAACCAGGGGTATCGTGAGTATGCTCGTCGTATGCCGCGTGAATGTACCCTGGCGCTGGTAGAGATTGAGGCTGCGAAGCGGGGCAAGAGTGGATCCTCCCAGCGTTGGGTAGCGCAGGAGGGTAAACGGATGCTGGCGGCTATTCCCCGAGGTGATCGGGTGATTGCACTAGACCTGAGTGGTGCCTCCTGGACTACCGAGAAGCTCTCCAATCAGCTAGAGGGGTGGATGCATTCAGGCAGCGGAGTCTCTCTGCTGGTGGGTGGCCCCGATGGGTTGGCAACAGAGTGCCTGAGCCGGGCAGATCAGCGCTGGTCTCTCTCGGCGCTCACTTTCCCCCACCCACTGGTACGGGTGATCCTGGCAGAACAGCTCTATCGAAGCTGGAGTGTGATGACTCACCACCCCTATCATCGTGCCTGAATTACTATTATTAGCGGTATCCCATCGTTACAAAAATAGTGGTGACAGAAATCAAGTTATCCCTCGATATCGGTTAAAATCTTCCAATGGAACCTCTGCCTCAGATTATTCTGGCCTCAGCATCTCCGCGGCGTGCGGAGCTGCTCTCCCAGATCGGTATCCGCTACCGTATTGAGGTGGCCGATATTAATGAGACCGTGGCGGATAGTGAGCTGCCACAGGTAGCGGTCTCCCGTCTTGCGACCGAGAAGGCAGAGAGGGTCTGGCGTCAATATGGTGTCTCTGAAGAGCCTCCGTTACCCGTTCTGGGGGCAGATACTATTGTGGTAAATCATGGGAAGGTTCTGCAAAAACCGACCTCAAGAGAGGCTGCGATTGAGATGTTGAGTCAATTAAGTGGAAAGGTGCATGAGGTGATGAGTGCTGTTTCCGTAGTCTGTGATCGGGGTATCCACCGCTGCCTGAGTAGCAGTCAGGTCACCTTCCGAGAGATCAGTGAAGTGGAGTGCCTGAACTATTGGGCAACGGGAGAGCCTGCGGATAAGGCCGGGGGCTATGCGATACAGGGGGTAGGCGCTATTTTTGTCAAACAGCTGGAGGGGAGCTATTCTGGGGTGATGGGGTTGCCCCTGTTTGAGACGATCCAACTACTGAATAAAGTGGGAGTAAAGGTGTTATGAGTTCGGAGATTCTGATTAATGTAACGCCTCGTGAAACCCGCTCAGCCCTGGTTGAGAACGGGGTGTTGCAAGAGATTTATATCGAGCGTCGTAACCACCTAGGGATCGTGGGTAATATCTACAAAGGAAAGGTGAGCCGGGTACTGCCGGGTATGCAGGCCGCTTTTGTTGATATCGGCCTGGAGCGTGCCGCATTTCTCCATGTCTCAGACATTATTCCTCAGGATCTGCGTGAAGAGGTGGTGTGTGATCAGGAGGCCCTGCAGATTACGAACCTGCTCTCTGATGGTCAGGAGCTGTTGGTGCAGGTTGTCAAAGATCCGTTGGGTACCAAAGGGGCACGTCTGACCATGCAGATCTCAATCCCATCTCGTTACCTGGTTTTTATGCCGATGGTTCCATGTATGGGGGTCTCGCAACGAATTGATGAGGAAGAGGAGCGAGAGCGGCTGCGTGGGATGATTCAGCAGGCAGTAGCGGAAGGCGGGTATGGGGGTTTTATTGTCCGTACTGCGGGAGAGTGGGTGCCAGAGTGTGATCTACTGCATGAGGCTAGATTGCTCTACAAAATTTGGGCATCCATTCAGCAGAGTGGAAAGGCGCTTAAGTCCCGTTCACTGGTTCATAGTGACCTGCCACTGGAGCAGAGAATGATCCGTGACCAGCTAAAAGATAGTGTGGAGCGGGTACGGATTGACTCTAAGCAGACCTGGGAGCAGTGTCGTGAATTCGCAGCCCGCTTCAATCCGGAGCTGGCCTCGCGGGTTGAATACTATCCGGGAGAGTGTCCCATTTTTGATCTCTATTCGGTAGAGGATGAGATCCAGAAAGCACTGCAACGAAAGGTTCCACTAAAATCTGGAGGTTATCTGATCGTTGATCAGACCGAGGCGATGACCACCATTGATGTGAATACGGGCTCTTTTGTGGGGCACCACAACCTTGAAGAGACCATCTTCAAGACCAATCTAGAGGCTACTCAGGCGATTGCTCGCCAGCTACGGCTACGTAATCTGGGGGGGATTATTATTCTTGATCTGATTGATATGGAGGATGAGCAGCATCGTCAACAGGTGATGCGCTCCCTGCAGAAGTTTCTGGATCAGGATCATGCGCGTACCCACATTAGTACGGTCTCCTCGTTGGGGCTGGTAGAAATGACCCGTAAGCGGACGCGAGAGAGTCTGGAGCATGTGTTGTGCCAAACCTGTCCCACCTGTGAGGGACGCGGTTATCTGAAAACAGCAGAGACGGTCTGTTACGAAATTTTCAGAGAAATTATTCGGGAGTCCCGCCAGTATGAGGAGTGTAGAGAGATTTTGGTCCTCGCCGCACCAGAGATCACCGATCTGCTACTGGATGAGGAGTCGAGTAGTCTCGCGGAGCTGGAAGAGTTTATTGGTAAACCGGTCCGGCTACAGGTAGAGACCTTCTACACGATAGAACAGTTTGATGTTGTCCCCGTCTAGACAAGCGCCCGAGAATAGAACCTCCGCCCAGACGGTAGGGCGACAATTTCTGACAACGCTCTGGGGAACCTTCTGGATATTCTCCTCAACCGTACTGGTGGTGGCGGCTATTGTGATGGTGTTGTTGCGCGTCACCCTGTCTGAAATGGGGCTGTTTCAGGAAGAGATTGAGGCGTGGATTGAGGCGGAGGTGGGGGTAGCCATTACCTTTGATAACGCTACCGCACAACTGGATGGTCGCTTTCTGCAGTTGGCAGTAGAGAAGGTATCGATCAGAGGGGGGGAGAAGGATGGCATCAATACCACCTTTGGTGCTGGTCAGCTCCGCCTGGATCTGCTCTCTTCTCTGCGCAAAGGGGAGTGGGTTACTTCGTCGTTGACCCTGCAGCGTCCCGTACTCTTAATGGCGCAGGACTATTTTTTTCAACCCTCCCCCCAGACGGAAGAGGCGTTTAAGGCCACCCCCCTGTTCTCCTTGCTACAGTGGCTATTGAAACAGCCGGTGTTGAGTATTGAGGAGGGAACCGTTCATCTTTACCAGAAAGCGGGGAGTGGACTGCAGTGGCGATTCAGGGATATCGGTGTGGAGTGGGTTAACTCGGGTTATCGACACCAACTTAGTGGAGAGATGATCCTGCATGGCGAGGAGCCCTCGCCGATAGCGCTGGAGATGGAGTGGTTTGGCGAGCTGTTGAGTGCGGGCGGTTGGGATGGGCAGATTCACCTGAATAGTCCAGCGCTTCACTTTGCCCAACTGATGGGAGGGGTGGAAAACTCCTGGGGAGGGGTGGCACCGGGAAGTGGAAGTGTTGAGATTTGGGGAGAATGGTTGTCTGGAACGCTGGAAAAGGGGAGAGGGAGACTGCGCAGGGCGGCTCATTTCCAGCAAGCACCAGGGCTGGCAGGGGGGGAGTT
>Ga0233428_1003035_pt1 | contig 14844 bp, 8 predicted proteins | sample SI_118_April2016_4_FD_179890 | JGI IMG/M metagenome (GOLD analysis project Ga0233428, IMG submission 179890) | Seawater microbial communities from Saanich Inlet, British Columbia, Canada - SI_118_April2016_120_MG | ecosystem: Environmental > Aquatic > Marine > Inlet | place: Canada: British... | reverse complement strand
CGTCTACCTCCTTGCTGGCGATCCAACCGGAGTAGAAACGAAGGGCAAGCGTATTGTTTGCCGGCAGTGGAATGTACTCGCGCCAGTCGAAGGTAAGCTGGTTGTACTGCAACGACAGGTAGGTTTCGTCGAGGAAAGAGGTATTGGTCTCGTCGAAACCCTTGATAAACCAGTTGGCCATGCGATCATACCGAGCATAGACCGTTCGACCCGCATGTGGATTGATCGAGCGATCTCGTCGCCGAGAAACCGAATCGTGTCTGTAGACGAGACCCAGATCAAAGCCATTCAAGTAGGTATAACCAATGGGTCGCTGTGTGCGCAGGTCGAATCCGGGGCGACCATCGGTGCGCGGGACAAACACATCAATGTCTAGACTGGCATCATAACGATCGTAAGCCAGGGACAGATCGACTTTGGTTGTACGATTGAGTTGTCCCGTGGCCCCAAGTGTGAGCCGGTTCAAACTGAAGTTCATGCCCGTGACGATGCCGGAACGATCTTCGATGCTGTCGCGACGCGTCGTGTGGCGCTTCAGATGAATGAAACTGAGTCGGAAGGTCGGCCGGAAACCGCGATACTTGTACACCGTGTAGATGTCTCGATCACCGTTTCCAGGTGCGAGAGAATACGCGCCAAAAAGGCTCTGACGATCAAGGGCATCGAAGGCGCCCAGGTAGGAGCCGGCTTTCAAATGCCCTTCGTCGATTGTGACTCGCGGCATCAAGGTCGTGCGCAGAAATTCGGCGCCGTAGGGTTCGATCGAATTCTGCGAACCGATCTGGTCGAAGGCGAAGGCCTCATCTGTCGCGTCACGATGAGCCAGGCTGTCTACTGTCTGAGACAGGGGCAGGAAACGCTCATCTGTCACGGGCACCGCGTCGGCTCTTGCCACTTGGTAGAGCTGGAATCCGTCGACATCATAACCGGCGTAGACCACATCACCCGCTGCATTGATCGTGGGAAAAAAGGCGCCACCCCGGACATTTGTCACCTGCTCAATCGCACTTGTGCCCAGATCCAAAGCGTAGACATTGAACACGCCCGTCACGTCACTGATGAACAACAGTTCATCACCGGCAGGATCAAACACAGGATCACGGTCTGTCCCTGAAGACGCGACAAGAAACTCAGGTGCCGCATCAGGAGAATCGATCTCAATTCGTACCAGGTGTCGCTGCTCACCACGGAAAATGGAGAACACGATGTGGCGACCATCCGGTGACCACTGCGGCGTGTAGATCTGCGTGCCGTCCGTGTAGGAGAGAAGTATCTGCTCGCCGTCACTGTCTGCCGCGCGTGAACGGATGACCAGTTGCGCTCCATCCGCACTGATGCGGACAAAGAGAATGCGATCACCGCCAGGGGACGTCGCCGGATAAAGTGTTCGCTCACCTCTGGTGAGTTCCGTCTCGTAGGGACTGTCCGGGTAATTCGCCCCCACCATGGCAGGCGGCGCCAGCAGCAGTTTCTTGAGCAGTGACCGATCCTGTGCTTCGAAATCAAAGCGGAACAAATCCGCGCGACGCGAGCCATAACGATCGGCTGCACGCTTGCGCACAAACACGAGAGATGATCCATCCTCATCCCAGCTGATCGTCGAGGCGACAGCAGGAGCTTTGGGCTCCTCTTCCCCCGTCTCCATCTCGCGAATCACGAGGCTATGGGGACCGTAGTGGCGCGCTCCCGTCGACAGATAGGCAAGCCTGGCACCATCGGGTGAGAATCGGGGACGCGTGTTGGAGAAACCACTGCCGTCCGTCAGCCGTTCGCCTTCGAGCAGAGGGCCCATCGCCTCAAGTTGCGCGTCATATCTGGTGCGCATCCAGCCGCGCCAATCCTCCCACACTTGCTGCCCGGAGCGCCCCGTGGCGTCTTCGATGGCGCCACTCACATCGAGCGTCGAGAGTCGTGACAGATTGTGGCTCACTTCGCGCAGCACACTGTCACCGTAGGTCTGCGCCAGGTAAGTGACCAGGCCGTAGCCGTGATCGTAGACGAACTCATTGCCGAGTCCCCTCTTACCGAAGACGCCCATCTCATTGAGTTCAAGAAGCTGGTCGTTCAGGACGGCGGTGCGCAGTATCATGTCTCGGTGACTGTCCCAACGGTCGTGACGGACCGCCTGTGTCTGATACTGGGCAACACCCTCGGCCAGCCACATGGGCACGACCGTATTGGCCAAGGGGTACGTCGCAAGACGATCGGGGGCACCCGTAAGAACATCGTCCCGGTTGCGCTCTTGCTTGTAGCCGAAGTACTCGAAGAATCCAACAGGGATCCGCTGCGAAGTCTTCCGCATCGCTCCCAGGGAGACAATGTGCACGAACTCGTGGGTTATGACATTGCGCAGCCAATCCGATGTGCCACGAAGTTCGAAATCATGATCAAGAGGTGATGTCCAGATCTCGATTGCATCGTGATAGAAAAATGCTGCCCCGTTGGCGTAGTCGTCGTAATCCTTGAGGATCAGACGCACTGAACCTGAAGGTTCGTAATCATACAGCTCGGTGACGGGACCCCAGGCTGCCTCCGCAATGGCGGCGGCTCGCTGCGCGACATGTTCCAGTCCGTCATGATAGATGACGCGGAAGTGTGTCGTCGTCAGCACCTTCCAGTCGAGCTCTGGATGATTCTGCGCGACCGCGGAAGATCCACTCAGCAGGACGCACAAGAACCCCACTGCGAGAAAACTCAACCTGCCCATCACTGACTCACCGCAAGGCGCAGCGTGACCTCGCTTCGTCCGCCAGCATCTGAGCGTGCCTCCACACGACACAAATACAGGCCGCTGGCATAGTCCGCAATCGCCCAGTCCAGTTCGTGCTCGGCACCACCAGACAACCTCGCTTGCATGGACTCTACTCTCTGGCCAATCGCATCGTAGATATCCAGGCGCACCGTTGCATCGGCTGTGAGTTGAAAACGGACGTGCGCACGTGTATCGGCACTCGTCACTGGATTGGGATAGCAATAGGCGGAGGAGGTCGGCAGAAGACTTTTAGGCGTAGGACTCTGTGCAGCAAGTGCAAGGCGATGTCGATTCAGCCCGCCCCCATCACCACCGGCCATCGGCCAGGCAGCTGTGACCCCCATCTGAGCATTCGAAGTCACACTTGGCTGGAAAAGTTGTACTGCCCTTGCAGTCGGCACGGCAACTTCGAAGTGACCGTCGCCATCAGCATCCAGCGCCAGGGGTGTCCCGGTGGGCGTATCAATCGTGGGGATGGGAAAACCCGCGACAAGTGCACCGGATGCGGCAAAGGCATAGAGTCCATTTGCGGCCATCACAAGGATTTCCTGGCTACCATCACCATCCAGATCTGCCAAGATCGGACCCCATGTGAAGGACTCCACTTCATGATGAACGGGCGCGCTCACAGGGAATCCATCCGCCCGCAATAACGCGGTAGAAACACCGGACACTTCATAGACCTGCAAACCCATCGTTGTCACAATCACGATTTCTAGACGGCCATCGGCGTCGATATCTCCAAGGACCGGATCTCCAACCAGCAAACCAGATAGTTGTCCAAGGTCATTGAGACTCTCGCCGTCTAATATCCATAGAGATCCATCAGCTTCGATGACGAGGACCTCGTCCTTCTGGTCATTGTCCAAATCGCCAGTCGCCATGGCCGTGATGGATCCTGCCAGGCCCGCCTGCGTTCCAAGCCTCGAGAGATCTGCGCCGGCCTGATACAGACCGTCCGCAGTACCGAGAAACAGATGCAACTGCCCGTCTCCATGCAGATCTGCAGCAGTCATGGCGTTGACGGTCAGCGGATGTGTGGCGAGGCCGCCGCCATCTGAGGCTTGCAGAAGTTGCAGGCTCGCCGGCTCTGCGACGACGACCACCGGGTCTGCGAAGCCGGCAAGTGGCGCGACCAGGACAGACCTTGCGCCAGCGGCGGTGACCGACCATACAGCCTCGGTGCCAGTACCAGGGTCTATGTAGCGGACAAGATCCCCGTCAGCGACAAACAACCCGTTCTTGGTTGCGAGTAATCTGCCCGACCAGTTGCCCACCTGCACACCTGCCGCATCATAGGCATTCGTCTGCAGGTTGTTGCTGACCAGAATCTGTGGCTGGTCACTGCCAGGGACATCCAGCAGGCTCAGTCGAGACGGTTCCACAATGGCAACCGGCCAGCCCGGGGCGCTGTGGGCAAAACGGATGCGGACCCGCATCACCTCATCGATCTCATCGAGAATCTCAATCTCAACGCCCGAATCCAACCCCGTGTGCGTTTGCGATGAGGGGCGTGTATTGGCACCAAAACGAACCGTGCCCTGTACATCGTCAACACCTACCCCTGCAAAAAAAGCGTCGGCCCGATTGCCTTCCGTTCGATCCTGGCGATCAAAGAAGGCGTTGCCGATATCGCGCTCGCCGTCAGCCTCATGCAGCATGATCGCCGGTCGTGGTCGCTCGCTGTTGAAGAAATCTGGCGTATCGACGAAGACAGTGGAATCCACATGCCACACGAGGATCCCTGAGGAAGGAACGAACATGTCGTAGGAATCGCCGTTGACTCGCAGCAGCGGTCCTGTCCCTCGCCCCGCAAGTGTATCGATCTGTGACGTCTCAATCTGGCGAGCAAAGACGACTTCGTTGGTATCGATCCAGCTGGTTTCCACATCGAAGGCCAGAGAGCCTTCGGGAAGGTCAAACTCAGGTCGCCCGCGCTGCTGTCGATTCGACAGCAGCAGATACTCCGTTGGCGACAGAGGGATGCGAACGGCTTTGGCCATGCCGGGGAAATCTGCCGACACCGCGTCGCCCGCCAGGATGCTGAGTGTCGTATCTCGCTCGACGACAACCGGCTCGACCCAACCAAGTCGGGCTTTGCTCCACGCCATCGGATGCGGTGGAACAAATCCGAAAATCGGCTCGAGCACACCATTCCAAAGAATGAAGCCAAGGCGGTTTGCCCCCACATCCATCAGACTCCATCCGCCGACTGCGGGCAGACCTGCAGCGAAATTCGACAAGCCGGGTAAACCCAACTGGTGACCGAAGAACTTCGCCAGAATCCCATTCAGGCCTGCTCGACCATTGGCGACGACAACCTCGGGCAGTATCCATGCATCTTTGATCGTCGTTGCGCCACCGTCGACGACAATGGGCTCACCATAGTCGGACAGATCGGCAGAGGTCAGAAAAACTGAGCGAATGTCGTTGAGTTGCCCTGTCTCGAATCCCAGGCCTGCGTGGATGAAGAGATAGCTGTCGTACTCACCAAAGACAGGTCCATTTGGGTCCGCCTCTGCCAGGAACGTCGCATCTGCAATCAGTTGCCACCACAGTTGCCCGACCTCCTCAGGTGTGCGACCATTGCCATAGTCGAGAATCCTTCCAGGCAGTGTGTAGGCGAGCGTATCGTCCTGCGGGAAGACGTCCGCCTCGATCTGCACTCGCCCCTCTGAGACGACGTCGTAATAGTGGCTTAAGGCCTGCAGATGATGCGCGTAGAAAGCTCGATCGTGGGGCGGCCCATCGAAGGGCAGGCGCATGTCGGGAATTGCTTCGGCAATCGATCGCAGATCAAAAGTTCCCCTGCCACTCGTCGACAGTTCATCAGGGAACTCGAACTCGAAGTCCACGCGTATCACCAGAACGCGCCAGGACTCGGGCTGTAACTGCGCCGAGAGTGTCGATGTCGGCCAGAGCCCGATGATCACCACCAGGGCCAGAACACCGCCCCATAGGTGTGACCTGAATGACGGTAGGCCGGCCGGGCAAGGAAGAGCCTGCGGCCCCTCCTCCCGCCCGGCCTGCGCCGTGCGTGAAGTGTTCGATGGATCGAAAATGGTGGTGGATTCTACCTAGAAAGTCAGATTGAGAGAGAAACGTGTGTTGTCTTGCATCGGCGTATCATCGCCAGTGATGTAGGCCACATCGACCTGAAACAGGTTGTACTTCAGTCCCAGTCCAAAGGTCGGCGTCTTCAGATCACCATCATGATCAAGAGAATATCCGGCACGCAATGCCAGGAAGGACTGATCCTTCACCGCCGACAAGCCATAGCGATACTCGCCACCGGCGTGAAGATCCATCTCCTTGAATTCGTCACTCATCGCCTCATCGGTCCAGGCCGTCAGCAGATTCTTGGCGAAGGAATGATCGTCGATCAACGGCTTATAGAGGTCGACGGAAAGAAGCATATTGTGGAATTCCGTCTCCAAGACCTCGTACGCGACACCCAGGACGATGTGCTGCGGCAGTGGGTCAGCCTGACTTGCGTCGATGTAAGCGATCTTCGGGCCCAGGTTGCGCAAGGCGGCACCAAAGCTGAGAGTTGGCGTGATTCTCCACAGCAGACCCAGATCAGCGGCAAAGGAGTTACCTACACCCTTACCACGTTCGATGCCCGCACCTTGATCAGCCAGATTTGAACGAATGAATTTGAGTCCGATTCCGGCCGCAAGATTGTCACCAATGTCCGCACCATAAGCGGCGGCCAGTGCCAGATCATAGCTGGAGAAGGTGCCGAGCACTTCGCCGCGTTCACCTGTTCGCGTTTGCTCACCGAGATTCAGCAAGGCACCATTGATGCCGATATTCCCCCACCCTTCCACAGGCTGGGAATATGCCAGGAATTCATAGGACAGATCGTCTGCGAGACCAGGCAACCACTTCGCGTGTGTGAAATTGACGTTGCGAGTCGTCTGCCCCGCGAGGGCGGCGGGATTGAAGTAACTCGCTGTCGCATCATCTGCGATGGCTACATAGGACTCACCCATGCCGATCGCACGCGCTCCCGGCTCGATCAACAGAAATAGGACGGCAGCCCTCGACTCAGGAGTGGCTGCGGCGCGCTCTGGAGCGATACCGCACAAGGCGATGGCCAGCAGCAGGGCAACTGGGATTTGACGTTTCACTTCCTACCTCCAGTAGATATCGTATCGCTGCCTTGACAGCCGCACCTGAACAAGCGGTCGAAGGATGGCTCTATTTTCAGCGTAAGAGTCTGTAATGTCGTAAGATAACTCAATTTTTCGATTCCGTTTGTGTTTGAAAACATTTTGTTTTCCGGACACTTCGTGTCCCTTTGAAGTCGCTGCGCGACTTCTGTTTGGGGAGTTCTCTGGTAACTCTTCAGCCCCTTCTTACTGCGGGACCACCTGCAGACGTCCATCTGCATCAATCTTTGGGCCCTCTTCCAAGTCGACTTCGAGGCGGTAGAGATACGTCCCTCCCGCCAGTGAAACAGGCGGATGAAAGGCGACTTGGTTGTAACCAAAGCCGGCATCCACATCGATCTGGTCAACGAGTCGTCCTGACAACGTAAACACTCTGAGTCGAGCGGCTGTGGCGGGAGCGGACAGGATGTAGGTGAAGTGTCCGCTTCCATCGGTTGATGGATTTGGATGGAACAGTACGTCGGACAGGGCAGCATCTGCCGCTTCAGCGACCCTTACTGTGGTCCTGACCGTTGTGGAATTGTTGTAGCTGTCCCAAGCCTTCAGACGAATGGAATGCTCACCGGGTTCCAGGGCCGGCAGTGGCACCTCGAGCAAACCGCGACGATAGTCCCCGTCCTGGCTGGTGTAGCGATTGGTGACGACGGATACGACATCATCCACTTCCAACTCAATCTCATGTCCCGTTTCGCCGGCAATGTTGATCCCACTCGGATCGGTCAGGATCGCTGCCAACACGGGCTGTGATGAGATAAAGTCGCCCTCAGTGAAGCCCGTTTGATCATGGAATCCAATCTCGATCTGGGGACCGATGGCATCTTCCTCGATGCCACTTGCCGTTCCCTGCAGCACGATCCCGGATTTCGAACCGAAGGCCGGACTCATGTCCAAGGTGCCCGTTGCATCGACTGAACCACCCGACGTGGGGACAGCATACGCACTTGCTCGACCCAATTTGGCACGATAGGTAATGTCCTTGGGTACTCGGAACGTGGCGCTGAAGACGCCCGCCTCGACCTGGGCGACGCCGCGAAATATGGGCGCACCGAGTTGCCTGTAGGCCAAGCCGTCGAGATCGGTCGATGCAGATGAGTCGAATACTCGAATCAACACCTCCCCATCGTAGTCGCTTTGCAGTTGATCGCTCGAGTTCAGGATGCGCCCTGTCAGTTGAGCTTCCTGAAGCGCCTCAAGCGTATCAGGCACGTCGATGGCTGCCTGTAGGCGTGGGAGCGCCAAACGTAATGTTGGGTCCCCCATCAGTGAATAGCGGGAGACATTCGCTACATCGTCACTGAGAAACACGAATGGGTGGCTGAGGATCTTTGCTTCCAGCAAGCCGATGCCAACGGGGACATGCTTCCTACCAGAGCGAAACATCTGCCGATGGAAATTGCCTGCCAGAAGCACATTTGAGTCATGGAATCCGACCCGGGTCGCGGAGATAAAACCGATCACACCCCCCGTCGGGAGATTGAGCAATACTTCGGGCATCGATTGACGCTGAGGGTCATCGAAGACACCAACCTGACTTGCAGCGGTGTACATGAAGGGCAATCGACCACCATTGTCGATCGACGACAGATCTCTACTCAGCTGGAACATCTGTTCATGCGCAAGGGTTTCCGGATTGCCGTGCCCCAGATAGGTCAGAAGCAGGGAGCCTTCGTTGAAGAGCCTGATGAACTCGTCACGCGCCCTGGGTTTGATGCGTCCTTCCAGGGGATAATTGGCGATATAAAGCTTGGTAAGATCGAGATCTTCTGGCAGGTCGCGAACCAGTCGCTCAGCGTCGAGGAGGAAATACGATTCGAAAGCGAGTGCCTCGGCAGGATTGATTAGGTCATCGGCAACCAACAACATGTGACCCTGCCAAGGTCCAGGCGTATCACCGCGATCATAGGCGATGATCTTGTCGACGAGAGCTTCAGCTTCTGCCGCTGACGTAACCGGCAGGCGGCCGATTGCCAGTTCGGGCGCCCGATCCTCTCCCTCGACCCGCACATACCATTCATCGTAGGTGCTTTCGCCATCCTGATACGGTGGGATCCAGTTTGTGTGACTCGTACCGGAATTGTTCTTGTGATCGTAGGTTCCATCACCGACGAGGGTGACGAAGGCTGGGCGCGGTGTCCAGTTGTCGTAGGCATGGTTGACAAAGACCCGAATCGCCATCGGATCCACCAGCCCGCCCGAGAAGTCGTCGTAAATATCCTGCACATCAACGACCATCGTCGAGATGGGATCTCCAAAGCGGCGATCACTCGCCCGCCAATCGGCCAGCCGCTGCGCGGCATCATAGAAGTCAGAGTGGGTCACTATGATGTCATCGGCACCAATGGACGTTTCCCTGAGTGGCTGTTGGGTATCCACTGTCAGTTCAGAAGGACGGCGCATGAAGGGGGTCTGGACAGCCACGTAACGTGGCGGACGTCCTTTGCCACTGTACCAGTCCTGAAAACGTAGGGTGCCCGTCTCGGCGTCGTAGTCGAAATCTACGATCTGCTGCAAACCGGCGGAGACGATGTAGATCTGCGGTGTGCCCTCGTCCGCAGCGAATCCACGCATTTCGAACTGTGTGATCGCACCGAGACTGGTATCTATCTGAGCACCACCGTCCTCGAGCTCAGGCCAGTCAAAGGCGAGTGTCCCGTCGCTGCCATCCAGATGGCGCAAATACTCGATCTCGAACCAGTCGAGCCGAGTCAGACGGGATGTTCTATGGAAGAGACCAAATTCATTGATACCTTCGATTGGGCCAAGTTGAGCACTGGCGGCGATCCTCGCATGCCCGGCGCCCGAGTAGGATCTCCTCCCAAGGGAGGAACCATTCCATGTCACCTGGAATGTGTGTGTCGTATTCGTCCAGCCCCAGAATCCGGCGAGAATGCTTACAGGACTGCTGGTGACGACGTTATTCATGGTGATTGGGAAGACCCTCGCGTTGCCGCTGAATGGCTCCCAGTACCAATCGTAGCCTGAGTTCATCCCATAGAGTTGGCGAAGAATCGTCCGTTCATCCTCTTCATGCAGACGCTTTCGGTAGGCATCAACGACGACGGTCGGCGTCTGCGCGATGGAACCATCCCGACGGGTGGGCCGAATCGCTTCGTTGGCCGCATGCAGGTCGATGAAGTAGACGTTGTCTTTGGTGTAGAGATTGCGCCGCCAGTAGTTGGTGCGCTGACTGCGATCGTAGTCCCATCTCTGGGCCCCAACGCCATAAAAGATGACCGCATCGTCACCGCTGAAGACTCCGTCCTCGCCGCCATCGATGTCGCTGGGTTGCTCGTTGAGTCGAATACCATTGGGAACGCGCGTCGCCAATCCCAGAGTCGAACCGGTGCCCGTGAGAACGCGAATTCGGCTAGGATCGACACCTGCCAGATCTGCACCAGCCTCAAGTAATTCATCGGCCGTGACGCGATACATCCCCTCGCTACGCACATTGAGGCGAATCATACCCGTTACCGGCGAGATACCCGTCTGTGCAACCTTCGCTGTTCTGATCTGTCGTCGACGCCAGGTCCGCGACTGCTTCTCGTTGATCAGAACCGCTTTGTAGACTGACTCGAAATGATCCTTGGCGGTCGGCCAGCCCGCAATCGCCCCGGGATCGTCGAAAACAACATCGACGACGACCCGCTTATAGGGTGTTGTGCTACCATCTGCGTTCTGTCGCGGAGCGAATGTTACGGGGATGGCATATTGATCGCGCATCTGCACGGGGCCACCGAGGCTGACGGGGCCTGTCAGAGCCTGATCGCGCGGGAGATCGGTCCAGGACTCAGTAGTGGGCGATGGGTCCGGTGACTGGTCGCCAAGGGGCTGGTCGCCCGGTTCCTGGTCACCGGGTAACCGATCCTCGCGGATCTGAGCCGTGGTGAATTGCGGCTCCTCAACCGTCCACTCGGGAGCCTCGATCGACTCCAAAACATGCAGAGTGGCTTCCGCCTCAGGGGGCAAGCCTACCAACCCGGTCTGCACCCAGTGGCGTGACAGGATCTGGCGTGTGCTGAGGGTTTGCGGCACGAGGTTGGGCACGGAGCCCACCCCTTGCTCTAGAGAGGCTTCGAATTGTAGCCGCACGAAGCCTTTGCCTGTAGCCAAAACCGTGATCGTCGTCTGCGGTACCCCCTGGGCGTGAGCAGGTGAACCGATCGGCCCCACGACGTGCAGTAACGCGGCAAGGGCCCCGACGACGAACGGGACCCGCAGATTGTGTTTGTGGCGCATGGGTTTTGGGCAGACGTTGGGTGAGATGTCGGTCGGTCGTCTTGAGATGCCTGAGAGTGAGAGAAGTTCTCCGCCCACCAGAGGAGTGTCAAGGTGAGTATTGACCATTTGGGGAGGCATATCTATTTTTATGCTCTTACCGGAGAACCGAATAATGGCTAGAGTATGTCAGGTAACGGGTAAGCGCCGCATGGTGGGCAACAACGTCTCCCACTCGCAGCGCAAGACCAGACGCGTCCAGCGCCCGAACCTCGTGACCAAAAAGATCTTTGTTCCTGAGTTGAATCGGACGATCACCCTCAAGATTTCGGCCCGTACGCTTCGTACGATGAACAAGAAGGGTGTACATCAGGTCCTCAAGGAATACGGCGTTAAGGTTTAACGCTTCGGCGTCAAAGTCTGACGCTGCGGCGTTTGTGTGACCTTGCGGCGCGAGATCTGTCCCTGCCTCACTGAGAGCTGGAGCTGATATCAAGTTCGCGTTCGTTCCCAAGTTAGTTTTCATTCAGGGAGCCTCCATTCGGAGGCTTCCTGTTTTTTTTGGTATCTGACCGGAGATCCGGCTCATGACAACGACAACTGATTCTCAGCCCCTGGCTGTGGCCGGCGGCAAACCCGTTCGCACGGCTGCCTTCCCTGGATGGCCCATATTCGATGCTACCGAGGAGGATGCAATTCTCGGCGTTCTGCGATCGGGTAAGTGGTTTCTTGGCGATCGTGTCGCTGAGTTTGAGCGCACATTCTCCGATTTCTGCGAGGCAAAGCATGGCATCGCCGTCAGCAGCGGCACCGTAGCGCTTCAGGTGGCCCTCGAAGCGGCCGGTGTAGAGCTCGGAGATGAAGTCATCGTTCCATCCTACACATTTATCGCCACAGCCTCGTCCGTCGCCCTTGTTGGTGGAATCCCGGTCTTCGTCGACGTTGATCCTGACACCTATCTGATCGATCCCGCAGGCGTGGAAGCGGCGATCACAGAGAAGACCAAGGCGATTATCGCTGTTCATATAGCCGGTCAGCCTGCCGATCTGGACGCCCTCACGGCCATTGCAGCCAAGCACGATGTCCGCTTGATCGAGGATGCAGCCCAAGCTCATGCTGCCGCATGGAAGGGCCGCCGCGTCGGTGCGATCGGTGATCTGGGTACCTTCAGCTTCCAGGCAAGCAAGAATCTGAATGCCGGAGAAGGTGGTTTCGTCGTTAGCGACGATGACGAGTTGCATCTGCGCGCCTGGTCGATCCACAACTGTGGTCGTGCCCCAGGTGGAGAGTGGTATGAACATCCACTGGTCGGCGGCAACTATCGTCTTACCGAGATGCAAGCGGCTCTGGCCTTGAGCCAGATGCAGCGACTCGAGGAACAGACAAAGACCCGTACGCGCAATGCCGCACTGCTCACCGAGCAATTGAGCGAGATTGAGGGGATTGGTCCCCTGACGGTCGACGATCGAGTCACCTGTCATGCATATCATCTATACGTGCTTCGCTTCGATTCAGACGCCTTTGGTGGCGCATCGCGCGAGCAATTTCTCAAGACACTGGCAGCGGAGGGTATCCCCTGTGCGGCAGGATACAAGCCTCTATATCGCGAACCAGCTTTTCAGGCTCGGTTCTCTGAATTCCCTCTGTCCAGCCCCGCATTCGGTGGTCGTCCAGACTACAGCAACGTCCATTGCCCTGTGACAGAACGCATATGTGCTGACGAAGCAGTCTGGCTTACGCAGAACCTCCTCCTCGGGAGTGATTCGGATATATCACAGATTGCCGAGGCGATCGCCAAGATCGCCAGACAACCAGAAGCGCTTGCCACTGCTTAGACTCAGAGGCCTCTGGCCATGGCGTACACCCTACACTGCGACGAGTTCGTCGATCTCTCGAAGCACCTGTTCATCACGCACCTGATCGATGACCTGCTTAAAGAAACCAGCCGTGCCACTGACAATCAGACGCTCGATGGCACCGATTTCTTCCTCGGTGTACAAACCGGAATCCTTGACCATCTCTACATAGGCTACCCGGTCATCCATTTCCAGTTGTGCAACGGCACCAAGCATATCAAAGAGCTTGTATGCTGCTTCGCTCTCGAGACAACGGTCGACGATAACGGCGAGACGCTCGTTATGGGTCGCGTGCAGATCGATTCTTTCCACGTTTGATCCTCGCTTGCTCTGTGTAGTCGTGGTACCCGCAATGCTGTTTTTCTTGAGGCGGACATCCTGTCCTGCCCTCGGCTCTGCGGATACCTATTGCAAGGGACGGGCCGTACGTGAGTTCTGCTGTTATTCTCCTTCGTCAATTCTATATTTTACATATAGTTACAGTTATTTTCCGACACACACCGTTAGCGGAATCCGAAGGGAATTTGTGGGAAAGAGCTTTCTATCGTAGGAAGAAAGTGCCGCTGTTGTATCCCCTTTGGACCATGGGTAGTGATTCTAAAACTTGAGGATGGGCCACTCACATGACAGTGCGACAATCAGCAAGTGGCGCTATCTTTGATTGATGCGGCGAATCACGCCACAAATCAAACGACAGTGATAGTGCTGACAGATGGACGGAGTTGGAAATGATAGACAGCGAACTACTTGAAATTCTCGCCTGCCCTGAGACCAAGGAGCCGGTCAAACTCGCCGAACAGAGTCTGATCGACGACTTGAACGCCAAGGCCGAGCGCGGCGAACTCACCAATCGCGCCGGCGAGAAGGTGGAGCGACAGATGGATGGTGGGCTGGTGCGGGAGGATGGGAAGTTTCTCTATCCAATCGAGGACGAGATTCCCATCATGCTCATCGATGAGGCGATTCCGCTGAACTAGAGAGCTTCCTGCCTCTTGGAGGGCTCGCAGCGACCAATAGCAATGGCCTAAACGCGAGTTCCGCAGTCAGGCCGTAGTCCTGGCACCACAAGCACTAACAAGACGAGGGTCTTGTCGCGTTAAGCGGCGGGACCCTCTTCTTGTTCTGACTCTGAGTCAGCCCCAGGCGCCCCTGGAGGGCCTTCAACTTTGAGCAAGGTCTGCTGACCATCCTTGCTCTGCAGAACCGTGATTTTTACGCCCACCTTGCGTGCCTCACGCTTGAAATCATCAATCAGTTCCACATTTGCTCGCCGCTTGATCAGCTTGTGCGCCAGCAGGAGATCGATGCTTTCCTTCGTGCAGATTCCGTAGGGCCGTCCCTTGTAGGAGATGTGATAGGCACGAACCGTCTGTCTCGGTTCCTCCGATCCTTTGCCGCCTTTCCCACCCTTGCGCCATCTGTAGGTCAGGGCATAGCCCAGGAAATTTGACGTGACCACAGCCAGATCGCCAGCAAGGGCGGGCCCACTGAGCAGTTCGAACAGCCTGAGTGGGATGAGACACACGAGCATCAAGCAGCCCGTGAAAAAGAAGACGAGTCGCGCCCGATCGATATCGTCACCGGCACGCTTGCGCTCGAGCATCCCCAGAATGCGCAGGATCGTCCCTACCAGAAACACTCCGAAGAGCAGGACAATGACGATCGTGAGTCCGTCCATTCTCCCCTACGCCTCGAAAGTCTGACCTGGTTCAGGGATGTGTACCTGCTGACATCCGGCGACCTGCAGAGCCGCCTGAAGCTTGGTCGCTGGGCCGAACTCTCCGTGCACGAGAAAGACGTGCTCTAGCCGCTCTGGCGGATTGAATGAAACATAATCGAGCAGCTC
>Ga0233428_1003026_pt1 | contig 14878 bp, 20 predicted proteins | sample SI_118_April2016_4_FD_179890 | JGI IMG/M metagenome (GOLD analysis project Ga0233428, IMG submission 179890) | Seawater microbial communities from Saanich Inlet, British Columbia, Canada - SI_118_April2016_120_MG | ecosystem: Environmental > Aquatic > Marine > Inlet | place: Canada: British... | reverse complement strand
CACGCGGGTCTTGGCGATGGCGAGGCGCAGGGCGGGCAGGTCGAGGGCGTCGTGCTTGACGTTGACCTTGTCGGCCAGCTTCTGGAGGTCCGCTAACTCGGCCGCGTCCTTGCGGTCCTTGTCGGCCTTGTCCTTGTCGGCCATCTTCGCCTTCATGGCGTCGAACTCGCCCTGGAGCTTGTCGAGCTTGGCCTGGCAGGCGTCGCGGTCGGCCTTGGCCTTCTCGAGTTCTTCGGTCATGGCCTCGGCGTCGGTCTTGGCCTTGTCGGCTTCGGCTTCGGCGGCGGCCTTCTCGTCGGCGTCGGCGCGCATGGGGCCGATCTTGTCGAGGGCCTCCTGCAGTGCGACGTCTTCGCTGTCCAGGCGCGTGATGCCGAGGGCGGTCAGCAGCGCCACGAGTTGCGGCTTCATGTGCTTCTCCCGTTGGGGGGTTGGCGGGGTGGCGTACTGGCCCGCGGCGTCCGCGGAGTCAGTTCGGAGGGAAACGGTGGAACCCGCCCGGCCCTCTGGGACCTGGGCGAGGTGGTTGCAGTCGCGGCCGACCTGTCGGGCGTCGTAGCGGCCGAAGATCGGGTGCTCGCCTGGCGTGTCGTCCAGGGCCACGGCGTAGCCGCAGGAGACTTCCTTGACGCCCTCGTTGAAGGCGTCGATGGCGTCTTGCCGGCGCAGGGCGACCTTGACCCGCACGAAGGAGCCCTGAGCGTCCTCCTCGACGGTGGCGTCCCCGTCCACGTCGCCTGTCCCGTCGTCCTTCACGCTGTCGGTGGTGACGAACCCCGTCTTGGGGTGGTGCAGGGTCATCGGCGAGCGGGGCAGGGTGCGGGCAGTGTCCAGCACTGCGGCGCGGGTCACCAGCTCGCGGCGGATGGTGCCGTCGGGCTGGGGGTACTCGAGGATCCCCTCGCGGGTCGCGATGCACTCGGCAAGCACGGAGCCGTCCGAACGCACGAACGGCGACCGGAGCGGGCCTGCACGGTCGTAGCGTCGGGGGGAGGCGTCGGAGAAGGGGATCGCGAACTCCAGATCGCTGCACGTCTGTCACGGAGGGTAGCGGAGCGGTGACAAGGTGTCAACCGGGTGTCCGAATTTGTGGACGTGTTCCAGAGTTGGGACAGGGAGAGAAATATCACCGTATTGGTATCTTTTTTGGGCCGAGAGCTTGCCTATGTTCCACTGCACGGGTATATTGAAGGTGTCCCAAGGAACACCGAACGGAGCCGACATGACCACCGCTACCCTCCAAGCCACCGCAGCCGACACCGTAGCCGAGCACCGCGCCATGTGCGACCAAGCCGGCATCACCTTCGACGTGGACGACATGGTCAACACCGAAGCCCTCGGTCACTGGGATGGCTTCTGCTGGGAAGACGTGGAGCAGGCTCTGCGCGACGCCGCCGAGTAGCCCCACCACCAACCCCCAAGCCCAGCCCGGGGGTCAAGCCGGGCAGGAGAGGACATGTTCTTCGCTTTCTCGACATCAACCGCAAACATTGCCCGCCTCCAGTCCCGCAGCGACGCGCCAGTCACGCGCCACGAATGCCGCGGAGACATGCTGCGCCGGTGGAGCGCTCGCGCGGTGCGCGCGGTGCGGCTCGAGGAAGCGCAGGCAGCCTGCACGACCACGGAGGCCATGCGCCGCGTGCGGTCGGCTGCTGTCTGATGTTTCAGATCCCGCTCGGCTACCACCCGTTCAGACCTGGCCAGAGGGTCCGGTCTCTGGCTCGCCCATGGTGGGGCGTCGGCGTGGTGCTGCGGCCGTCTCTCGGTGGAGTGTTTACCGTGGTCTGGGAGGACTACAGCCAAGACGGAAGGCTCGTATCTCGCGGGCAAGCCGAGAAACTACAACTCAAGGAAGAATCATGAGCCGCCCCAAGCCCCCACATTGGTCCAACGACGTCCCAGGCCTCACCCCTCGCCAGGGCTACGACCTGCGCCAGGGGCTCGACCCGAAGCTGTCCAGCCTCAAGAAGTGGTCCCACCACTGCGAGATCCGAATCAGGGACGGCGAGGTGACGGTGACGCCGAAGGGTGAGGATGGGGAGGGGGTGAAGTCGTGAGCGCCTGCCAGCCCATCGACGAGACCAGCTATGAAATCGGCCACCGCCGGGCCTGCCTGGCAATGCTGCAGCAGGTCCTCCAATCCCTCGGCTACGACGACCCGGCAGCCCGGCAGGCGTCCTGGGTGCTCGAGCGCGAAGAGGTGATCTGCGCGCTGCGCCAAGCCTGCGCCGAGCACGGGGACAACGACTGGGACGACGATCTGCACTTGCGCGACGTCATCGACAAGCACCTCATGCGATACGTGGAGGCCCCATGACCTGGCAAGAGAAGGCGAAGCGGATCCCGCCCTGGGAAGGCTGCAAGACCGATGACGGGGACTTCGTGGTTGGTGTCTACGAGGATGGATGGGTTCAGGTTCGCGGCGAAAGCTGGGACGATCATCCGGAATCGGGCCGCGAGGCATGGGATCTCTTTGCCCCCGACCTCGCCCACGCCCCCACCGCCCGCGAGGCCTGCGCGCAGCTGGCGCTCTTCCTCGGGGCGCCCCCGGAAGCCGTGGCCGAGGGGGTGATTTTCTACCACGAGTGCGGCGCATGGATCCTCTCCGCTGGTCATGACGGACAATGGGAATGGATCCCCCACAAGCGGCAGGGTGGCGTGCAACTCGTTCCCGCCGACCAGCGCGCCCTCGCAATCGCCACGGCGTGGGAAGAGGCCCTGGGCGCGAAGGGTGGTGAGGGATGATCGCCCTCGACCACCGCGGCCTCTGCGCCTCCTGCCCCCTGTTCTCGTTCATGCTCCAGCGCGAGGGTGGCTGGGCCCGCCTCGGTCGGCGCGGGCCGGGGATCTCCATCCACGACCGCAAGCGGAGCCCGGCGCCGTTCTCGGTGCGCATGGGGCTCGTCAAGGAACCCCGGGTTGGGCGCCTTGGTCTGTCCAGGGTCCCCCGGTCCGTCGGCGATGGCTCGATCTGGCGCTGGTTCATGCGGGCCTCGAGGGTCACGAAGGAGGCGCCATGAAACGCCGCATCGCCTACAAGGTCATGTCCGACCCCGAGCGCTACCGCCCGGACACCGTGCGGCGGGCGCTGCGGATCGTGTGGAGGGATGCGCGGAAGGGGCGCCCTGCGGCTATCGAGATGACCGGGCTGGGCCGCCTGCTGCCGCTGCTGCTCAGCCTCTCGAGAGCCAAGAGTAAGAAGTGGCGGCGCATCGGTCGCGATGCTGCGAGAGCGATGAAGGGGTTCGGTGAAGCCGCACTACGCCTACGGGCAGCGCTCGAGAAGGGGTTGGTCACCCTGCCTACATCGGGACGCCTTGCCGAGGACCTGCAGCGCTACAGATGGGAGACCAGCAACGACCCGACGCCGAGGCACTGACGGCTACAGCCCCACCGAGGCCCTCGAGCCCTTCCGGATCTCGTTCAGCCTGACCCGGTTCCAGTCGCTGAACTTGGACTGATTCGGGATCTCCCCCCGCACCGTCGGGCTCGCCTGCATCCACGCGAGTTCCGATTCTTTGCGGGCGTCCGCCTCGGCGATGAGTCGGGCGCGCTCCTCGGCGCCCTTCTTGAGTACGGGTAAAGCGACGCACCTGCAATTATGCGTTATGATGCCGTTGGCCGCATACCATCCCGTCGCGGTCTCGAGGTTGTAGACATGGCCCGCAAATACACAGCTACCTACGCGGAGAACGCGCACCGCCTCAACCTGGATGGGCGCAACCTGCGAGAGATCGCCGAGGCCCTGGGGGGCGGCGCTGACAACGTCGGCAAGTGCCTCCGCGCCCATGGGTTCGAGTACATCAGCCCCAAGCGTACGGCGCCAAACGCCAAGGACTACGACCGGACCGAGATGGCCGTTCGATACCAGGCTGGCGAGAGCGTCAAAGCTCTGGCGGAGTTCTACGGAGTGCAGAGACAGACGGTCACGAACGAACTCAAGCGTCGCGGCGTCGAACTTCGCGGGCGTAGCGAGGCCATGTTCGTCCGCATGGCCAGTACTACCGAGGAAGAACGCAAGCGCCTTACCAGCGCCGCGAACGAGGCTGTCAGGGGCCACGAGAAGAGCGCGGAGTGGCTCGGCAACATCGCCAAGTGCGGGCGTCGGCGCGTCGGCAAAGGCGAGAAGGAGTTCGCGGGATTCCTCACGGCTCATGGAGTCGAGCACGCCAGGCAGGTCCCAATCGACTCGTACGAGATCGACATCGTCGTCGGCGCCGTCGCCGTGGAAATCCACAGGGACGCTTCCGGACCGCTCGCAAGCGCACACAGACGAAAGCGCGTCGAACACCTGCTGAATGCAGGCTACTCCGTGCTCTACGTCGGCTTCCGCTCTGTCGCTGAGATCGTGGCGAACGCGGAACACCTCATCGCCCACCTCGACGAGATGCGCCGGGATCCAGCCGCGCCGCGTGAGTACAGGATGGTTCGGTGTCGCACGAAGCGTTTCACCCGTGGCCGTAACGATCTCGGCCAGATCACCGCTGAACCATCGCCGGTACGCTACTCGTGCGAGATGACAGAGCGACACGTCGGTGTCACCTGGTAGGCACTGCCAGAGCTCCCCGGGGTGCCCACGGTCCCCCGCATCGGAGGCCACGGGCGGCTGGCTCCACTTGTAGATGTTGCCATCCAGGTCGGCATGCTCCTGGCGCACCCTCGAGTCCCCCACCGTACTCCACTGATACTCCTCGACCCCCAGCGACTCCATGCGCTGCTGGGCGATGGCGGCTGACAGGTTCGCGGTCTGGTCCCTGGCCAGAAAGCTCGCCTTGTTCCACGTCAGATCGAAGCGCTTCTGATACTCCTTGGCCAGGTCGAGGGTCGGCTTCCCTGCGGCGACGGCGCGCATGACCTCGTCCGCTGTCCGCTCCAGGGCGTCGAGGCCCTTGTCCAGCATGGAGCGGGAGAAGTCCACGTTGGCCAGCACCCATGCCCTGACGTCCTGGGAGGGGACGTGGGTGGCGATCGGGATTGTGAACAGCCGGGACAACTCCCGGTCCGTGGCGTCCGTGGTGTCCTCGTCGATCTCCCTGCCGATGAGTTCGAGGCCGGGGACGTCCGCCTCGACAATGTCGTCCAGCATCCCGCGCACGGCCTGGATCACGGCGGGGACGGAGGGCCCGGCGTCCATGCGGCGCGGCAGGATGACCCCGTCCACGCGCTTGGACAGGTCGCCCTTGAGCTCCTCCACCTGCTTGGACTGCTCGCGGATGGAGGCACGGGCGACGCGCATCACCAGGTCGAAGACGAACTGCCACCGGGACTGCAGTAGTTCGCGCTGCATGGTCTCCAGGCGGTCGGAGAAGCGGGGGACGCGGCCGGAGAAGGGGCCCCCGGCGCGCTTGGCGTCCGTGCGGCCCAGGAGCATCCGTCGGTCCCTGGCCGTGATGCGGGCACGACGGCGGAGGGCAAACTTGGCGGCGGCATCGACGTCTGCGTGGACGATGCGGGAGCGTCCGGAGACCCAGCCGCCCTTCACCTGGTAGATGGGCACGGGGCCTCCTCCTGCGCCCTGTACTGCACCACCTCGCCGTCTGGCCGCAGCCAGATCAGCCGGGCCAGACTCTGGCGCACGGCCGGGGGCAGGGCGGCCCACCTTCGGCGCAGGTCCTCGATGGAGTCCACCACCTCACGCACGGGGGCAAGGTCCACGGTGAGGCAGACGGTGGAGTCGTTGGTCACTCCTCGCCCCCGTCCTTCCGATTCGCCAGGAACGGGAAGGTGGCGACGACACGGTCACCGCGCCGCAGCTCCAGGCGGGAGGCGATCCAGCCCGGGGACTTGTCCTCGTCGCGCTCGGCCACCCAGTCGCGCTGTAGCTCCAGCAGGCGCCCGACGTCCTCGGGCCTCATGGTCTCGCTGTATCCCAAGGTCTCGTGGGCTCGGTAGCCGGGGAACTGCTTGGCGCTCACCATGTGGGCCAGAGCGCGCAGCAGCTTCTCGTTGAGCTCGCGGAGGGTCCAGCCGTCGTGCTCGAGCACCGCGGCCGTTCCCAGCACCTGCAGCCCGGAGGTCGCCATGCGCTGGGGGCTCATGGTCTCGGCGATGGGGCGGGCCAGGGCTTCCACCTCGCCGTCCCTGGCTGGGTCCACGTCGCCCAGGTAGAGCACGGTGACGTGCGGGGGCTCGTCGTGGGCCAGCGGGCCGACGATGGCCTCGGCCTTCCTGCGCCACTCTGCGTGCTCCTCGATGCCTGCCTGGGGGACGGGCACCAGCAGGCACAGGGAGTCCTCGCTGGCGTCTGCTCGGTCTTGGGCCTGCTGGGCGGCGATCTGCTCCTCGATCATCCTGCGCGCGGCCTCCTCCGCCGCGGGGTCATCGGGCGTCGGGGTTCGCGCGGGCTTGGGATCGTCCTCCACCGGCTGCATCGAGTGCCTGTAGCCCCCGGGCTGGGCGTAGCGCTGCTTCCTGATCTCGTCCGGGGTCAGCACCCCGTCCATGATGGCGGCGGCGTCGGCCTGGGTGTGGACGAGCCTGATATCGGCCTGCTCCTTCTCGGACAGATCGCCCAGCGGCAGGAAGTCGATCGACCACTCCTTGGGCAGCGCGTTGCGCTCGACGTGGTAGAGCACGGTCACAAGCTGGCGCAGGGGCGGCTCGTAGCGGTCGATCTGCCAATCGGCCACGGCCTGGTACCAGAGGGATTGCCAGCTGCTGCCGTCGGTGTTCAGCCCTCCGGGCGCCTCGCCGAACAGCAGGGTCACGGGAGCCCCGAGCATCAGGGAGAGCTCCAGGCGGGCGTGGTCGGAAATGTCCTTGTAGCCGCTGGGGTTCGCGGCCACGCGCTGGAAGTCGTCGCCCGGGGTGAGCAGCACAGACTGCGCCACCGACTTCATCATGTTGAGCTTGCGGATCTGGCTGATCCAGTTCGCGCTCTCGTCGCCCGAGGTACGCGTCGGCGCGATCTTGAACACGGCGATTGATAACTCCTGGGCGATGCGAGCCCCGGACGCCCCGGTCTGGGACAGGTTCCGGATGGAGTCCCACAGCATCTGTCCGATCGGGTCCGCGCCCCACGCCGCCGAGTAGCCCTGGTTGGCGAACGCGAGTTCGGAGGGGGGCAGGTCGTCGCCGTAGAACCGGAGCAGGCGAGAGGCGTGCACGTCGGTCAGGGACCGGCGGGGCTTGTCCTGGGTGCTGGAGTACCCCGTCCGCCTTGGCGACAGGTGGTAGTGGGTGGGCATCCCCAGGGGACCGGCCTCGATATCGCTGTTGTAGCGAACCGGGAAGATCTCCCGACGATCGAAGATCTCCAGGCGATGGATACGCTTCACCTTGTCGGGCCGAAGCGGCTTGTTGAGCGGGTCCGGGTCGTCGGTGACCATCAGAACCAGACACTCACCCATGGCGCGGCCCCATGTGTCGGCGCGGCGGAACACGCGGCGGACGTCAAGGTCCCGCATCGCCTGCTGTAGGGGGCGTTCCTCGTCGCTGTCGTCGGAGATGGCGCACCACTTCGCGGTCGCCCAGGACGGGTGCAGCTGGCAGATCCGCCGGTAGAGCCCGCCGCGGAGCATGGCCACGAGCTCCTCGGCCGTGAGGTAGTCCCGTTCGATGTTGGGACGGGCCTGGGCCCCGGAGTCGCGGTAGCCGCCGAGCCCGGAGATGGCGTTGCTGACAGCGGCCCCAGAGAGGTTCTGCTCGCTGGAGTACGTCGAGTCGGCGCGCAGGCTCGGGGGGGCGACAGGGGCGGGTGGGCCGATGACGAGGTCGCGAAGTCTTGAGCGGACGGACATGAGGCCTCCTGGCCAGAATGATAGCACCTAACCCAACATGTCGAACCAAGACCGCTGCGAGACCTGCCCCTCGTCCTCACGGGTCCAGCGCATGTGCAGCTGGCTGCTCGCGTCCATGTCATCGTCGTTGGCGCCCAGCGGGAAGGCGACGATGTTCTCGATGTAGTCGCCGACCCAGTGCGCGATCTCTGGCGCTGGGAGGATGATGGCGCCGGCCTCGGCTGCGCGCTGCAGGTACCTGGCTCTCGCCGCCTTGGACTTGTCCGAGCCCGGGGTGTCCTTGTTCGGATGGAACCGCACCAAGGCCACGCCCATGTAGTACGGAGACCTGGCGTCCAGGTAGTTCGTGCCGTTTGCCGTGTCCTCTACGAGGCAGCCCCCGGAGGTCCGGACGATGAACCTGGACCACTTGGCGATCATCGCGTCCATGGCGAGGAAGTATTCGATGGACCCCATGCGGGCGTAGGTCCGGTCGAGCAGATAGCGCTTGCCGTCCTTCCTCGCGTGGCACTGGATGGCGTTGTAGTCCGCCTCGATCGTTCCCTTCTTCGCGGCGTCCGCGGTGACCCAGACCTCGTCAGCGGTGGCGGCGATGTCCTCGGGCTCGCAGTGGTAGCGCTCGCGGAACCACTCGCGCTTGACCGCGCCGCCCTCGGACGGCGTCGGGTTCATCTCCAGTTGAGCCTCTGCGTGCCGACCCAGGGCCCGGCGGAGCTCGGCGATGACCTCGTCGGTGTGACGGGCCGGATGCAGGCGCTCCCCTGGCGTCGTGCGGGGATCGTCCTCGGAGGCGTGCTCGTGCTCCGGCGCGTAGTGCATCGGCAGGCACAGGACCTTCCAGCCGCCCTCCCGCAGGGCATGGCCGGCGGGGTCGTTGACGTGCAGACGCTGCATCACCAGGGTCTTCGGGGCGTCCCGGGGGTCGTTGACGCGGGTGGTCAGGGCCTGGTCGATGATGATGTGGGCCTCGTGGCAGCGCTTCTCCACCGCCTCCGGGCCGCCGAGGATCACGGCCTTGACGTCGAGCGGGTCGTCGATGACCATCTTGTCGCCGCGCTTGCCGGTGACCCCGGTGCGCAGGGTCAGGCACTGGCGAAAGCCGCGCGAGGTGTTCTCGAAGTTGCGCTTCTCCTGCTGGTCCTGGGCGAACACCCAGGGCTTGGAGTCGTGGCGCCGGCACCACTCGGCGAGCAGTTCCTGATAGGTCGGATCCTTGAGGGCAAGGCGGGTGCGGCGGCTGTCCCTGGTGGACAAGTCATCGTCCCCGGTGAAGAACAGGCTCCGGCCCCCGGGGTTGAACAGCCACTCGTAGGCGGGGGCCATGACCGAGACCAGGATGGACTTGGCTGTGCCCGGGGGGAGCAGGATCAGCAGCTTCCGGTACTCGGGATCCCCCAGCATCTGGCGGTGGAGGTAGTGGCAGACCACGGACATGAACGGGGCCCACTCGAGGTCCCGGGGCTCGACAACCGGCCACATCAGGCGGACGAACGCCTCGAAGGCGCCGTCCCGCTCGTGGCGGAGGGCCTTCTCCATCAGCCGCGCTCGGATCTTCGCCTTCCTGCGCCTGGCCTTCTCGGCGCGGATCTGCGCCCTCCTGGCCTGGCGAGGGGTGGGCTCCTGCACGGCTACTCCTCCACCCCGTAGGCCCCGTCCTGCTCGTGCAGGTCGATGGCGTCCGCGCGGCCGTCAGCCTCCAGGGCGGCCAGTTCTGCGTCGAGCTCGGCGTCGGTCTTGTCCTCCAGCCCGTGGGTGACCGTGACGCCTCCAGCGTGCTCCACCGTGCTGCTCTTGCCATGGCCGGTGCGGTCGAGGGCCATGGTGGCGAGCAGGCGAAGTTCGTTGTCGTCCATCGCTCCAGCGTCCAGGCGCTCCTTCAGTTGTGCCAGGGCCTGGCCTGCGACCTCCCGTAGCGTGCGCCTGACCTGCTCACTGTGCTCGTCCAGGGCGTCCTCCAGCGCTGCAGCAAAGCCGGGCTGTCGCTTCCACTTTCGGATCGTCCTGGGCACGACGCCAGCGAACTCCGCGGCATTGATGTTGCTCTCTCCCACGGCGAGGGACTCGAGCGCGAGCCGCTGTTGCGGAGTGAACCTCACGTCCTCTGGATCGAACCGGACCACCGGAAGACGTTCCTCCCGCTCCGTTCGTTCGTTCGTTTCCCGTTCGTTCGTTTCTCCCGCGTTCGTTCGTTCGCCGTTCGTTCCGTTCGCTTCCACCCCGTTGCGCCTCTTGTCGCGAAACACCATGGCCCGGAGCTTGGCCCGGGGATGCCCGGTGCGGCTGGTGACCACCGAGTACGGGATCGGCTTGGGATACCCCTGCCGCTTCCCAAGCATATCCAACACCTGGTCTCGTTCCTTGGCGGACATGCGGGCCATCAGCAGTACCCCTCCCCGCCGCCGTACGGGCCTTCATGCCGCCGGCCAAGGTCCGAAAACGTCTGATACTCCCCACTCCACCCCATCTCGACCGTCCCCTTCGGCCCGTGCCGGTTCTTGCTCACGATGACCTCGGCAAGACCGCGCTTCTCGGTGTCGGGGTTGTACTCCTCCTCGCGGTAAATGAAGATCACCATGTCCGCGTCCTGCTCGATGGCCCCTGACTCGCGGAGATCCGCCATCCTGGGGCGCTTGTTCTCGCGCATCTCAACACCGCGGTTCAACTGGCTCAACAGCAGCACGCAGATCTTGAGCTCCTTCGCCAGCAGCTTGAGTCCGCGACTCATGCCGGCCACCTGCTGCTCTCTGTTCTGCCGCCTGTCCTCTGCCTCGAGCAGCTGCAGGTAGTCCACCACGAGCAAGCCCAGGTTCGGCTCGCGGGCCTTGAGGCGCCTCGCCAGGGACCGCAGGCGCGAGACGGTACAGGACACGTCGAGCCAGTGGATGGGCAGGCCGTGTAGCGCCTCCGCCGCGTCAGCCATCCTCGCGTGATCGTCCGTGCGGCTGGCGAGGATGCCGTTTCGGATCGAGGTGGTGTTGACCCTGGCCTCGGATGCGAACTGTCGATCAACGCACTGCTCGGCGATCATCTCCTGGTTGACGACGGCGACGGTGATGTGCTCGGAGGCCTTGCGGGCGATGTTGAGCGCAAGGGCGCTCTTGCCCATGGCGGGCCTGGCCGCAAGGACGATCAGGTCCCCGCCCCGTAGACCTCCCGTCTTCGCGTCGAGCTTCGGGAAGCCCGTGGACGTCCCCGCCACGGCCTGGTGCATCAGGGCCGCGGTCCGCTCCGCCTTGAGCTGGTAGCAGCGATCCACCACGTCGGCCTGCGTCCGCCACTCGTCGCGCACGGAGGACCCGGCTAGCCTCTGCAGCGCCTTCTCGCCCTGGGCCAGCACGTCGGAGACGTCCTCGCCCTGATAGGCGCCCTCGAGCAACTCGTGGGCGGTGACGATGGCGCGGCGGCGGAGGGCCCGGTCCCGCAGGAGGGCGGCGTAGATCTCGATGTTCTGGGTGGACGGCACGCCCTCGGGCAAGCCGGAGATGTACGCGGCGCCCCCGTAGGTCTCGTGGCCTCGCTGCACGGCGAGATCCACGGCGACCAGGGAGTCGCAGGTGGGGCGCTCGCCCTTACCGTTGACCTCGGAGATCAGACCCCAGAGCTGTCGGTGGGCCTCGCGGTGGAAGTCCTCGCCGTTGACCTCGTCGCGGAGGATGAGCCAGCAGGAGGGGTCCAGGAGGCAGGCGCCGAGGATGGCGCGCTCTGCGTCGAGGGAGGAGGGGATCTTGCGTTCGGTCATCTGCTCATCCTCCATTCGTACAGCACCCGCGCCTCACGCTCCGCGCCCTCTGCGAGGCATCGTCGCTGGTGCTCGTTTCGTCGTCTCATCGTAGCCGAGATCCGCTGTCGTCTCCGCTGCTCGCGCAGGACCGCCACACAGGCATCGTGGGCGTCCCATTCGCAGGCGAGGCGAGCGAGGATGGCGGCTTGGTGGGCGGGAGTCATGGGGCGGTCCCGAACAGCCCGCACTGCCCATCCAGCAGCCCAGCCGATGGCTCGCACCGCAACGACGGCAGAACCGCCGCGATGTACTCGCGCCCGTCCTGGTCAGGCTCGATGCATGTAGCGTTCCACTGTTTGGCGTGGTATACTCCACCTAACGGAGGAACGATATGCGTCAATGCCAAAACTGTGGAAAGCCGATCAGAACCAGAAACGCCAAGCGGTTCTGTTCTCATGCCTGCTACGCGGAAAGCCGCCGCGGGTCGTTGGGGCCTGGCAACTTCAAGCCGGGCAAAGTCCCGGCCAACAAGCTTCCTGTTGGCTCTGTGACTTTCAGATCGCGCCCTGGGCGCAACCAGGCGGCTCGGGCGTGGGTCAAGATCGCTGAGCCGAACGTGTGGAGGCTTCGCGCTCAGGTTGTTTGGCTGTCCGCTGGGTGTAAGATTCCGGACGGTATGGTCCTTCACCACGTCAACGAAGACAGGACGGACGACAGGCTCGAGAACCTCGAGTGTCTCACAAAGGCTGAGCACCTCGCCGTCCATCGCGAGGACCACGCAGCGAAGCGCAGGGAGGGCCTGCTCCGAGCATGGAAGAGGCGGAAGGCTGACACTCATGCGAAAAGCCCCTCCTGAACCCCATCCGATTCGGCCTGAGCCAGTCGTCGGGCAGCGATCTCGAGGTATGCGGGCTCACGCTCGATCCCGATGAAGCGCCGACCCTCACGCAGCGCCCCAACCCCCGTGGAGCCTGACCCGCAGAACGGATCAAGCACGCGCGTTGCTCCGGTCCACTTCACGAGCTGGGCGCACAGATCAGCCGGCTTCTCTGCTCCGTGGTGGGCATGGCTGCCGTACGGCCAACGATGCCGGATCACAGCGGGCAGTGTCCTTGGGATGATCTCTGGATCGTGCTTCCAGTCAGGGCCACGGATGAACCCGATCATCTCGAAGCCAGCACGGAACGGAGAGCCGAGCCCGATGCTTTCACGGTCCCACACAAGCGCCTGAGACTGACGCCAGGCGCTCGCGGTCTGTCTGTCGATCCCACCAGCGATGGACCCGTGAAGAGCCGCTATCATCCTCCAGTCCGAGAACAGAAAGCCGCAGGATCGGCCGTCGAGACACGCCGAGATCCTCTCCCACGCACCACGGAACCAGTAACTCCAAAACTGGGTATCAGTCGCGGAGTCGCGCCCGCTCGTGTTTCCGCCCGCGGTCGCGTACGGGGGATCGCTTACGATCCCGTTTGCGCACACGCCAAGCTGAGGCAGGACGTCGAACAGGTCTCCACTGTAGAGCGTCCACCGCTCGCCGGAATCAAACGGCTTCATCACGAGCCTCCCACCACGTAGCGACTTCGTGGGCTGCGTCCCATACGTCGTCGGGAATCTGCTCTTCTTCCCAGTTGCTCACATCGGCCCATGCCTCCCCGAGTTTCGTTCGCTTCACCTCCCCGCAGTCGTCGTACTCGTCGCTGTTGAACCGAAGTTCGTCAGCCATCCAGCGTTTCATTTCTGTCCATTGGATTCTCATGCTTGCTCCATCGTCGGATAGATGCTCTCGGCGTAGGCGCGGTGAATGGTTCCGCGGCGGAGGTCGTAGCGGTCAGGCATGACACCCCCCCCACTCCCGCCGGTACGCCTCACAGAGCCTCTTCTCCCGCTCCCTGCGGGTGTACTGGGTGACCTCGCCGACCCACCGCCGGCCGCCGCAGCTCGAGACAGCCCGGGCCAGGGCGGCGTGGGTCCTGTCGTCCTCGTGCCAGCGGTCGAAGTGCTCGCCGTGGCGCACGACGATGGCCAGGGCGTGCGCGAAGGCCTTCTCGGGGGGCAGGACGTAGCCGTTGTGGGCATGTGTTTCCGATCTGGAAACACCTCGCCGCCGCCTCTCCCAGTCCTTCGCCTGCTCGTGGTACCCCCCGCGGTTCCGGGCTCGGATGACCGTCTCGGGGTTCTTCCTGGTCTCGCGCAGGAACACGGCATCGCCGTCGCCCTCGCGCCCCTCGGAGATCCAGCGGGCGATGAGGGTCCACGACTCCCATCCGCCCATCTCCTTCGCACCAGCGGTCAGCCACTTTCTCCACTGCGGCTTGAGCGCCCAGGAGCGGCCCACCGCGGCGTTGATGGCGGCCCAGGCTACGTCAGGTAGTCCTTGACCAACGGGCTCGTCTCTCTCATTTTCGGGCGCTTTCCGTGCTGGTAGACGACCCTGACTGTCACGAACTCCCTCGTCGCGTCGCACCACCCCTGTTCCACCATTCGTATGCTCCTGCTGAGCGCTGGTTGCCCCTCTACATCCGTGACCCATTGCTGTCTGTGCGGGCACCACGACTGGCCCACTTGGCGGATCTGTCGTTGCTGCTGATTCGTGCTGGTGGTGGGCATGGTCCTTCCTTGTGGCGCTGGCTTCGAATCTGCGGTTTGCTTCTTGGGGAGGCCTACGGGCCGACCCCTTCTGCCGTCGTTCATCGGACGAGCCGACAGCGGCACCCGCGTCAGCGGGTGAGGCCCCGGGAGGGGCCGGCGCTGTTGGTGTTCTTGTGTCTGGGTGTAGGTGTGTAGGTGTGTCTAGACGCGCGTGGGGAGAATCGCTGGAGAGCGGCTGGAGAGCGGCTGGAGAATCGCTGGAGGAATTCCGTCCATTCCCGGCGTTCGTCCGTTGCGGGTTTGGAGAATCGCTGGAGAGCGGCTGGAGAGCGGCTGGAGAATCGCTGGAGGGGTCGCCCCAGACGTCCTCCTCCTTGAGCGCCTTCCTCGTGGGCCAGTCTGTCCATCCCCACCGCTCACGCAGCGCTGGCCTTCCCGGCCTGTTTGCTCGCCCCATCCGCTCCTGGTCTGCCCACCACCGCAGGTCCATCCAGACGGCCTCACGCGGCCACGGCTTCTCGAGGCTGGCGGCTACGAGCGGCCACCAAGCCGCGTCACATGGCACCCAGGGGCGCCTCCGTTGCTGTCTCATGTCGCTCTCGCTGGTTCGCCCTTGCCTGCCGCTGATGGAGGAGATGGCCTCCATGCCCCCAGCCGCACCACCGGTCATGACTCCGGCGGTAGGCGGCTGGTCCAGCGAGGATGGGCATGGAGGCACCATACAATCTACTCCCCTCGGGCGCAAGGCGGCATGGGATTCACGCGCAGCGAGGACGTGTCCATGCCGAGTTGGCGCGCGACGAGGATGGTGTGCATCCTGGCGTCTTTC
>Ga0233428_1003008_pt1 | contig 14946 bp, 14 predicted proteins | sample SI_118_April2016_4_FD_179890 | JGI IMG/M metagenome (GOLD analysis project Ga0233428, IMG submission 179890) | Seawater microbial communities from Saanich Inlet, British Columbia, Canada - SI_118_April2016_120_MG | ecosystem: Environmental > Aquatic > Marine > Inlet | place: Canada: British... | reverse complement strand
GTTTAGAGATACCCAAGCACAAAGAATCTTAGAAAACGGCCAACTTCTCGCCAAAGCTTGCTTGTGCTCGCAATATCAACTGTTACGATAGATCCTTTCTTGAAAAATTAACCGGGAGCTGCTGGTGCGGCAGTAAACAAGTTGACAGACGACCAAAAGCGTACTATAGTTTTCTAAGCTGCCTGTGCGGCAGTAAACACAAAGTACCGAGCCGATTTTGTAGTCTTCTGTTTCTAAGCTGCCTGTGCGGCAGTAAACCATACCATGCTACAAATAACTATCTGATTTTTAAAGAACTATTACCCTTTTTCTCACTTTAACCCTTTTATACCTACAGATGATTTCTTTCAAAAAAATCAAGGGGTTATACAGCACCAACAAAAAAGGGTTAAAAATAGGGTACTGTTGCTTGATGGCTTAATCCATAGGTTGAAAATATTCCCTGCACGGGCACTTCAGAAATACTCCTCTGATTGATAAAGATATAAAAATGCTGCCCTGACGATGAACTTCTTAACTGTAGATAAGGATGATCAAGCAATGTTTCTTTGCTCTTATTTTCCTCTACCTTAGCTTGAGCTTCTTGAGCATTCAATCGACCATTCTTAACAGAGCGCCGATACATTCGTTCTAAGTTATTTTTAGCTTGCACACGGCTAACCACGCGATATTTACAATTACCAGGAACAGTGTCTATTCGCCCTGTTCTTGTATAATCACGTAAGCCTCGAAGCCATTCCAATGCCATCAGCCGATTTAATGCGTCTTTGCTACCATGCAGGCGCAATCTATCTCCCAATGTTTTATTTGCTTTTGGAAAACTCACGCCAATCTCACCTTCTCCTTTCGCCACCAGAGCACGATGTAATTTAGCAAACAGTGCGCTCATTAATACTGGAGCAGAAAACTCAGGGTCCGGTAATACATCAACATTAATATATTGATCCATGCTATTATTTCTCCTTACTGGTTGCCCCAAAGACACCGCCTCGAATCAGACAAGCCATGACATAATGTTGTTGTTCTACCTCGGGCGCTTGATTCTTCAAAATCCAAGAATCCAACAAAGTATAAAAATCCTTTTTGTCTTTAGGCTGACGATACGCAACACCTCGGTTAGTCACAGAACCATAAGGCTCTACTGCAATAGGGCCTAATTCATTAGCGCCAGGATACCAAGTATCAATAGTCCGAATCGCATTCCCAATTTTTTGCGAGTGCATTGCGGCAACCTCTTTTACTTGGTACAAAAATTTACTTTTTTTGCCTTTTTTACTGGATGAATTATCCAACACTAGTTCTTGTGATGGAAAAATTTCCTGTCCTGCACCTAAATGCACAAAAGCGTCTATTTCTAAAAATGTAGAGGTATCACCAAGCAGCCCTTCTTGAATAACCTGGGTAAACTTCGATAATTGATCGGTTGTATTGGCAGAAAACTGTCGTAAATCAAAATCTATAGCATTAAAAATCCAAGTGTTTTTTTGATTTTTATTATGACACTTGACTTTTACTTCTATAGCTTCAGCACCTATACGGTTTCGCCACAAAAAACGTCCATTAGCAATATTCTCTGCGTAACGAGTTGCAAGTTCTTTAAACTTATATTCTTGAATATAACCCTGTAAAGTTTCAACCAAAGCGTTTTGATACATTGGGTTATTACACGCGCATGGCGTCACTAAATTGCCAAGCACCCGTAAAGTAAAGCTCACCTTTAACGTATTACAATCAAAAGGCAATGCCGCAACGTCGATTTTCTGTAAATTAGCTTTTTGAATCTCCGCATTTAGCTTGGCTGGATCGTTAGCTTTCTCAGCTTTAAAGCGATTCGAAATCGTACCACGCACAGATTTTTCTTGAACGTTAATGGACGGCCAAGCGTCGCTGGATTCACGTTCCCCCCAGCGTCCTGCATACATAAGCGCATCTGAATTAGCCAACTTACGCTCGAAAGCTAAAACTTCTGCGGTTTTCAATTTGTCTTTAGTTTTTACGTTATCTACCATCGTACCCTCTCCTTTAGTTAATCAGTATGATAATTATTTTGGCATAAGTACCAATCTGGTTCAAAACAATAATGCCAAAAAATTGTTTTAAACGTTTTAAAATCACCAATACCATGTGGGCTTAACCATTGACCGATACTATAAATAGGCTCAACAAAACAAAATGGTATCGTAGCATCACGCGTACAAGCGACCTCACCCTTCTCATATAAGGGTGATATTGCTTTATAACCTGTAGTAATAGGCACCAACCAACCCTCTTCCGGCTTTGGAACTCGCTCCCAAGCAACGTCTTTATCTTCTTCATGGGTGGCTTGATACTTAAGCACCACAAAATCCAGCCACGCATCCATGAGCTCAACGTCTGGGGATTTTTTCTGCAATTCGATGAAATGCTTTTTAAGTAAGTCATTGCGATCAACCAATAAAAAACCGGGCAGTGCAGCACGCATTGCTTGTTTTACAACTTTATTTTTATCTTGTTCTTTATCAGGTAGCACTTCGAAATTAACCGCTTTTACACCTACAATCATCCCGCCGGCCAATCGCTGAGTATATACTTGGTTTTTAACCCATAGAGTCAAGTCTTCAATTTCTTGAAAGCCTTCCAAATCATAGTCATCAAAATCACATGCTATAATTAACGATACATCCATATGCATACGACCCTCTTCCATGATCGGAGCTGTTTTACCTTCTTTGGTCAGCGGATTGCGCGTTAATGAAAAAACGCTATCACCTCTACTGTCAGGCTGGTGACAGTGGACCCGATGTTCGTGACAAATCACTGCACAGCCAGTCAATTGCAAAGCCTCTTTTTTCTGTAAAGCCCGTGACAATGCATGCGTAAAACCTAGAAAATGAGACATTGCGGGAAAGCCATAAGTTAAGCCTGAAATCGTATTGGCATTTTCTACATTGATATGCGATAAAATAAGCAGTGATTTCATCATGACACTGCCTCCCCATTGAGCATTAATTGTTGTTTAGCTAGCTTCACCCATTCTTTATATTCTGAATCACCCACCGATAATTTTTGTTTAGCGAGCTTATGGTTCAACCAAGCTGCAAATTTCTCGGCAATATCTTCCTGCCAATCCGTTTCTTTACGCTCCACTTGGAATGCCAGGTCATTCCTATACGGATCTAACCAGAGTTTTTCTTTCTGAGAAAGCGAACTATCGGCACTCCAGCCCACATGAGCGTCCAACGATTGAATCTCAGCAGCATAATCTAGCAAAAGATGAATTAATCTATCAACTAACTCTGCACGTTTATAACGAATAGCCATATTAGTCTTATCCTTAACCTTTCCTAAAAAACTAGCCAAGCTATTCGCACATCGCCAAGCACGCCTATCATACTCATACCAGAAATTTTTTGGCGGGCGTTGTTGTCGCCGCCATATAGGTGGTTGGCAACTGAGTAAAAAAGCCTTTCCACCTCGCTTACTATTTAATTGGGAAACATTTTGCGGTTTGGTACCACCAAACGTTTGAACAGCTACGTTAGGATAATTAGTAACAAGTACATCAGTGTACCTTTCTTCTCGTTTTGCTTTACGTGCTTCTTTGGCTTCTTCTGAGAAGCGACTGTCAGTAATACGGTTATTCAAAGCCTGCAAGAATGAAGACGCGTAAAGCGGTGCCAATAAATGGTAGCCATCTGTAGGCACTGGAAAATATAATTGTTTAGCCAATGTGTGAGAACTACATACATCACTTTGCAATACCTTTTTAAATCCTGTTAACCATTGCTCTAGCTGCTCATCGTCCTCAGCAAAGGGGCGCAAGGATGATGCCTCTCCTTTTGCCAATAAACTGATTAAACTGACACCATTACTCTGCAATTGCAATAAACTCGCAACATCAAGCGCCGCGGCATTACCGACAACATCAATTTCAGGCTGCTTAAGGTTAGCAGTGGACAGGTAGCACGCCTCTAGGGCGGTCTCATCTAAAGCTTGCACGCAGTAAATACTGCTGCCTTTCGCCTCTGTATGAATAAATTTGAGCGCATGTGTTACTAGATTAATTTGTTTAGCGCGTTTAGCTGCGCTATTTAACCAAGCGTTGGGCTGGAACTTTGCTACTATGCCAGCACGTTCGATCAATAACTCTGCTTCTAATTTTTCTAATTCAGCGCTATTTTCTGAGAACCTCCCTCTTTCTTGCAATGCCTTTTTATCAAACACCTCTAATTTATTTTTACCGCGGGTTTGAATGTAATTTTCAATTTTTTCCGTTAATTTTAATGTAATCATATTTCAACCTCATATTGCTACCAGATGTATATTTCATGTCTATAACTGTGTTGCTTGGCCATAATAGACATACCATGAATAAAACTATAAAAACTCTACGTATAATGTTAACGCTTACCTCAAAAAAAGCATTAAACCACACATTCCTGCACGTTCTATTTTTTTGAGCCTACTAGCGCTCTATATACCCCCAACCAAGGATGATACCGCCATTTTTCCTGGCCATTCTCGCGTTGAGACAGGCTTATTGCCCCGAATTTCAAACTAGCTTTGCCTAGGTCAAGCTCAAACGACTCAGCGGCCCTCTCAAGTAGACTACTAATGTTGTCGTCCCGCATCCATGGTTGCACCCTATCACCTTGCTGAATCGTTTCTTCGTTATCAAATCGCCAGTTGACTTGCACCAAGACGCCAGATTCCGACCAGCAACACCACCTCGGTTGCTCGCCTTTCTCTTCAATGTAACGCACAAACCGCTCTTCTGGTTCAGAAGAACGAAACCGTGTCTGGCTTTGTAGTTCAGCACACCAAGTAGGGTGTCCCGTCCACCACAAGCTTGCATTAATCACACAAGAATCCTTATCACCAAATAATTTTGCTTCTAAGTGCTTATGCTCTAAATCAGCCAAGTTGCTGCTTGGATTAAGCAAAGCCTTAGCTTGAATGCGCGGAATAGCGCTTATGTGCTCATATTGCTCTACCTGCAAAATATCATGCAAGTTTTTACTGTTAAGTTTAAACGCTTTTGATTCAAATCCTGGACGCCAATAGGCAACCTCTTCACCCTTGAGTGCCTTAAAATTTTTTTCTAATATGGCTAGATTGGGTGTAGAAGGTTGCATTTGCCGATGACGCTGAATACGCCCTGCTAGTTGTATTAAAGAACGCATTGAACTCGGCTCCACAATACCCCAATCATAATCATGATCCCGCCCTACCTCTGCAACAGCGGTGGCTAGAACAATAAAAATCTGGTTTTTCTCGGGCTGCTTTAAAGCCTTAGCAATGGTTGGTACTTCCCATAGCTTTTCAGGCTTATCGTTATGGCGCATCAATGCAGCATCCAATGTTTTCTCTATCTCAGAGCGCACAATGAGCGGGTGCTGGCTATGATAAATGCAAAAATGGATACGGTGATCTGCTTGAGCAGCTTTGCAAAACAATAGCCTTGCTAAGGCAACCATTGGGGCAATGTTGGCCATGCGTACTAGTCCAATAGAAACTTTTTTGCCGCTGGGTGAATGTATTTGATGATGCGCCTGATGTAAATCGTGCAAGGTTTCGTGGATTGATTGCGCCATGCCCGCAATAATATCTACTACTTTTGAGGAATCATTTATTGGTATAGGCAATAATTTCGCATACCGTAATGATGGTGCATTTTGTAAAATATTCACGCGTTGCTGAACAAATGTATTGTGCGCTTCCAAAAAGCTGCTTGCATCTTTATGATCACTTTGTTGCGGCTTTAGTGCTTCATCAAACCATGCACAACAGACTGCATCCGACGATGTACTAGCGTCAATACACGCCTTATTGTATGTTTTTCGCCCTTCTAGATAAGCTTCAAATAACGCCTTAACTAACGACGGCGGTAAAGTTGCAGAAGATAGCAACACTCGTGCACCCAGCATACCCGCCCAATTCACTAAGCGCGCTAACGCAGGTAAATCTTGTAAATTAAAATCATCCGGTTCATCTAAGACTAAATCAGCCGTCAGTAAACGCAGCATAGGAGCAATTTGCTTTCCGCCACGCTCGCCTTCTGTTGCAGGCATTAAATAATCAATGGTACTCACCAATACAGGTGCGCTAAGCAACTGATGTAATTTCGGTGATCGCTTTAGCCATTTGCTCAACGGCCCATGGTCTAAATTGCCGTCATAACGAACATATTGTGCGTCATCAAATAACGCCTTAGCAGATTCACTGCCGCTATCAAATACCTCATCTTCATCCGGCTTATCATCTGCTTGAGCAGACTGTTTTTTATTCAATTCATGTAATTGTTGAACTGCATGCGAACCAATCAACACGGCCAAATCATCACTCTTTAGCTTCAGTCGCTCTTGCAATGCATCACCTGTTTGCAGCGTGAGCGTACGCAAACCCAAGGCCACACTGAATCGGCAACCCAATCCCTCATCCGCCAAACCATACATAATACGTGCATTAGCAAAGGTTTTACCGCAGCCCGTCGAAGCCATATTAACCCCAAAAAATCCTTGATTTTCTGTGCGCGCCCTAATGCTATAAGCAAGTTCATAGGCTTTATTTTGCCAGCGAAATTCTTTACGAGCGCTTGGTCTCCTGAAAGTCTTATGCCGAGTAATCGCTGGTAAATTTTTCCTTAAACGAGGCAAGGTTTTTGCTAAATAGAGCGCCCCCTGAGCAACGCCTATATTATGTTCATCGAGCTTTTGCTTAAGTGTATGAGTTTCACGATTTGTGTTAGCATATGCGCCATAAGCGCGATCCTGCCAGCTTGATCTTGCATCACCCGCCGAATAACAATGGTCTGCCAACATTAAAGCTAATCGTGCCAAGTGAACGGAAAAACGATCTTCTAACCAGTCCGCATAATCACCAGGATTTAAAAGCTTGATACATTTAAGTGCCAGCACACCTAAGTTATTTGCTTTTTTGCGCCAAGTTTTACTACGAAGCGGCGTACCGTGATCAAAACACCATACGGCCTTCCAATCTTTTTTTGTCCAATCACTATATTCAGATTGCGGGGAGTTCCAGGAAGCATCAAATGCTTTGGTTCGCCATTTATCCATATGGCGAACAGGAGGTTTCCCTTTTTCTTTACTGTGCTTCGGCAACAAGTGGTGTGAAACAATCAGCCACCCTACGACCAAGGCTAATGGCGGCAAATGCTTAAAAGGGTTAGATGCTTTATTATCAGAGCTATCCTTTTTTAACCTTGCCAATACTTTTTTTTCATCTTCCAATGTCACATTAACCAAGTTATCCAACCAACCTTGATCATCTTTATCACCAACAAAAGCTTCAAACAAGCGTAGCGATACCCATTCATGACGATAAGGCTCTGCTTTTTTAGCGCTTGTTTTTTCTAGCTTTTTTTGAAACAACCGATTGGCTTTACCAAAGTCGTGAAATAATCCTGCTATTGCAGCAAGCAACGCGATCACCTCTGCAGTATGCCAAGTATTTTCGTCATTACTTCTTAAAATATCGCGTTTCGTTGCATTCGTTGGGACCGTACCAGATTCATTGAATTTGTTCGCATTACCAACAATCCACAATACTTCTGTACAATTAGCATGCTTAATCCAATGGCAAATCACCGATGTATTACGCCGCGCATTTTTACGTAATAACTTTCGTAACGTTAACATACCTTGCTGGGTAATAGAGGTTTGCCAGACACAATCACCTTTGCGTTCGGCAAATTGATCTAAAATCCTTCGTGTTTCTTTTAAAGCATGACCAGTACACTGAGAAACAAGCATGATGTTCATTTCAAAACCTCGCCTAAATCAAGAGAAACACTTTTTATGCTTTCAATCATGACATCAAGTGCTTCAGATCGATTGAAATTCTCAATACAGCGATGCCGAAAATCCTGCTCACTATCGCCCGCCATTGCTGCAATAAAAGCTTGTGGCAATACTAAGGCATCTTTAACCAAATCTGCGAGGTCAAAAACAAGTCCTCCACGTCTTGTTTTCCCATGAAGCACAGCCAATCCATGCGGCAATCCAAGCACCCAAGCTGCTGTTGCCCCTAAACCATAAGCCAAATAATTACCATGATCGAGAAAGCGGTTTGCAAAATCTGTACCAGAACTTTGGTGAGATCGTGTAAATTTTCCATAGCTCACTGTATTAGCCGCTAACTTATAGAGCACTTTAGCTAACCTTGCCTCTTGTGCTAATACTTCATTCGTGTTTTTGCAGTGATCTAACGCTGATCGAATAGTTTGCAGCAATGATTCTAATTGCGGTTTGTTAATCTGAAAATTGTTTTCACGCTTCATACGCGCACTAAGCCAGTGTTTTTCGATTTGTCCAAGCCTAATCAGTTGAAACAATTTAGCCGCTGCTAAGCGCTTATCATCCTTAAACCAAAAACTTACCCATCGTTGTAAATATTCTGTCGGACGATATTCACTTTGGGGTGCTAGCCACGCAACATCTACTTGTACTTCACTAGCTGAAAATAAGGGGGTACCACCTCCGCCACAAAACCCAACTAACACGCCTGCTTTAGCTAGTTCACGCATAACAGCTTGCGTGATTGAAGTTCCGGTTCCAAGCAATAAACAAGTCGTATTTGCTATAGGAATATTCCAATATAAGGATTGCTTACTCTGATCGGTCAAATACTCAACGCGACCACCGTTAACCAAAATACGACAATGCTCTAAATAATAAATATTTGCGCGTTTGGAGTGTAAAATGGTTTTCAAATCAGAAGATTTTAATGATTTCATAAAATATCCAAAAAAATACAGTTTATTTTATTAAAAGGCGCTGAGGTGATCTTACTGTATTTTTGAAATATTCTAGGCAGTGTAGATAATTTTATGTAAACACCCAAATTCAGGCTATTAAATCGGCTAATTGCTCAACCTCTTATCACCGCCTATGATAGCAGGTTCTTTTTTCTTTTAAAATAAAAAATTTTGTTGGGCTGTCAGGCTCTATTGCAAAGATAGCAGAGAGGAGAATCGTTCAGCACGGAATAACTCGATTAAAACTTATAAGCAACACTAACAAAAGGCTCATAAGCATAAATCGTTGCGCTCACCGCTTTTTTAATAGGTGTCGTAAGATCAACCAAATGCGTAGAAGACTTATACGTACCTAGGTTTAAATAACGAAAGCCTAATATTAAATTCACACGACGTGATAGCGCGCCAACTAAGCCAACTTCAGCACTATACGCAAAGCGCCATACATTTCGATTGCTTAAGCTGCCATCCACAACCGCATAGATCACCGAGGAATTGACCATGGCAAGATGCGAAAGACCTATTCCGAGCCCAAAATAAGGTGAAACAAAGACATGACCCAGACGAAAGGCGTGATGCCAATCGATATTACCTTTCAACATAAAGCGGTCTGCTTTCAAATCGGATTTAAAGGAAGTTTTCTGCCCCGCTTCCGTGCCGGTTGAATAAATCGCGGTGTCTGGTTGGATTTTCGTATAAACTTGAGCATACAACAAAGCCACGTTAAACATGGCATTAATTCGCCAACCCATAGTGATTTCAGGTGATAACAGTGAGACATAATCAACATTAGCGTTGCGAACATCATCGTTAGTTATCGCGGATTTGTCTACAGTTGCAATATTGCCCTTTGTATCGCTGCCGTTCACAAAAGGATAAGCCAGTCCTGCTGAAATGTAAAAATTGCTGGGTGCCGCCTGGGGTGCGGCAGGTACAGCATAAGCCAATCGAACCGACAACATTAAAATACCCGCCGTTATTAATGCTAACTTAGCTGTCACTCTCACTATGTTATTTCCTTGTCTTGTTTTTAAAACCAAGCTACATCGGAAGAAGAGGCGTGCCCCTTCTTTCGCAGACTTTATCGATACAAGCATAAATCCCAGCAACCACGGCGCATGTCAACAACCAAGCCGTATTGTAGTCACTGTTAGAATGAAGCAGATAATGGGGCGCTAATCCAAAAAAAAGAAGCGCTCCCACAACAATCTCGCACCGAAATGCTCTACAGCGTCGCTCAGATTCAGCAGCTTGAAAAAATCTTGCTTGTTGGGTCACAATACCATCCTCCGGGTTATTTTTATTAACGTGCGAACATCAACTTATCATCAAGGCATCAACATCCCACCATTAATATGAATCGTCTGCCCCGTAATATAACTCGCCGACGGGCTTGCTAAAAAGGCAACACACGACGCCACTTCTTCAGGTTCGCCGGGACGCTTCATGGCGATGTTACGCAGAATCGCTTCTTGATGTTGTTCATCAAGCTTTCTTGTCATATCGGTGTCAATAAAGCCTGGTGCCACTGCGTTCACGGTAATATACCGGGATGCGACCTCTAATGCAATCGATTTGGTCAAACCTAGAACACCGGCTTTGGCGGCAACGTAGTTAGGCTGCCCCATATTGCCTGATATTGCGACGATAGAGGAAACATTGATGATGCGTCCCCAGCGTTTTTTCATCATGTCTCGAATACAAGCTTTGCATAAATGATAGACGCCGTTTAAATTAGTATTGATCACATCATTCCATTCATCGTCTTTCATGCGGATGAACAGGTTATCTTTCGTGATCGCTGCATTATTCACAAGAATATCAACAGTGCCGATGCTGGATTTAATCTCCGAAACAACGCGACTTATGCCTTCTTTCTCATTGATATTTAACATTAAACCTTTACCTGAGAGCCCGGCTTCTTTTAAATAAGCCGTAATAAAATCTGCGCCCTCTTCTGTGGTTGCTGTGCCGAACACATAAGCGCCATGTTCTGCTAACGCCAGCGCAATGGCTTTACCAATACCTCGACTTGCGCCCGTCACTAATGCTGTTTTTCCTTGCAATGACATCTCTTAGCTCTCCTTTATGATGGCTTGAATCGTCTCTACTGAACCCATGGGACGGTAGACTACCGACCGGTCGATTCGTTTGTTCATACCGGTTAATACTTTACCTGAACCACATTCATCAATCACCTCGACACCCGCTTTAACCATAGCCTCAATGGTCTCAACCCACCGAACCGGTGAATAAAGCTGGCGTACCAGCGCTGACTTGATGGCTTGTACATTCGTTTCAACGGCAACATCAACGTTATTAATCAATGGGATGACAGGCATTTTTAATTCGACGTTCTCCACATCTTGCTCAAACAATACCGCTGCTGGCTTCATTAAAGCGCTGTGTGACGGCACGCTTACAGGCAGTTTTTTTGCCAGCTTCGCACCTGCTATTTTTGCAAGGCTCATTGCGCGCGCAACCACGGCTGCGTGACCGGAGATCACTATCTGGCCCGGAGAATTAAAGTTAGCTGGCGTGACAACTTCGGTCTCATTCGAGGCTTGCAAACAGACTTCCTCGACCGCCTCAGCCGACAAACCAATGATCGCAGCCAACGCACCGACACCTTCAGGTGCGGCATCTTGCATTAGTTGCGCACGCCTTGCCACAAGCTTTAATGCAGCTTCAAAAGAAAGTGCTTCAGCCGCCACCAACGCTGCATATTCGCCGAGACTGTGCCCTGCGACCATCGTTGGTCTTACATCGCTATGATCGCACCAATAGGACCAAACAATCACATCGGCAATCAACATGGCGGGTTGTGTATTCGTGGTTAAATTGAGCTCTTCTGCAGAACCGTGCAGCATCATTGCTTTAAAATCACAGCCGAGCGTATCAGAGGCAAGCGTCAACAGCTTGGACGCTCTCGGGTAATGCTCAACAAAATCCTGCATCATTCCCGCGGATTGCGAGCCCTGCCCTGGAAACACAAAAGCTAGTTTTTTCATAACGTTATCCGTTAGTATTTAAGTAAAACACCGCCCCAAGTTATCCCGCCACCGAAGGCTTCCAACAACACCGTATCGCCTCGTTTGATTTTTTGACGTCTAACGGCGTGATGAAAAGCTAAAGGAATGGAGGCTGTTGAGGTGTTGGCGTGTTCATCCAAGGTGATGATGACCTTGTCTGGATTAAGTTTAATTTGCTTCGCTATCATATTGATAATTCTGATGTTTGCTTGATGAGGCACAAACCAATCAATGTCCGCTTTTGTCATTTTTGTTTCTTCAAGCAGCGCTTTAACTGAGTCAGATAACCGCTTGACCGCCAATTTAAAAACATCCCGTCCTTGCATCGAAACCAGGCTTGGCTCACCGGTAATACCTGTTGGCAACTTTAAAACCTCTTGCTGCGTACCATCCGAACCTATTTTGCTCGCAATGATACCGGGCTCATCCGACGCTGAAACTACAGCAGCGCCCGCCCCATCGCCAAAGAGCACACAAGTGCCGCGATCGGTCCAATCCAAAACGCGCGATAGCACTTCACTGCCAATGACCAAGACATTTTTTGCAGCGCCCGAGCGTATAAATTGATCGGCAATCGTCAGACCATAGACAAACCCTGTGCACGCTGCGGAAATATCCAATGCAGCAGCATTCACGGCTTTAAGCGCCGCTTGAACCACACAAGCCGTACTGGGGAAAAAGTGTTCTGAGGTACACGTACCCACAAGAATTAAATCGAGATCTTCTGGCGCAATGCCCGCATCCGACAAAGCTTCGCGTGCGGCGACTTCTGCCATCGTCGCTACATTTTCGTTATCCGCCGCAATATGACGGCGCTTGATGCCCGAACGCTCTGTGATCCACTCATCTGACGTATCGACCATGCTTTCCAGATCATGGTTCGTCAATATTTTTTCGGGAAGATAGGCGCCTAGGCCTGCGATGCGTGCGTATTTCATTAGATTGAGCTCTGCGCAGATAAGAGCGCTTCGACTTTTTGGCTGATTTTTTCTGGAACATTGTGTTCGACTTCAAGCATAGCGCGCTCAATGGCTTTCACCAGACCAATGACGGAAGTGCCGCCATGGCTTTTAACCACAATGCCCTGAAGGCCGATAAAACTCGCACCATTATGGCGCGCGGGGTTCAAGCTTCTTCTCAACGCCAACAAGACAGGCGAGGCCGCCAATGCTGCGATTCTAGTGAAGATATTTCTTCTAAATGCTTGAAAAATCATTGTTCTTACAAAGCGAGCTAAGCCTTCGCTTGTTTTTAATGCGACATTACCCACAAAGCCATCGCAAACAACCACATCGGCTTTGTCATTAAAGATATCATTCCCTTCAACATACCCCACATAGTTCAGACCCGGAGTATCGTTGAGCAATTTATTGGTTTCTTTGACCTGCTCGTTGCCCTTCATCTCTTCTTCGCCAACATTCAGCAAAGCAACACGAGGAGACACAATATTATCAACTTCTTCCGCCAGCAAAGAGCCCATTACCGCAAATTGAAATAGCTGCTTTGACGAGGAATCCACGTTAGCGCCAAGATCTAACAGCCTGATATAACCGGAACTTTTCTGACTAGGGATCATGCCGATAATGGCAGGACGGTCGATGCCAGGCAAGGTTTTTAGCACAAACCGTGCCGTCGCCATCAAGGCGCCCGTATTGCCCGCGCTCACACAAGCTTGCGCATGACCTTCCTTCACTTGATTGATCGCTACGCGCATGGAGGAGTCTTTTTTGTAACGCAGTGCCTGAGATGGCGCCTCGTTCATTTCAACTACTTCAGAGGCGTGTTTGAGCGTAAGCCTGGGATGATTAAGGGCTTTTCGACGCTGAAGTTTTTTCGTTAAAACGTCTTCCTGCCCCACTAAAACGATGTGCAATTGCTTAAACTTTGCCAACGCCGCAATCGCCGCCGGCACCACAAGATCCGCGCCTTTGTCCCCACCCATCGCATCTAGCGCAATCGTGACCTGTTGATCAGGGTTGACGGGGGATGCGTTTGGAGACAAGTCGGCTTGGGTCAAAGCTTACTACTCTTCGTTCTCGTCATCAACAACGACATTTTTCGGTTCAATGACTTGACGACCACGATAATAGCCATCAGCTGAGACGTGGTGACGTCGGTGCTTTTCGCCTGTAGTTGGGTCGACAGAGAGTGTCGCTGAGCTTAAGCTATCATGCGAACGACGCATGCCGCGTTTTGAAGGGGTTTTACGATTCTTTTGTACTGCCATTAGTTAGCTCCTGTTTTTTTCTGTTTCAATCCGGCCAATTTCGCAAAAGGATGTTCTCGATCTGCGAGAGCGCCCTTCGTTGAAGTATCGCCATATTGCCATGCTTCTTGCTGCACTGAGCACTCATTAAGCGCATGTGTCATTACAATTGGGGTGCATAGTATCAATTCTTCGCCAATGATGGAAGCTAATTCCACCTCTTTATTCTTTATTAGTAACGGTTCATACTCCGAAGGAAGCTGCTTCATCGACACCTCATCATGCACGATGCCCAGTAAAAAGGTATTATCCACCTTAACGTCACAAGATTTCATGCACCGCTGGCAGGTACCCTGGAGGTTGGCCCGTATAGTTCCGCATAAAAAAAGAACATTTTGATGCTCGTCAAAACCGCCTTTTAAGGTGTAATGGATGATGGCTCCTGACTCAAAGGCGTGGTCGAAGGTAAATGCAGATAGGGGCAAATCGCCTTGGATTTCGAGGCCGGCCTGGGCTAGCTGTTCTGGATTGATGGCGTGGGATGGCATAGCGCGAGCCTTGTGGTTGAAACGGTCAGTTTACTGTATGGTCATTCGTTGTCAACAACGCGGAACGAGGCAAGTATAACATTCACCAACGTGATGACGACTTAGATCAAAATTGCTAAAAATCGCAGTTTAAATAACCTCCGCCTCCTCCTGTAACAAAGATAGAAACCCAAGCATCGGCTGAGAAACCGGCACACGTGAATTGAGTAATGGGATGCACAGCGCTCCATGGCGCTACGAAGGTGTATTTACACGTTTTCCCACCTGTTGTTTTATTGAGAATCGAGGCCTTGTAAAGTAGCCCGTCTTTTTTACTGGTTTTAGCAGACGTCAGACCATTGGTGTAGGTTGCTGCTGACTGCTTGCACTCGCCCGGCCCGAGATCTAAATAGTCGCTGGCGCGAA
>Ga0233428_1002993_pt1 | contig 15004 bp, 13 predicted proteins | sample SI_118_April2016_4_FD_179890 | JGI IMG/M metagenome (GOLD analysis project Ga0233428, IMG submission 179890) | Seawater microbial communities from Saanich Inlet, British Columbia, Canada - SI_118_April2016_120_MG | ecosystem: Environmental > Aquatic > Marine > Inlet | place: Canada: British... | reverse complement strand
ACAACCCTGCACCTGCGCTTCTTTTCGGCCCACTCCGATGACAATGACCGGCCCGGCTTTACCCTGCCCACTAGTGTTTTGACATTACCGGTGGATTTCGAGCCCGAACTCGCCGAATTGCTGCTGGCTGTGGCGCTGGCGGCGACAACCGCCGGTGATGATGGCAAACGGGTGCGCCTGGGTCAGGCCCTGTCTGAAACCCTTTATGCCGCCATGCCGGCGGTACAGAGCCTGCCGCAAGACCTGACAACGCGGGAGCGCGCATCGATCCAGATGTGTTATGGCAATGCCATTGCCACCCTTGCCCATCAGCGTGGAACGGCCGAGTTGTATCAAGTCGCGGTGCAAACCTACCGCGCAGCCCTTGAGCAATTGTCCCGTGACGACAATCCTATTGACTGGGCCTTGACCCAAAAACACCTGGGTGCCTCGCTGCAGGCCATTGCCGAGCGGACAAACGACGAAGAAACCCTCAATCAGTCCGCCGAGGCCCTGGAGGCAGCCCTTGAGACCTTCCGTCCGGAAATCTACCCCATACAATGGGCATCGGCGCAAAACCGCCTGGGCCTGGTTTTGTATAAACTTGATTTGAAAACCGGGGATGCGGAAACCCTGAAAAAATCACTGAACGCCTTTCAGTCCGCCCTGCATATCTTTAACCGGAACGACCATCCTGCGCGTTGGGCCGATGTCATGAACAACTTTGCCCAGGCGGCCCAGGTGCTGGGTGAACAACTGCACAGCACCGAAGTGCTCGAAAAGGCCGTCAACGCTTGCATGGGCGCCTTGGAAATCCGGCGCAAGGAAAAGGGCCCCCTGCTTTGGGCGGCGACCCAGAACAACCTGGGATCAGCGCTGTTCCTGCTTGGAAAATTAACCGGTGACGAGGATCGCCTTGAAGGCGCCGCCGGGGCTTTTGATCAGGCCCTGGGGGTGTATACGGATTTCAACGCCGAACGGCTCGCTTCCGTGGCCAGGAAAAACTTATCGAGAGTCAGTTTGTTGCTGCAGGAAATCCACGGACCTGTTGAGCGCAACGGGTCCACGGTTCCGAAACTGGACTGGGAAGATGGCGTTGAGAGAAATTCTTAGGAACTATTGACGACGCGGCTTTACGTGGGCGATGTAAACTTTGCAGTTGGAATAACGGTCATTATAAAAATGATAGGTGATATTGGGTTTGGCCAGACCCGTCGGGTCGTTCAAATTCCATTCGCGGGTCGCGATCCCGGTCACGCCCATGCCTTTTTTGCCTAAATATCCAATATTTAGCGTTTGTATTTTTTTCTGATTAAAAAGATTGCGCTGACAGGCATCGGACAGCGCGCCGTTGTACTGCCCGACATTCCAATAAGGTAAATTGGTGGTGGTGAATTTGCCTGATCCGGCCATGGCGGGCGCGCCAAAAGTAAGTGTCGCAAAGCTGCCTAAGGTCACCAACAGGGCCTTCCAGGACAAGGAAAAATTCATCAACATGGCCTTACCATAGCAGAATTCTGCGGAAAATACATATTTGAAAGCCTTGAGGGAAATGGCGCGCCCGGAGAGACTCGAACTCCCAACCTTCTGATTCGTAGTCAGATGCTCTATCCAATTGAGCTACGGGCACATGCTTGCGCGGGGACACGACCCCCCCTCGCGAAGGCTGGCGACACTACTCCAGAGGCATTGCCATGGCAAGTGCTTAGAGGGGCTGTTTTCACGCTCAAAATTGAAGTAAGTAAATCGGTCCTTGTCGCGCCTAGTGGCTTTGAGTAATATCCTGAAAAACCAAAAGAGTGGGGGCGATATTTCTTAAACTATGGAATAATCGTCGTGTATGTTATTTGCGTCTCTTAATAAAGAGAGCGAAAAAATATTTTAGGTAAGGGCTCAGTCACTTCATGAAGTTTTCAATGTTCCGGAAATCATCAGGATATCGAGCCGCCGTCATTGCTGCGGTGCTGCTCCTTCCTGCGTGCTCTTTCACCGAAGATGCGCTGTGGCCATCGCTAACCGGCGAGGACCCTAAAGGGGCGCCAGAAGCAACCCAGAGCGAACAAGAAGCCCAGGCGCCTGTACTGGCAACGCCGGCAACGGCGCAACCGGCTTTGGGCACCACCAACTTCCAGCCTGAGGGTGTGACGTCCGGTACGGCATCGGGCACCTTCGTTGGCAAGAAGGTCGTCGAATTGCGAAGCGAACTGAAACGCTTGCAGGGGTCGATCTCGCAACACAATGCAACGCTGCAACAGGTGCGCGCCACCATTGTGCAAAATTCGCAACGCTACCACGGTACCGTTGCCGCCATTAACACCCGTTTGCAGGTTGGCACCACGCCGGGCAACCCGATTTTGGTGCAGCAATTCAATAATGCGCGCGGCAATCTTGAGCAAATCAGCAATGACACGGGCGAGCTGAACCGGCTGGCCACGGCTGTATCAGCGGATTCAACCATGTCGGCGTTCCTTTCGGAATCGACCCGCGCCGCCTTTAGCGTTTCGGGTGCTGTCGATGAGGACCACAAACAACTGGCGATCCTTGAAGACGAGGTCAACCGGACTGTCGTCCTGATTGAACGGCTGCTTAAAGAGCTTGCAGAAGATGTGCGCCGTCAAACCAATTATGTTGCCACCGAACGTTCCAACCTGAACCTGCTGTCAGCCGGTATCAAGGGTGGGGAAATCTTTGGCGCCAGCCTGGCCAATCAAGCCATTGTTTCGGCTGCCGGAAACTCCATCTTCCAGGGACCGGCAAGGGCCCAGGACACAACGGGTCGCCGTCCGCTGGTGGTGATTCGCTTTGACCGCCCGGATATTCCTTATCAGCAGGCCCTTTACGCCGCCGTTAGCCGGGTTTTGGAGCGTCGTCCCGACGCCGTCTTTGATCTTGTCGCCGTCGCCCCGGGCGCCGGTGGTCCGGCCCGGATCGCATTGAATTCCAACAAGGCGCAACGTTTTGCCGAAGGCGTTTTAAGATCGCTGATCGAAATGGGTTTGCCGCCTTCGCGTGTGGCCATGTCAGGCAAAACAAGCGCTCAGACAAAGTCCAACGAGGTCCATTTATACCTCAGGTAAGCGAATCGGCCCTTTCTCAAATAAACCGGCAGTCCTTACAAATTGGGCTTGCCGGTTTTTTTTGCAGAATCTTCCCCTGTGCCTATAACGACCTACCCATTGTGAAATAGGGCATAAACCTATTGAAAATAATGCATTTTTTTGTGTTATTTTTGCAACACTCGCCTCATGGTAATGCGTGTCTTTATATTAGAGATACTATAATACTACAATTCTACGGCCTGTTCCCGTATATTGAGCCCGGTTCCATGAGGATAACGGGGGACGTGGCGGCTGCGTATAATGCTCGCCAGCGTTTGTGATCCTTGTAATTTTGTTTTTGAGTAGGGGGTTTCCCGCATGTTTTCGAGCAAGTTTAAACTTACAGTTTTAACGGCAGCTGCCGTTGCTGTGTTCGCACCGTTTAATGTAGCCCAGGCTACCAACGGTTATTTCTCTTCCGGTTACGGTGTTTCAGCCAAGGGTATGGCCGGCGCCGGCGTCGCCTTAAAAGGCCAGGACGCGCTATCGGGCGCCACCAATCCGGCGTCGATGGTGAATGTGGGTAACCGCGTCGATGTTGGCATCGCTGCCTTTAACCCAAACCGAAAAATTACTGCTTCGGGCGGCGGAACAATTTCAAACGACACCTATAAAAGTTCCAGAAACTGGTTCGCAATTCCTGAATTCGGTGTCAACACGATGCTGGATGATGACACGTCTTTAGGCTTTGTCATGAACGCAAATGGCGGCATGAACACGGCTTACAGGGGCAATAACCCGTTCACAAACTTCGGCTCCAATGCCACCGCAACTGCCGGCGTTGATTTGGGGCAGGCCCTGCTTGGCGTCACCTACGCTAAAAAATTCGGCAACCATTCTGTTGGCATCACACCAACCCTCGCCGTCCAGTATTTTTCCGCATATGGTCTTCAGGCCTTTACCGGCATTTCGACTTTTGCCGATAACGTAACGAACAAGGGCTACGATTACTCTGCAGGTTATGGTCTTCGTGCCGGTTATCAGGGCAATCTCGGCCCTCTATCTCTTGGTGCCTCTTTACAGTCACGTATGATGATGCAAAAGTTCGACAAGTATAAAGGCTTGTTTGCCGATGGTGGTACATTTGACATTCCGGCTTCCGCAACCCTTGGTCTTGCTTACACCGTTCCCGATAGCGGCCTTTCCCTCGCCCTCGATTATCAAATGATTGCCTTTAGCTCCGTTGATTCCGTTGGAAACTCAGGCGCGGGTGCTCTGTCAACCTGTTCCGGAGACAAAAGACTTGGTGCCAAAAACGGTTGTGGCTTTGGCTGGGACGATGTTCATGTCATCAAAATTGGTGGCACGTATGACGTTGATGAAAACTTGACGCTTCGTGCTGGTGGCAGCTGGAACACGCAGTCCTACGATAATGCCGAAATCCTGTTCAACATTATCGCCCCGGCTGTTGTTCGCATCCACGCCAGTGTTGGTGCGACATACGATTTCATGGACAATCAGGCTGTCAGCTTTGCTTACACCCGGGCCTTTGATGACAGCATTACCGGCGGACATCCTAATAACGGGGCCGGTGATGTAAAGCATCAGATGAACCAGAATGAGATCGCCGTCGGTTACACATACAAGTGGTAATCGCCTGATCTTCTAGAGTGTCATAAGTAATCTGCCTCTACTCATAAAAACGCCCGGTGCCCCCCGCACCGGGCGTTTTTCTTTTGGCTATATGATCCCGTCCGCCAACCACAGCACCGCGGCGTAGCGCCCGGCCTTGCCGATGGTGACCAGCACCAGAAACACCCATACATTGACCCTGAGCAAGCCTGCGACGAAAGTGAGCGGATCGCCAACCAGCGGCACCCAGGCCAACAAGAGTGACCATGTTCCGAAACGCCCGAACCAGTTTTCGGCCCGGCCCAACTGGTCGGGTTTGAAAGGAAACCATTTGCGATCCTGCCAGTGCAACAGATAACGCCCCAGCCACCAGTTGACCAAAGCACCAAGCACGTTTCCGGCACTGGCGACCAGCCACAGGGTCACAGCTTCCCCGCCACCGGCGGCATAAAAAGCGGTCAGAACAATTTCCGATGAAAAAGGCAGGATGGTGGCCGCCAGGAAGGCGCTCAAAAAAACGCCGGTCAGACTTTCCATTAGAGCGCCACGTTATCGATCAGCCGGGCCCGGCCCAGCTGTGCCGCCACCAGCACCCGGCCCGGCCTGGAAGCATCGTCGTAAGGCTCGAGGGTTTCACTATCCACGACGCTTAGATAATCGACACCGGCAAAGCCCGCCGCCACTATCTGTGCACTGCCCCAGGCCTCTGCCTCAGCAAGGGGCGCACCCGCCTTAATCTTTGTCGCCACGTCGCAAATGGTTTTATACAAAGCCGGTGCGCCCTGACGTTCTTCGGTGCTCAAATATACATTGCGCGAAGACAGAGCCAGGCCATCGGCCTCGCGTACCGTTGCAACCCCTTCAATGCGGGTCGGGATATTGAGATCACGGGCCATGGTGCGGATCACCAACAATTGCTGGTAATCCTTCTCGCCAAAAAAAGCGGCATCGACGGCGGCCTGATTGAGCAGCTTGCAGACGACCGTGGCGACACCGTCAAAAAATCCAGGGCGAGAACTTCCTTCCAGGATATCACCAAGGCCACTGACCGCCACCCCGGTGGCGAAGCCAGCCGGATACATCTGTTCGGTTGTCGGGGTAAAAAGCAGATCGACCCCCGCATTTGTCAATTGTTCCGCGTCGCTTTGCTCATTGCGGGGGTAGCTCTCCAGATCTTCACCCTGTCCGAATTGTTTGGGATTGATAAACAGGCTGGCAATGGTGCGCTCCATGGTTTCAACAGAGCGCCCGGCAAGCGCCATGTGGCCACTGTGCAGGGCCCCCATGGTCGGCACCAAACCAACATTTAAGCCTTGCCCGCGCCAGTCGGCAACGCGTTCTCGCAAATCATCGACGCTGCGAACGATGTCCATGAATTATTCCGCGTCCTCGTCGGGGCGGCGCATGCCAAAGCAGTGTTCGGGACCAGGGAAGCGCCCGGAGCGGACGTCTTCGGAATAGCTTTTCGCCGCATCGGCGATTTGCTGGCCCAGGTCGGCGTATCGCTTGACGAACTTCGGCGTAAAATCGGAGAACAGGCCAACCAGATCTTCTGTGACAAGAATCTGGCCATCACATGCCGGGGAGGCACCAATACCGATGGTCGGAATGGCAATGGTTTCGGTAATCGAGCGGGCCAGCGGCTCGACCGTCCCCTCGACCACAGTGGCGAAAGCCCCGGCTTCGGCAACGGCGACGGCGTCGGCCAGAATGCCCGTCGCCTCTCCGTCTTCCTTGCCGTGAGAGCGAAACCCACCGGCCGTGTTGACCGATTGCGGCAGAAGCCCGACATGGGCGAGAACCGGAATGCCGCGTTTGGTCAGAAAATCAATAGTCGGTGCCATCTCACGGCCACCTTCCAGCTTGACCCCGGCACAGCCGACTTCCTTCATCACCCGGGCCGCATTGCGGAAGGCGACCGCCGGGCTTTCCTGATAGGAACCAAAGGGCATGTCGACGATAACGCAGGCTTTATTTGCACCGCGCATAACCGCCTTGCCATGGGCGATCATCATATCAAGCGTCACCCCCAGGGTATCTTCCAGCCCGTAAAGGACCATGCCAAGGCTGTCACCAACCAGCAACAAATCGGTGTTTTCATCGAGCAGTTGGGCCGTCAGGGATGTGTAGGCGGTCAGGCATACCAACGGGTCGCCACCCTTACGGTCGCGAATATCGATAACGGTAATTTTCCTGTTTTCACGGTGGACGCTCAAGGGCCAGAGTTCCTATAAAGCAGTGGACTTGTCAATGACGCCGATCCTAATCCCTTTTCAGGGCGAATTAAACCGCCCTAATTCTTCGGCGGACGACGAAATCGTGAGCGGAAGGCCCAAAACAGCACGCCAGCGAAAAACACCAGCATCCAGGCCACTTTGTATTCGTTAAACCAGGCAATAAACGAGTCCATTTATGACACTCCTTAGGCAAAGACTATTTGCCGCAGCCGTTCAAAGGCAACAAAATATTCCCATCGTTGATGTCAAAGGGTAGCATGGCTGCATGAAAATAATGGGCATTCCCGGGAAATTTGCTTTTGCACTACTGGCAACCGTTCTGCTTGGCGCCTGTGCAAAAAAAACAGGCGAGCCGGAACCTGCCGTTGATATTAATCCAAAGGCCGCCCCCGAAGCGGCACTTGTCGTTGCGCAAAAGGTCAAGCGCGATCCTGTCCAGGCCGAAAAATGGATGATCGCCGTCGCCAACCCGTTGGCGGCGGAGGCCGGGCGAGAAATTTTACGCGCTGGCGGCAGTGCTGTCGACGCGGCAATCAGCGCCCAAATGGTGCTGAATCTTGTCGAACCGCAATCCTCCGGCATTGGCGGTGGCGCTTTTATGATGCATCTGGATGCACAAAGTGGACAGATGGCCGCCTATGACGGGCGCGAGACGGCACCGGCCAAGGCCCACCCGGAAATGTTTTTAGGTCCTAACGGCACCCCGCGAAAATTCTTTGACGCCGCCGTCGGCGGCCTTTCCGTCGGTGTCCCGGGCTTACTCAAAATGTTGGAAATGGCCCACAACGAGCACGGAAAATTACCTTGGGCAGAACTTTTTGATACTGCTATCACATTGGCGGAAAAGGGGTTTTATGTCTCACCCCGGCTGAATGGTCTGATCAGCAAAGACCGCTTCCTGAAAATCTTTCCGGCAACCGCCAGCTATTTCCATGAAAGTGATGGCACCCCACTAGGCATTGGCCGCACGCTGAAGAACCAGCCGTTTGCCGACAGTTTACGAAAAATTGCCGAAAATGGAGCCGATGCCTTCTATAGCGGTGAACTGGCCCGCAATATCATCGACACCATCAGCAACGCCAGCCAGAACCCCGGCCTGCTGACTATGGACGATATGTTGTCTTACAAGGCAGTCAAGCGCGACCCTGTTTGCCTTTTCTACCGACAATGGCTGGTCTGTGGCATGGGGCCACCCTCATCGGGCGGACTGACGGCCTTGCAAATACTGGGTATCCTGCAATCCTTCGATTTGGCCGAGATGAAACCCGATGAAGAAGGCCTCATGGACGCCCAGGCCCTGCATCTGATCGCTGAAGCCTCAAAGCTTGCCTTCGCCGACCGCAACACCTATATCGCCGACCCGGATTTTGTGCCCGTTCCCGGAGCCGGGATGCTGGACCCCGGTTACCTGGAATTGCGGGCCGCAGAAATTTCACCGGGTAAGGCCCTCGAAAAAGCTTTCCCGGGGATGCCTGGCCTCAGCACCAGCTGGAATTTCTCTGGCAGTGACAATGAGCCCGGATTATCAACCTCTCATATCAGCGTCATTGACGGGGCGGGCAACGCCGTATCGATGACATCAAGCATCGAAAATGCCTTTGGCTCACGAATGATGTCCGGTGGTTTCCTGCTCAATAATCAATTGACTGATTTTTCCTTTGCCCCCGAACGTGACGGTGGGCCCGTCGTCAACCGGGCCGAGGCTAGCAAGCGGCCGCGTAGTTCCATGGCGCCGACCCTTGTCATTGATGGCGAGGGGAAAGTGGTTCTGGCCATTGGCTCGCCCGGCGGTTCGCGCATTATTGGCTATGTCGCCCAGGCTATTATCGCCGCCCTTGATTGGGATATGGATATTCAAAGCGCCCTGGACATGCCCCACATGACCAACCGCAACGGGTCAACGGATCTGGAAGCAGGAACTGGCCTTGAGCAACTGACAACGGCCCTGGAAGCCCTGGGTCACACCGTCAAGGTCAGAGACATGACCAGCGGCCTGCACGCTGTTCAGGTCAAGGATGGCAAGCTGCTGGGCGCCGCCGATTACCGCCGGGAAGGTGTCGCCCTGGGTGATTAACCAGGAGCTAGTTCCAACCCTCTACACCTGACATATCCGGCAGTTCGTGGGCAATTCCCTTGTGGCAATCGATACAGGTTTTATCACCGGAAGCCAGATAGCGTTGATGCTGATCAGATGCACGCGGGCTTTGCAAGGTAATGTCCATTGAGTCGTATGAATGACAGTTGCGACATTCAAGGGAATCATTGGCCTTGAAACGGGCCCATTCGTGCTTTGCCAGCTCAAGACGTTTTTGCTGAAACTTCTCGCGGGTGCTGATAGTGCCGAAGAGCTTGCCCCAGACTTCTTTCGTCGCCGCCATTTTACGGGCGATCTTGTTGGTCCAGTCATGGGGCACATGACAATCGGGACAGGTTGCGCGGACCCCTGAACGGTTGCTGTAGTGAATGGTGGGCTGCAGCTCGCTAAACACATTGTCACGCATTTCATGACAACTGGTGCAAAAGGTCTCGGTGTTGGTCAACTCCAGGGCGGTGTTAAAACCACCCCAGAAGATAACACCGGCGAGAAACCCGCCAAAGGTCAGGAAGGCGAGACTGAAATGGCGGCTGGGGGCATTGAGTGTGCGCCACAGCTGTTTGATCTTTGCGAAGAGCGTCACTGTTTAATTGCCCTTCTGGATCAGCGTTTCGACATCGACGAAACTGTTACCAACCAATGACTTGACCCCATATCTTGGCACATGACATTGGGTGCAAAAATAACGCCTGGAGGTGACCGACGTCAGCACCTGACCGTCAGCATCCATAAAGTGGGTGATACTGATCATCGGTGCCTGCGAGCGTTCAACCGCCGTGCGGCTGTGGCAGCTCATACATTTATTGGCGTTTAAATTAACCGGATAACCACGGATTTTGTGGGGGATGGTCGGTGGTTGTTCGGGATAGTTGCGCGATTGGCGCAAACTGCTGTTGGATTGACGGGACATCGCCGGGGCACTGGCTTCATCGCTAAGAACAGTGCCGCCACGTAACGTCGCAATAGGTTCCCCGGCTGGCGCGTTCGCCACCAGCAGAAAAACAAAGAGCCCGGACAGGAGGCCAAGCATCCCTTTTGTTAGGGCGCTCATACCGAAACAACCTTGACTGCGCATTTTTTGTAATCCGTCTGTTTGGAAATGGGGTCCGTGGCGTCCAGGGTCACCTTGTTGATGAGTTGGCTGGCATCGAACCATGGCACGAACACCAGCCCCCTTGGCGGCCGGTTTCGACCACGAGTTTCAACGCGGGTCTTAATCTCGCCGCGCCGCGACTGGACAAGCACTTCGCTGCCGCGTTTAAGGCCGCGCGCCGTGGCGTCATCGGGATGCATGAAAACGACGGCGTCGGGAAACGCTTCATAGAGTTCCGGCACCCGCTGGGTCATCGAACCCGAATGCCAGTGTTCAAGCACCCGACCGGTAGAAAGCCACAAGTCGAATTCACTATCCGGGCTTTCAGCCGCTGGCTCGTAAGGCAGGGCGAAAATAAGCGCCTTGTTATCCTTCTTGCCATAAAACTGGACATCCGTTCCCAGGTCCACATAAGGATCATGGCCGACCCGGTAGCGCCATTTCGTCTCTTTGCCGTTGACCACCGGCCAGCGCAGTCCGCGCTCTTTATGATAGGTGTCGAAGGGGGCCAGATCATGAGCGTGACCGCGACCGAATTCGGCATATTCCTCGAACAGGCCCTTTTGAATATAAAAGCCGAAATCCTTGGCTTCATGGTTTTCATAATCAAGGTTGGTATGGGTCATGGGGTATTTGTCGACGTTACCGTTCTTGAACAACACCTCGTACAGGGTTTTCCCCTTATATTCCGGTGACTTATCGAGGATTTCCTTGGTCCACACTTCATCGGTGGTGAAGCGTTTGGAAAATTCGACCAGTTGCCACAAATCCGACTTGGACTGACCGGGTGCATCGACAAGCTGGTACCAGAACTGGGTGCGCCGTTCGGCGTTCCCGTAAGCGCCTTCCTTTTCGACCCATATTGCGGTTGGCAGAATAAGGTCAGCGGCCTCGCAGGTCACCGTTGGATAGGCGTCCGATACGACAATGAAATTTTCCGGGTTGCGGTATCCGGGCAGGGTTTCCTCGTTCATGTTAGCCGCCGCCTGGACGTTGTTGTTAACCTGCACCCAGTAAGCGTTGATGTCGCCATCTTTCAGCTTGCGGTTATGAAGCACTGCGTGAAAACCGGGTTTGCCGGGAATCGTGCCTTCAGGCAGTTTCCATATTTTCTCAGCGATCGCCCGGTGGGCCGGGTTTTTAACGACCAGATCAGCCGGCAGACGGTGCGAGAAGGTTCCGACCTCGCGGGCCGTACCGCAAGCCGAAGGCTGGCCGGTCAGCGAAAACGGGCCGTTTCCGGGTTCGGAAATTTTTCCCGTCAACAAGTGGATGTTGTAGATCAGGTTATTACACCAGACCCCGCGGGTGTGCTGATTAAAGCCCATGGTCCAAAGTGACATCACCTTGATTTTAGGATCGGCGTAAAGTTCGGCCATTTCGATCAGCCGGTTTTTGGGAATCCCCGAAAGTTCCGAAACGCTATCGACGTCATAGTCGCTGACAAATTTGGCGTACTCTTCAAACGTCATCGGCTTGGAACCACCGGCCTTGCCGGCGTTCATGGCCTTTTTCTCGAGCGGATGCTCGGGCCTTAGGCCGTAACCGATGTCGGCATTACCGAGACGGAAATTGGCGTGCTTTTTCACGAACTCATGATTTACGCGGTCGGTTTGAATGATGTAATTGGCGATGAAGTTAAGAATCGCAAGATCGGTCTGCGGCGTAAAGACCATGGGAATATCGGCCAAATCGAAGCACCGGTGTTCGAAGGTCGAAAGCACTGCCACCTTGACGCCGGGTGTGCTCAGGCGACGGTCGGTAACGCGGGTCCACAATATCGGATGCATTTCGGCCATGTTCGATCCCCACAGCACAAAAGCATCGGCTGCTTCGAAATCATCGTAACAGCCCATCGGCTCATCCATTCCGAAGGTGCGGATAAAACCGCCAACGGCCGAAGCCATGCAGTGGCGGGCATTGGGTTCAATATTGTTGGAACGGAAACCGGCTTTCATCAGCTTCGACGCCGCATACCCTTCCCAAACTGTCCACTGACCGGAACCGAACATGCCGACCGCCGTTGGTCCTTTTTCACGCAGGGTTTTCTTGAATTTTTCGGCCATGATGTCGAAGGCCGCGTCCCAGCTTATCGGCGTGAAATCGCCGTTCTTGTCGTATTTGCCGTCGGTCATGCGCAGCATCGGTTCGGTCAGACGGTCCTGACCGTACAGAATCTTCGACAGGAAATAGCCTTTGACGCAGTTGAGACCACGATTGACCGGCGATTTTGTGTCGCCGTGGGTGGCAACAACGTGACCATCCTTTGTTGCCACCATGACACTGCAACCGGTGCCACAGAACCTGCACGCTGCTTTCGACCATTTGAGCCGGGTTTTTTCCTTATCGGTGACAAGATTGGCGGCGCTTGCCGGTGTTGGCATTCCGGCGGCGGCGGCGGCGATAGCAACGGCGTTAGCCTTGATGTAGTCACGACGGCTTAATTGAATACCTGATTTTTTATTACTCATCGTCTTCCTCGATCTGATGGTAAACCAGCGATGTGGTGATAACGCCTTTGGTTTGTTCAACGTGGGTGATCGCTTCCATCAGGCTTTTGTCGTTTTCGGCCTCTACAGTAAGGATCATCTTCCCCCTGGCATCCGAATCATGGACCTCGATACCACCCAGTAAATTGAGCGTGTCTGTCAGTCCAGGGATGTGTTCCGGGCGCGCCTGCACCAGCAGGCTGGCGATATGAAATCGCTGTTCGGTAAAACGCGCCGAAATCAGGTCGCGTCGTGACGGTCGTGTCGTCATCTGGGGTATCCTTTTATTGAAAATATTACGCTCTAAATCAGTCATGCCAAGGTGATCAGGAAACACCGGGGGGCCCTGCAAGCAATTGGTATATCCAGATCGCGAATCCGTAACTGCCAACCAGGGCGATGGCCAGCCCAGGGGCCAGCAGGACGGTTAGTAATAAGAAGCCTTTCAGCTCTTGTTCGCGGGTCGGAACCTCTTCGGAAGTGGGGTCGCTCACGTCTTGATACCCTTTCAAACAATCACCAAATCTTGAAATAATGGTAGGCTCATCTTGATGACATGGGAAGGCTTAACTAGGCGATCATAATCCCTTTTTCGGCATTTTATTTGACGGCAATCAAGAACAGGCGACGAAATGGGAAAAGCGTGCAACCATCGCTTCGTTGCGGGTAAGCTTTTCTCAAACATTGCTTGAAGTCGTCACAGAATTCCGCCTTCCATTGTGGGTTCTGACTGCCTTCCAACGCATACAGCAACGGCTTCAACGCCGTTCCCCGAAGCCATTCAAAGACAGGGTCCACGCCTTCCAGTATGTGTACGTACTGGCTTTCCCAAATATCAATGGAGCGCGCCTGTGCGGCCAGCAGATCATAATAGTTTTCTGTGGACCCGACCGGACTTTCGCGCACAAGCGGTGCCAGTAATTCCGCCCACGGGCCGCTACGGGCCACTTCCGCCATCAGGGTATGAGACGGGGCTTCGTGGTTTTTCGGCATCTGCACCGCCAGGACCCCACCGGGGGCAAGCCTTTCCATAAACCCCGGGAACAGATTCTGATGATCATTACACCAGTGCAAAGCGGCGTTGGAAAAAATCAGGTCAACCGGCGCCTCGGACGTCCACGCCGTGATATCGCTTTCAAGCCACCGGATGTCAGGGGCTTCCCTGGCGGCGCGGGCCAGCATCTGGGGAGATGAATCGATACCTGTGATGTCCGCCCCCGGCCAGCGTTCGGCCAGCAAGCGGGTTACCGTACCCGGCCCACAGCCCAGATCGTAAATGGTTTTCGCCTCCGGGGCATTTATGCGGGCCATCAGATCGAGGGCCGGGCGCAACCGTTGATCGGCGAATTTCAAATAGTGTTCCGGGTTCCAGCGCACCGACACCCTTATAAAGCCTGTTTTGGAATGGCCAGCCGGAAGGCGGTTTTCTCTCCGGCGGCTGAAGTCAGAGCCATGTCACCGCCATGGGCGCGCACGATGTCACGAACAATAACCAATCCAAGCCCCGTACCGCCTTCTCTGCTTGAACTGGCAAAAGGCTGGAATAGTTTGTTGCGGGCGTTTTCCGACAATCCGGGGCCATTGTCGGAAATGTCGATAACAACACTGGGCTCCTTATCTTCAGCTGAAATGATAACCTGACTGGCGCCAATCTGACGGGCGTTCAGGGTCATGTTACTAAGCGCCCGGAACAATTGATCCCGGTCCGCTTGTATATCGATTTCAAAATCGACCTCGTTTATCACCATAAAGGACGGGTTGGCGATCGTACCCGTCTCGCCGCCGATGGTCATCTCGTCGCGAGTCGCGGCGGCAACCTCGGAAATCAGTTCACGCAGATGAAAATGGCTGATTTGTAATTTTGTCGAACCACCGCTGACGTAATTGAGAGTCTGGCTGCACAACACCACCGCCTTATCAATCGCCGTATACAGCCGTGGCGTTACTTTTTTGACTTCCGGATCATCAATATCGGCGAGCCGGTCAGACACCAGCATCGCCGTCGATAAGGAATTCCGCAGGTCGTGATTGATTTTGGCGACCGCCGCCCCCAGCGTCGCCAGCCTGTTCTTTTGCTTGAAGGCGGCGCGCACATCTTCTTTCATCATCGCCAGTTCACGTAAGGCAACGCCAATCTCGTCATTACGCTTGCTGGGTTGCAATTGTCTGGTCGTATCTTCCGGATCTTCACGAAAGCGAACCATGGACTGGGTTATGTGACGCAAAGGGCGGACCATCAGCCACAGCAGACTGAAATAGACAAGGCCCGCCGTGAGCAGGGAAATAACAATGGAAAGTTGAAGGATACGGGCCGAAAAGCCGAGCATGGCTTGACGCATTGGCGCTTCATCCAGGGTCACTTCGACAACCACGTCCATGGCCTTGGGGGAAATGCCAATAACCTGCATGACCCGGTTGCCGTCGCTAAAAAGAACCTCGAA
>Ga0233428_1002991_pt1 | contig 15006 bp, 13 predicted proteins | sample SI_118_April2016_4_FD_179890 | JGI IMG/M metagenome (GOLD analysis project Ga0233428, IMG submission 179890) | Seawater microbial communities from Saanich Inlet, British Columbia, Canada - SI_118_April2016_120_MG | ecosystem: Environmental > Aquatic > Marine > Inlet | place: Canada: British... | reverse complement strand
GTGAAGTAGTTTCGATCTGATCTGACAGCGTCCCTTGAAAGGGACGAGGGTTACCGGTTTTGATGGTGGTGCAAACCCATTCATCGAAACACGAAGAAAAGGTAACCCTCATGCTTCACAGTAATGACAAAATCATCAAACATAAAGTCGGCCTGCTCAATCTGGCGGAGGAACTCGGCAACGTCTCCAAGGCCTGCCAGATCATGGGCCTCTCACGCGACACCTTCTACCGCTATCGCGACGCGGTGGAGGATGGCGGCGTCGAGGCCCTGCTCGAGCGGCCACGCCGGGCGCCGAACCTCAAAAACCGGGTCGATCTGGAAACCGAGACCGCCGTTGTCGAATACGCGGTCGAGTATCCGGCCCATGGTCAGGTCCGGGTCAGCAATGAATTGCGCAAGCGCGGCGTCTTCGTCTCACCCTCCGGCGTGCGCTCGATCTGGCTGCGCCATGACCTGGCCAACTTCAAGCAACGTCTGAAAGCCTTGGAGGCCAAGGTTGCCGAAGATGGCATCATCCTTACCGAGGCCCAGGTCCAGGCGCTCGAAAAGAAGAAGCTGGACGACGAGGCCTGGGGCGAGATCGAGACCGCACATCCCGGTTATCTGGGCTCTCAGGACACATTTTATGTGGGTACGTTGAAGGGCGTTGGCCGGATCTATCAACAAACCTATGTCGATACCTACGCCAAAACCGCCCAGGCCAAGCTGTATAAAACAAAGACCCCGATCACCGCAGCCGACATGCTCAATGACAAGGTTCTGCCTTTCCACGAAGAACACGAGCTGCCCGTTCTGCGTATCCTGACGGACAGGGGCACGGAATATTGCGGCCGCGCAGATCGTCATGATTATCAGTTGTTCCTGGCCATTAACGACATCGAGCACACCAAGACCAAGGTCAAATCACCGCAGACCAACGGCATCTGCGAGAGGTTCCACAAGACCATCCTGCAGGAGTTCTATCAGGTGGCGTTCCGCAAGAAAATTTATGAAACCATCGAACAGTTGCAAATCGATCTGGACCAATGGATCGATTACTACAACAATGAACGCACTCATCAGGGCAAAGTTTGTGAGGGCCGCACGCCCATGCAGACCCTCGTGGACGGCAAACGTATCTGGAAGGAAAAGTTCATAGGCTAAATCTGACCTGACAGCCACCGCCTCAAATCCGGTAACTGTCAGATCAAGTCGCGATCACTACAAATAAACGACAACCCCGTCTCATTTACAGTGCAAATGGTTCAGATTGAAAACAGTTCAGTTGAACGATCATCGTTTGTACTCGTTCAGACGCTTGATGAACTTCTGCTTGGTTCCTGCGCCATCATCGCCATTGTAGTGATCTTTCCAATATTCGGCTTGACCCGCGATGTCCTGCGGAATGCGCTTTTTCAGGCGAAGCAAATACAAGCGAGCGGCAAGGCGCGACAAAAGAGGACTTGTACGCAGCTCCTCCCAGGTCACGCTGTTCCAGTCGCGGTTGATGCGCCGACTGACGATCTCCCGCTGCTGCTTGAGCCCTGATTGCTTCTGAGTTTCTAGAAACGCGCCCTTATCCACTTGAAAGACGCCGCCGTGATATCCTGGTCGTGCCGTATCGGGATGGCGTCCCTCCTGGCTCTCAGCTATCGCGATGCGTTTCATGAGCCCATTCGAAGGAAAAAGCTCGTCGAGAACGCCGATGACATAATCCATTTCCCATGAGTCCGGTGTCGTATAGGGCCTCGTATCAACCGGCGGCAGATCGCGGTGTCTTGGGTGCGGAGTTGGTTCGCCGGGCGGGGGTGTCTCGCTCGAGAATGTTGGCTCTTGTGCATCGGTCATCAATTCACCGCTATTGGCATATTGGCGACCAGTATTCTTGTTCTTGAAGTCTTGATACGGCGTCAAGGAAATCGCACCCGCAAGGTTCCGCTGGTTTTTCCTTTCTTCCTCCGTCAGGTCCCAGTGATCGATAGCCGTCATCCTGGGCGCCGGCAACCAGGGCTGCAATGCCGCATTCAGAGGCGCGGCGATGGCCTTTCGGGCCTCGGGTGTGCCGTGGAAGAAGCTGGCGGTCTCCCCGGGCGTCAGGTTGCCCATATCATCGTAGGAGCCACCAAATTTCGGGCCGTTGCTGGCGGTCTTATAATCGCCAATTTTCTCCGCCGCCTCTCGTTGCGCGGCCCGCTGGGAGTTGGTGGCCTTGGCTTCCCAGTCCAGGGCGGTGTTGACGCCCTGCTTGGTCCGGTCCTTGTCGGCCTGGCTGCCGCCATTGTATTTCCGGGCCAATTCATGGGAGGTGCCGTAATCCCGCGACACCTTCTCGAACAGATCATCATCGTCCACGGCGAGGCCCTGAAAGTGCATAGTATCGTCGACATATTTGAACAAATCCGGCGCCCGTGTCCGCTCGCGGCGCCGGATGCTCAGGTCGGATATATCGTTGCTGGGATCTTTGGCGGAGATCGCCGCCTTGCGGTTGTTGACCTGCATCAAGAAGTCGTCGTCGAACGGGTCGTCGTCGCCGTCGGGGTGTGGTTGATAGGTATAGTCGGTGCTGAATATGGACATTGGTCATGCCATCCTTTGTTTCTTAGTGAGTGATTGCCGGGGCACGGGCCGAAAATGAAACAGGGTCCGGAGCGGTTACCCGTCCGGACCCTGTTCTCAATGCTCCAACTCAGCGCTTCGGCATAAAAAAAGCGCCCTGCAATGCCGTGTCCACAAAAGAAACAGGTGGAGTCAGGCAGGCTAAAAGGCGCTTGTTTGACTGAAATTGGCGGCTTTCGGACGCGCAAATTTCAGTGTATTAATAATACGTTATGTACGTTTAAATTGCAAGCAAAATGCCCCTCCCATGTGCCGGGATACGAAGCGCCGGCCATTAACAGGGCTTTAACGCACGCCCGATAAACTTCGTCGCGTCATGCTGAAAAATCTGTTGAAACGCAGAAATGCGCCATCGGCGCCCGCGCTGCTGCCTGTGCCAGCCGCAGGGTCCAGTCCGGGCACGGATGTGGTGCCTGTTGGCAGTACGGATTACGCGGCCCAGAAAGACCTGTTGGCCGGCGCCGATTTGGCCGCGCGGCTGCGACTGGCCCAGGCGCATGATACCCGGCCCGAAATTCTGTATTTTCTGGCCGGCGATGAAGCCTCCGAAGTGCGCCAGGCGGTGGCGGCCAATCCGGCCACGCCGGTTCAGGCGGATGAGCTGCTGGTGGATGATGCCGACGAGGAAGTGCGCGGCGACCTGGCCCTGAAAATTGCCCGCCTGCTGCCCGATATGTCCCATGACGAGCAGGAAAAGGTACAAGAGCTGACCTTCGAGATGCTGCGCCGGCTGGCCTCCGATCAGCTACCCCGTGTACGCGCCCTGTTGGCCGAGGAACTGAAAAGCAGCCGTCATGTGCCGGTTTCGATCGTGCGGCAGTTGGCCCTGGATGTCGCGGTCATCGTCTCCACCCCAGTGCTGGAATACTCGCCGCTGTTGAACGATGCGGATCTTTTGGAAGTGATCGCGGCGGGCTGTGCCGAGGAAGCGCTGTGCGCCATCTCCCGCCGCGCCGGGGTCTCCGAGGATGTTTCCGATGCGGTGGTGGCGACGCTGGATGTGCCGGCGGTGGCGACCCTGCTGGCCAACAAGAAAGCCTCGGTGCGCGAAGCGGCCTTGGACAAGATCGCGGAAAACGCCGCTGATGTGCAAAGCTGGCACGAGCCCCTGGTAATGCGCCCGGAACTCTCCATCCGCGCGGTGCGCCGGGTGGCCGGCTTCGTTGCCTCCTCATTGCTGGAGGTCCTGGCCGACCGCAATGATCTGGACCAAGAGACCACGCGCTTTCTGACGAAACGCCTGAAAGCCCGGATCGCGGAAGCGGAAGGCAACCTGCAGGCCGAGGAACAGGAGCAGGTTCTGGTGCTGGATCAGCGCATGCTGCTGGATGATGAGGCCATGGATCAGGCGATCCAGAGCGGGCGCAATGACTTCGTTCTGGAAGCTTTGGCCCTGCGCTCCGAGGTGGCTCCGGATCTGGTCCGCAAAATCATAAAATCCAGCTCGGCCAAGGCGATCACGTCCCTGGCCTGGAAGGCTAATCTGTCCATGCGTACGGCGATCCAGGTGCAAAGCCGGGTTGCCCGTATTCCGCCGAAAAAACTTCTGAATGCCCGCCATGGCACGGATTTTCCCATGTCGCCGGAGGAAATGGTGGAACATCTACGAAAAGCCGGCCGAATGGCGGGCTAGGCGGGACGACGGTTCCGGGGCGGTTACCCGGCAGTTAACCGGCAATTAATGTGCCGTTAAGAGGCCTCGGATAGGCTGTGAGTTTGAGATTGAGTTTGAATTTGGCAAGGTAGAGAAAAGCAGGCAACGTGGCTCATATCCCATTTCAAAGCGCCCTGTTGGGCGGCGGCGGTCCTGGACAAACCGCAGCAAAACCCGGTGGCGCGCAGCCATGGATGATGCCGACAGGCGAACTGCTGGCGGACTATTCCGGCCCGGCGGTGCTGTTCGATGGTGCCGGCACGGTGCTGGCGGCCAATAAACTTGCGGATCCCATCGTAGCGGCTCTGCGCGGTCCCCTGGGCGGTGAACTCCGCGCCATGCTGGACGAAGTGCTGAGCGACGGCGGCATGCCTTCCAAGCGTCTGCAATTGCCCATTCCCACCGGACAGGGCGTTTTCGATATCACCTTGTTGCGGGAAGAAAATACAGCTGGCGATGGGGCCGAAGAAACAGGCCGGGTTCTGTTGCTGGCGCGGGACAGTACCTTCGATGTGAATTTCAGCCGTGCCCTGGTCGCATCCCGGCAATTGTTCAAGGATTTGGTATCCTGTTCGGCGGATTTTTCCTGGGAGACGGACACGGACGGCTGTTTTACCTTCATCTCCGGACGGGGCCTGTTGGGTTATAGCTCGGACGAACTGGACGGGCGTCCGGCGCGGGAGCTGCTGGCCGATGCCGATCCCGATCAGAATGATATGGATGACACGGGAGCAAACCCGTTTGAAAGCCTCAACGCCATGGACGAGGTGGAATGCTGGTTGCTGGACCGGAACGGCGCGCGGGCCTGCGTGCGCACCTCTTGTCTGCCGGTATTTGACGAAGCGGGCACCCCGCAAGGGGTGCGCGGTGTCTGCAGTGATATTACCGAGGACAAGATGCGCCAGGCCGCCCTGAACCGGGCCCAGGAGCGGGAGCGGTTAAGCCGCTCCATCGTTGATTCGATCCGCGACGCCCTGACGCCAGAGGAAATGTTCGCCGCTGCCGCCGCCGCTATTATCGAGGCCACCGGCGCCAGCCATACCTGGATCCTGCGTGAGGATAAGACCGACGGCCTGCACCAGGCAGCGGGTCATATGGTATCTGGTGGACAGGACATTGATATCCGGGCGGCGGCCGCGCAAGCCTTCGCCGGCGACCCTGACCGGGTCGAGCGGATCGAACAGGACGGCCATCAGATATTGTTGGTGCCCTGTCATTTTCACCACCATCCCAAGGGCGTCCTTGCCGTCGCCCTGGATGATGCCGGTGCCTTGGAAGAGGCGGCGGCCACGCTGTTGGATATCGCCTCGCAATTGGGCATTGCCATGGCCCAAGCGGATATTCAGGACCGTTTGGAGCAACTCTCAAGCGTCGATGAATTGACCGGTTTGCTAAACCGCCGCGGCTTCCACGAAAGCGTCGCCAAGCGTGTGGCCCAGCATCGGCGGCAGCATCGATTTGGCGCCTTGCTGTTTATTGATCTCGACTATTTCAAATCGGTCAATGATACCCACGGCCATCAGACCGGCGATGCCGCGTTGGTGGCGGTGGCCGAGATATTGAGCCATCGCGATGGCCGGCAGAGCGACATATCCGGCCGCCTGGGCGGGGATGAGTTTGTCATGTGGCTGGAAGAGACCGGCGCCGCGGGCGCTTACCACAAGGCAGAGGAATTGCTGGCCTATACCGCCGAGCTGCACCGGTTCTCCGGCGATGCGGCGCATCCGCTGTCTTTTTCCATCGGCATTGCCATGGTTGATCCCGAATTCGATGATGATCTGGAAACACTGTTCAATATGGCGGATCAAGCCTTGTATCAGGCCAAACGGGAAGGGCGGGGCCGGGCAATTCTGGCCGAACGGGACAGCGCTGATGGCCGCAATGGTACCTATCTAGAGGAGGCGCTTTTACAATGCTGAAGGCCTTGCTTAAACGGATTTCAAAGCCAAAAAGCTACGAGGACCAGCGCGGCAGCCTGGAAACCGAGAATACCAAAGAACGCCTTCGTCTGGCCAAACGCGAGGATACCCGGCCCGAGATTCTGTATTATCTGGCCGACGACGACATGCCCGAAGTGCGCCGGGCCATCGCATCGAACCGGTCCACCCCGCTTCAGGCGGACGCCAAATTGGCCCAGGATGGTGATGATGAAGTGCGCTATCAAATGGCTGGCAAGATCGGCCGCCTGGTACCCGGAATGCCGGCGGATCAGCGGGAAAAGGCCGAGGAACTGGCCTTCAGCGTTTTACGCGATCTGGCCGCCGATCAATTGCCCCGGATCAGGTCCGTCGTCTCGGAACACCTAAAATACGCTGACAACGTGCCCAAAGATATTGTCCTGCAATTGGCCAGGGACCTGGAGGACATCGTTGCCGCGCCGGTGCTGCAGTTCTCGCCCTTGCTGGAAGATCAGGACCTGCTGGAAATTATTGATGCCGGCCGGGAATCCGGTGCCTTGACAGCCATTGCCCGGCGCCGGGCTCTGAGCGGCGATGTGGCCGATGCGGTGGGCCGCACCCTCGACCCCAAGGCGGTCGGCGCCCTGCTGGCCAATGACAGCGCCCAGATGCGTGAAGATACCTTGGACTGGATCATCGACAACGCCGCCCCGGTCGAACCTTGGCACAAGCCGTTGGTCACATGGCCCAGCCTGTCCGACAGCGCCGTCCGCCGCCTGGCCGGCTTTGTCGCCACCTCGTTGGTGGAAACCCTGTGCGACCGCAACGACATTGATGCCGGCACGGCATTGGAATTGTCCAAGGCGGTAAAGCGGGAAATCGACCCCGAGTCCATGGGTCTTGCCAAACCGGAGCCCGCCTCCGAGGCCGCGCCTGAGCCGAAACCTGCAGCGCCGCAGAACAAGAATGGCGGCAAGGACGGGGCGTCTGAATTGTTCAAGAACGGCGGCCTGGATGATGATGCCCTCCAAGACGCCATCGGCGAAGGCGACCGCGATTTTGTCGTGCAAGCACTGGTCCTGACAAGCGGTCTGTCGGGCGAGATCGTGAACCGTGTGCTGAATACCGCGAAACCGAAAAAGGTCACGGCGCTGGCCTGGAAAGCGGATTTCTCCATGCGCACGGCCATGCAGCTGCAACTGCGTATCGCCCGCGTCCGGCCCCAGGATATCCTGAATGCCCGCGACGGCATCGACTACCCCCTGACTGAGGCCGAATTGCAACGGGAAGTGGGTAAGTTCAAGTAGACGGGTAAATCGTCCTACCCACGCCAGAAGGTGCGGGAAAACAGCACCATCACGGTTAGCAGTTCCAGCCGCCCCAGCAGCATGCCCGCCGCCAATAGCCATTTCGCCAGATCGGGCAGCGGCGCGAAGGTGCCCGAGGGGCCGATCACATCGCCCAGGCCTGGACCCACATTGGCAATGGCGGTGCCGGCGCCTGATACAGCCGTCAGGAAGTCCAGGCCCAGCAGGCTCAACGCCACCGCCAGCACGGCAAAGCTAAGGGCGAAGAGAAAGAAGAAACTCATTACCGAATCCATCACCGAATCCGGGATTGGCCGGCGGTTGAAGTTGGCGACAAAAACGCCATGCGGCTGCAACAGCCGGCCCATTTGGGTGCGGGCGGCGGCGTAGAGCACCTGAAAACGAAAGATCTTGATGCCGCACGACGTCGATCCCGCACAGCCGCCGATGAACATCACAAAGAAAAATAGCACTACCGCGAAACCGCCCCATTGGCCGTAGTCATCGGTGGCATAGCCGGTGCCGGTCAGGATCGAGGTCACGTTGAAAGCCGTGAACCGCACCGCCCGGCCCAGTTCCACATCATTGCCGCCGACCTGCCACATGGTCATGCCGACAATGGCCACCGACAAAATGGCGAAGAACCAACGTACCTGGCTATCCCGCCACAGGGCCAAGGGGCGGCCGCGCAGGACCTGGAAGTACAGCAGGAACGGCAGGCTGCCGATGATCATGAAGGCCGTCGCGGTATAGTCGATCAGGGCGCTGTCATAGATCCCGATAGAGCTATCCGAGGTCGAAAAGCCGCCCGTCGCGATCGTCGTCATGGCGTGTGCCGCGGCCTCGAAGGCGGGCATCCCGGCGACCCAATAGAAAAGCGCGCAAATGAAGGAAAGCGCCAGATAAATGATCGATATGGTGCCCGCGATCTGTGCCGTGCGGGGCAGTACTTTTTCAGAGGCATCCGAGCTTTCCATGCGGAACAACTGCATGCCGCCAACTTGCAGGATGGGCAGGATGGCCACGGCGGTGACGATGATGCCAACCCCGCCCATCCACTGCAGCAAAGCGCGCCAGATCAGAATGCCCGGTGGCGCCTGTTCCAGGCCGGAAATCACCGTCGAGCCCGTGGTGGTGATGCCGGACATGGCCTCGAAAAAGGCATCGGTGTAGCTGAGATCGAGATCGGAAAAGGCAAACGGCAAGGCCGCGAAAGCTGGCGTGACGATCCACATCGAAGTGGTCAGGACAAAAGCCTGGCGCAGCTGCAAATCCTGGCCGCTGCCCCAACAGGTAATGCTAAGCGCACCGCCGACAAAGCCGGTCAGAAAGGCGGCCGCCAAAAATACCTGCCAGTCGGGGTGGCCCACACGGGCATCCAACAACGCCGGCACCAACATGGCGAGACCAAGTATCAACAGCAAGATGCCATTGACCAAGAAAACCGCCCGATATTCCCGCACGGCGCCGGCCTCTAGTTTTCCGGGCCGAACCGAACGGCGCCCTCGGCCGCCAGGGCCTCGATTTTTGCTTTGTCGTAACCAAGACCAGTCAGAACCTGCCGGCTATGTTGGCCAAGCATTGGTGCCTGCTGGCCGGGATCGTCGGGGTCGATGGGCGCCGTGCCGGGGATCTGGGCCAGGGGTACCGAGGGCATGCCCGGCTGTGCCATCATCTGGAAGGCTTTCGTGGCGACAACATGGGGATCGGCCAGCCAATCGCCATAGTCGGCGACGGCATGGCACAGAACCCCGGCCTCCCTGAAGCGCGCGGTCCATTCCGCCGTCGTATGTTGCAGCATGATCTCCTGTACCGCCGGACCTAGGCTGTCCATATGCGCGGCGCGGCTGGCGAAATTCAGGTAACGGGGGTCATCCGCCAGGGCCGGCTGGCCCAGGGCCAGGCACAATTGTTTATACTGCTCTTCCTTGACCAGGGTAACGGCGATAAAGCCGTCCTGCGTGCTGTAACCGCCCGCTGGTGCATTGTTCTCCGCTGGTGGGCCGCCTTCGAGGTGGTAATCCGCGATCTTGGAGGTTTGCAACGCCGCCGCCGCGGCCATTAGGCTGCAATCGATCAGGCGCCCCGCTGTTTCATCCCGGCGCGCGTATAGCGCGGAAGACAGCGCCTGGTAGGCGTACAAAGCGGTTACGCAATCGACGATGTAATGGCCGACCCGGTGGGGAATATCGTCATTGCCATGATTGATGGACATCAGGCCGGAAAAAGCCTGCAGCACGGTGTCAGTGGCGGGCTCGCTGGCATAAGGCCCTGCCTGGCCAAAGCCGCTGATGGAGAGATAAATGACGCCGGGATTGACCAGGCGCACATCATCATAACTCAGCCCAAAGCGGGCGCAGACACCGGGGCGGAAACCCTCGATGAAAACATCGCACCGGCCCGCCAGATCATGGGCCACGGCCTGCCCGCCGTCATTCTTCAAATCCAGAACAATGGATTTCTTGCCCCGGTTGGCGGTCATCGAAATTGTGCTCTGATCGCCATAGATCAGGCCCAGACCGCGGCCCCAATCGCCCTCGGGCGGTTCCACCTTGGTGACATCGGCGCCGTACTGGGTCAACAGCTCGGCACAATAGGGGCCGGCAAAGCCTTGGCTCAAATCCAGAACCTTCAGGCCGCTAAATGGTTTTTCATAGCTCATGGCACGGCATCATATTCCGAACCAGGGCGTGTTAGGTAATGGTATTTACCCGGCGCTGCACGAGCCGCCGCCGAGGACACAGAATCGCGCGCAATGAGGATGGTTCAAAGGCACCGCCGTATTGGCGGATGCCAGGCTCGATCCCATTCTGAAACGCGCATCATAGGGCAGCAAGGTACAGGGCATCACGGTCAGATCCGTGTCGCCCTTGTGCTTGACCACCATGCGCGAGGTGGCGCACATCATCGCCTTGGGCGAGACATCCAGAATGCTCCAGCACGCGGTGGTGATTTCCGGTACGTCCAGGTCCTCGTCCATTTCCGGAAACAGCACCAGCGCGGCGGGATCCTCGGCATCAACCGGTATGCGGTTGGCGGCGAATAGCCGGCCATAACCCTGGCGCAGGATGTCTTCGTCCTCGCCCGACAAGGTCCGGCCCGCGATGTTGATGTTAAAGCCATTCTCGGCCAACCAGGTCAGGCCCTCCAGCATACGCTGCCAGCTATGGCGGCCGCGCTCCAACTCGTGCAGATCAGGGGCATAATGGTCCATGGAGACGCGCAGGCACAGCCTATTGCCATGTTCCTGGCGCAAGGCCAACAGGCCGTTGGCCATTTTCATCATCGGCCGCATGGCGTTGGTCAATACCAGCACCTGATAACCGCGCCCCAGGGCATCGCCTAGCATGGCCAGAAAATCCGGGTTCATGAACGGCTCACCACCGGTAAAGCCAATTTCGAGCGTCCGCCAATCCGTCTGCAATTCAGCCAATATGGTGCCGACCTCGTCGGCCCGCAAGAATGCCAGACGGTCATTGCTGGGCGTGGATTCGATATAGCAATTCGTACAGGTCAGATTGCAGATCGTGCCCGTGTTGAACCAAAGCGTATCCAGGTTCTGCAACCCCACAAAGGCGCGGGGTTGATTGTCGAGTGTAAGGTTGGGATCGTTAAATTTTGCCCGATCCAACGCAACGGGCATTCTGTTAGGTACGGCACTGTTCATTCTCGATATCCTAAATCTAGGCAACGCCGCCTAGTTTCACGGACACCGCCCTATTGTCAACGCTTCAACGGCGCCCGTCGCGCGACTGTGATCGGGCGTGTCTGAAAAAAAACAGCGTGATCCGGGCGTTCCGTATTCTTTTTGATTGTGTTAAACAGCTCCGCAGAGCAATTTTTTGTAATTAGGGTCGCGTGGCGGCTTAAGTGATCAATTCAATTGCTCTATCTTAAAAAGTCCGGGCACATTTAGATTAGATGTGCTCTGGGCGGGCGTAGCTCAATGGTAGAGCAGGAGCTTCCCAAGCTTAAGACGAGAGTTCGATTCTCTTCGCCCGCTCCAATGGAAACAAATACTTAGCTGATAACTAGCTGATCAGAAACAAGCCTTGTCACACATGCGTCACAAGGAGATTTTTCTATGGCTAGTATTCGGAAGCGCCATAACGGCTGGCAAGCTCAAGTGCGCAGGAACAATCACCCCTCTATTGCGAGAACATTCCGGTACAAATCAGATGCAATAGCGTGGGCAACGAAGCAGGAAGCTCGCATCGAGACTGGCGAATCAATAGATTTCGCTGAAAAATACAAATCAATGCGGTTGTTTGACCTTTTGGAAAAATATGGAGCCGAAGTTACGCCAACGAAACTTAGCGCATACAAAGAGATTTATCGCATCCAGCGGCTATCAAGGCATCCGGTTTCACAGACGTTGCTTTCAAATCTAAAGGCTCACCATTTCGCGCAATTCAGGGATGAACGCCTTGAACAAGCAGGAACACAGGCAGTCAGACACGACCTTAATCTTTTTGGGCACGTGTTGAAAACGGCAAGGTTGGACTGGGGTGTGCCTGTTTCAAATCCTGTTCAGGAAATTAGGAAACCGCCAATATCTAAGTCTCGCAACAGAAGGCTGGACTTGGATGAGGAAGAAATGTTGCTGCAAGGCTGCGATCTATCTTGGGTCACTTATCTCAAGCCAATAATTATGCTGGCCTTGGAAACGGCAATGAGGCGGGGAGAAATCCTGCGCATCGAATACGGCAACATTGATGAAGTCCAAAGAACATTGAAAATACCAGTAACAAAGAATGGCCACCCTCGAACCATTCCCTTGTCCACCTTGGCTCTAAGCACTTTGCAGTCGGCTTATGATGGGACTTCAGGCAAGATATTTCCCGTATCGCCAAACGCATTCAGGATGGCATGGGAAAAATTGAGGCGAAGAGTTGGCATTGTCGATTTGCACTTTCATGATCTACGGCATGAAGCGATCAGCAGACTGTTCGAAAAAGGTTTGTCGATTCCAGAAGTAGCCTTGATCAGCGGGCATCGGGACTACCGTATGTTATTCAGGTATACCCATTTGAGAGCTGAGGATGTAGCGAAGAAATTGGATTAGCCTGGAACCGCAATGCCAAGTTATCAAGTTATTGGCCAACCGTCCGGCACATGACGACTTCCTATTCACCACCTATGGCAAAGGACCGTTCAATGGCTATTCCTCAGTGTCCTGGGCCATTTTCTCCCGGATCACACTGGCTAAATTATCCGCTTCATCAATTAGCTCATGAACTTGATCTCTTATCGCCATGAAGCGGGCGTATTCCTCTCCAGCCACTCGCTCAAAGTCGCCAATTTCTGTTTTCTTGGCGGTATGATGATCCAAGAAACGTTCAATCCGTTCCGCGCGAACTTCAAAATCGGGAAGAGACAGCGTTGCAAGATAGTCCCGCCAATGGCTTCCCCCTTTTCGCTCGTTGCACGAACGGCAACATGGGACAAGGTTCCTGACCGTGTGTCCGTATCCAGAGAATTGACGTTGCACAACACGGTTGAAGATATGATCCCAAGTTGCCGCCTCTTGTCCACAATACGTACACAGCAAATCTTTGTCAGGGTCTTGATCCAGGGCCTTCAACCCTTCGATGACCAATTCCCTACTATATTCGTCATAGGGAGCCAAAGCGGAAACAAATGTGCCATCAATTGTACTTCGTCTGCTTCTAATTTTTTGCGGCCGAAGATGTCTCTTTATTGTTTCAAATCTCACTTTCTGGTCCCCGAAAACATCATCACGCAATGGTAAATGGATCTCCAAAATCATACGTAAGCACGAATATGCATTATTGTCATTGGGACTGCCATCGCTGTGCCAATGTCATGAGTGATATGGGAACCCAAGAATGTCAAAGCCACCCAAAGAGCCAGACCCTACAGACGATGAGATTCGTGAAAGAATTCTTGCTCGATATTCAAGCCACTTCGGCGACAAACCGCGAGGCAGTTACTCCAACTTGCCTTATTTGGACAGCTCTGAACCAGTCGGACGACCGTCCGCTTGTTGGAAAGAGTGGGGCATTCCATTAATGGAAGAGTTGATCATTAGCGGCTCCACACAAGATGAAGCTGCCGAACGAGTTCATGAACGAATGAAAATAAAAATCAGTCCTGTTTCTATTCGCATTGCCTATAACAAGGATCAGAAAGAGAAAAAGCTTAACGCCTTTTATAATTCTGTTCTCGAAGGCAATCTCCAAGACTCAATTAGGGCTTACAAGAACCTAACTATCTCTATGAAACAAATGCTAAAGATTGAATAGTCAGTCATAACACCAAAGTCTTTACCTTAACAAATTGAGCGTTCAAGTTTCAAGAATAGTAAATAATTGAGCTACAATACAAGCGGCCTCTGTTCTGATACTCCATAGACACTGAAAACGACATGGAGATATTGAGCAGATGCCAAATGACAATTACAGGAATCTCATCCCCCTACCAGCGGACGATGATACGCTAATCCCCAGATCAGAGGTGCCACGGTACCTCCCCATAGCAGTCCAGACCCTTGCCAAGATGGCCTGCACGGGCGGTGGAGCACCCTTCATCAAGATTGGCAGGCGTGTGGTCTATCGTGCTGGTGACCTCCGTCAGTGGCTATCTGAGCGGACATATACCAGCACCACAGAAGCCACCATCAAGGCCAATTCCACCCATCAGCAGCAGGGTAGGGCACCGCCTGGCTAATATAAGGATATCCTAGGGACAGAAAGCACAAAAACACTATTAATATCAATGTGTTAGTGTTTTTCAAAATGCCCATACAAGCACTTTTCACCAAAAAAATGACCTAGAAAGTGTTGAACCGATCACTTTCTAGGTCAATAGAATTCTTCTCCAAGTAATGAAAGAACCATACCATGACTAATAAGAAAAAGCAAGTAAATGGTCCCGTATATGGCCTTACATATACAGAACCATCAAAATCTATTCGTTATGACGAACCTTTCCTGACACTACATCAACGCTCTTACTTCGTTATGACGCGAAATATAAATCGCGCAGAGAAAGATGTTCTTGATTGCTTTCTAGCAGTTATGGGTTACCACAACTGGGTTCATATCCAGCGCAAACGAATTGCTGCCCTCACGGGTCATTCCGTTTCGACGGTTTCAAGGTCAATAACAATTCTTAGGCGTGAGGGTCTTATTCGCAAATATCGTAATGATGTCTATATGGTCAGTCCTGAGATTGCCTGGAAGGGAACGGTTGCAGATTATAAGGACGATAGCCCTAAAACAAAGGAGACGCATGACCGAATGGATATCTATGACCACGGCAAATTTATCAACACGATGTGGTTCGAACGTGTTCCTGAAAAATTTCCCAATGATCCACTGCATAGAATAAGCAACCCAGAGGGCTGATAAGCAACATGTTCTGACTTTTGGCCCAGTTCGTCGCTACCAAGGCACATTAGCGTACGGTAACGATGAACTGGGCCGTGTCATGCTGTTGATGGCGGCACTGTCCTACCGTCCGTGGGTACAATGGCAACAAGATAACTTGGCATAATAACCCCCATTTCCCAGATGAACTCGTTAATC